>Ga0224501_10003382_pt1 | contig 12549 bp, 9 predicted proteins | sample SF_Oct11_sed_USG_4_FD_169105 | JGI IMG/M metagenome (GOLD analysis project Ga0224501, IMG submission 169105) | Sediment microbial communities from San Francisco Bay, California, United States - SF_Oct11_sed_USGS_8_1 | ecosystem: Environmental > Aquatic > Marine > Sediment | place: USA... | reverse complement strand
CCAAACCCGGCCTCTGTTGCGCAAGCTGGTTAATAATGGATGCAGTCTGCGCGTAATGACCGAAACCGTGAGACGATATGGAAAAAAAGAGTTTAGACAAGTGCGTTTACTCGTCTTCGTCGTCAATACTATCGTTAAGCTGGGAGTCCAGTATTTCCGCCCAACGATTTTCCAACGGCGCGAGGAATTCAATGATTGTGTTTTGAAATTCCTTCCATTGCGAAACAAACTTGTTGCTGGCCTCATCATCTTTTAATTGGGGAAGCATGGAATCCACTGCCTGCATGGCGTCCCTGAGTTTTACGCTGCTGCCCAAGGCGTTTTTTAGCTGCTCTCTGGGATGGGGAATCCAGGCCCGATCTGCGCTCATGGATTTGAGCGACGCCCCCACCTCAAATACCCGCTTGGATAAACGATTGGTGAGATTGATCTGGTCCGAGCGTATGGGCGCAAAGACGCTGGCGTCCACCAATCCCAACCACTGCTTGCGAAAATCAGATATCTCCTGTTCAGAGATGCTGACTTGTTTGTAGATTTCGTCACGGTCCAAAATAGATTCTCGTTAGGAGGTCATTAGTTAGGATGCACTTCATAGACCGTGGTCTTGTAACCAAACACGGGCATGCCATGCTTTTTGTATTCCATCGTGACCTTCTGGCCTATTTCATAGTCTTTTTGGTCAAACTTATTCACCGAATAAAAGCCTGTAGCGTCCAATTCCTTACTATATAACTCCAACACATACGATTCATCCATTGAGATGGGCGTGGCAGTACGAAAACCGCGATTGAGCCCCACCTGCTGTTGCCAATGGGTCCCCGCCGGTTTGTGGGTCTTTGCCACCACCTCAGCTTGTGTCTTCATCATCGGAACAGGCCGCAGGAAGGAGAACCAGATGAGGCCAGCGCCTATGGCGAAGACACCTGCGACGGCTATCCAGAGTTTGCTAATCATTTGAAAAACTTTCCTTTAGTTAAAAACTGATCTAGCGGTCTGCGCTCATCAGCCGGAATGAGGCACTTCAAACAGTTTGTGTATATTCAACTTCTCTTGGCACGGTATGCTCGACGAAACTTGCCAGACTTGCAGTCTTCTATGAGAAAATAGAAGTCGTTCATATAGTATTTTGAAAACTTGTCTGAGGCCTCAGGGACCAAATCCTTTTTAATTTCTAGATCAAATACCTTCTGAAAACTCGGATCTGACAATTCAGGCTTTTTTATCAGCTCAGCCTCACAATTTGAGTTAAAATGCCAAGCGACAGATTTTCTTTCAACGTATATATCAAAACTCTCAGACGGCGTCCCTAAAAACTCTCCGTTATTCTCAAGCTGATAGCTGTATGAAGGGTGTGCATCAGCACAACTGATATACCATGTTTTTCCATCTGGCTCGGATTCAATTTCCGCCTTTTTTTTAGGTAACCAATAGGGCTCCTCATGAACAAGCCCCCAAACTGCTGCTTCACCTCCAAACTCTTCAACGTAACCAGCGAATCTATCCTGAAAATCTAACCACGCATCAAAACAAGGATACCCCTGAGACTTAATAATTTTTTCCACCTCACTCGCAGACAAACCAGGTACTCGTTTTAAAGTACTTAAAAAGTTATTAGCTCGATTTGATAACATAGGTTCTCCGTTTACCAAGTTCCAGGCGGTCGCAAAGGGGCGTCCCCCGAACGATTATCAACACCCCTTGTCATCTCCTGACAATTACCACATCTTGGGGCATCATCGCCTGCAGTCATTCGCCCTTCTCCTGAACCTCTTCTCCATTCAGAGACTTGCGTGAACTCCCCTAGTTGATCTTCGGAGACAGGCCTACCGCTGCCCTCCCTTGCTTGTAAGGCATCGTTAAGCGCATAGACTTCTGCATGTGAACCAGGGCTGGATGGATGCTGCGGATTTTCTTCAAGAGCATCTAATCTAGACTGCAAAATTGGATGAAGATTTTCTGGAGGATCGCCATTTCGGTTATTGTGACCACTAAATGCCTCTCCAGTCTCTCTATCCACAACAGTGGCAACTACAGGGCCCGCATCTTTTTTGGACATGTTACCTGCAGCAATCTCACTATCTAGGTGATCTCTAAATTCTGCGTTTCGCTGCCTTGCCAAGGCCTCTGCATCAGCAGAAGACATAGGCCCATCGTCACCATTCTGTTTATTGGTACTCTCCTCGTCATCACCTCCACTTGAGGGCGGTGTTGTTTCATCCCCCAACCCCCGCACATCCACCTGCAGCAATGGATTCTGGCAATAGGCATAGAGATTCGTACCTCCCGCTATTCCCCAGGGATCACTTTGAATATAGCGCGCAGTTACCGGGTCGTAATAGCGAAATCTATTGTAATGCAATTCAATCTCGCTGTCGAAATAGTGCCCTGGAAAACGCAGATTAAACTCGAATCCACTTTCCGCTTCGATTCGAGCCTTGCCAAAGGGTTCACAGCGCGCTCGCCAAACCTCAATCCCCTTTTCGTCTTCAATCAAACGGGGAGTTCCAATCTGATCAGTGAGAATATAGTAGCGCCTACCTGCTTCCGGGTTTGAGTCTACGGAATCATAGTCAATAAAGTAACGAGGGGACTGGGCCAAAGGGTCTGCATACACATAGATTCGGAGCTTTCCTAGCGGTGAGACCTCTGCGATTAGCTGATCGCTATGCCAGTAGTATTCGGTGACTTCCCCATTCCAGATTTTTCGCGTACGTCTGCCGAGGGGATCGTATTCTGCTTCAAAAATCCCTCGGGGCGTTTCAAGCTTGTTGAGTTGATCCCGACTATCGTAGTGATAATGGTATTGGACTTGTTCGTCGGAGGTTTTCCGTGTTGCGACGTGATTGCGAATATTGTATTCGTACAGAAAACCTTGTGCGGCCTTGACTCGGTTTCCCGAGTCCATGGCAACACCATCCAGTCCAGGTTGCTTCAATAGATTGTCGGCAAAATCAAATACAAAGTCTTCACTACGACCCGCTATCTCACGCTTGACAAGTCTATGCGCCCCATCGTAATGATACTTCGCACCGCCAAATGCGCTATCACCTACCTCGTTTAGACGCCCTTCTCCAGACCAGCGGTATTTTCGCGCCCAAGGTCTGCTATTTATTCGATTGGCGTGCTTAAACTGACAACGACCTAACTCATCGTATTGTGAAACCTCTCTACATCCATTTCCAAATCGCGTTTCGATTAATCCGTGCTTTAGTAGACGGACTTTGTAGGCCTCCCCCATGGGATCACATATAACTAGCTGGTCTTTATTCTCCCACTCAAACTGAATCTGAAATTTATCAAAGAGCGTTAAAGACAAGGGTTTAAATGGGGCACTATATCGATACTCTATGGCTTGACCGTTGCGTGTTTCCGAGGTTCGATTTCCGAAAAAGTCATAGCTCAGTTCGATACTATCTTTTTTCGTTGTAAGTGAGATGTACCGACCTTGCGCATCATAGGAAAAACCATGTACGTCTCCTGAGACGAGAATACGTTTAACGGGCAAATTCGCAGGCCCTATCTCAAATCGCAGCAGCTCCTTTTCATTTCCGTCCAGTTTGCGAATCAAGTTTCCTTCTGTATCTCGCTCATAGATCTCTTTAAGTCTATCGTGTCGGCGAATTTTCGTTAGAGAATTTTTTTGATCATAGGCATATTCACTCAGAGTACCGCCTGCGTCCTTACAGGATGCGACGTTACCTTCGGTGGTATAGGAAAAACGCGTTTCAATTCCCAGTGGATTCTTGATGCCGTAAAGATACTGCCAGTTTCCATAATCAAAATGCCAATGCTGATTGTCAAAATCGATATAGTCTTTTATGTTTCCTGAGGCATTATAGGTCCAGCTTCGTCTGTTTCCGTGTTGATCGTATTGCTCTACCAATTTCCCCAGATCGTTAAAACGCCAGCCCCTTTTGGGATTGGGCCACCATAAAGTTCCGAGCGGCTTTATGGCGTAAGGTCTATCAGAATCGACAATTTCGTTTGGCCCACACACGCAATTCGCTAATTTAGTTATTTCCTGTGGCAACCATAGGGCCTGCAGAAACGTTTCCCTAGGCAACACAATGGAGTCCAGATCCATCAATCGCCCGTATTCAAACTCCGCTGGATTTGCTGCCACACGATGTGCCTTGGGATCAGGTGTATTGGGGTCTTCCGGTTGTGCAATACGGTGACCCAACGGTGTGATTCTCTCCCTCGGTTCACCAGAGGCATCATAAATCATCTTGGTCGAGTTGCCGAGGGTGTCAATTTCTTCGACAATTCTTCCCGCATCATCTCTTACGAATTTTTGTGTGCCGCCTAAGGGATCTTGGATTTGTGTGAGGCCGCCGTCTTCATTGAAGAAATAGACCCACTCGCCGCCATCGGATTTAACAACCTTGGTCACTGTTCCGGGAACGGAATATTCGATATCCACTTCGAAATTTCGATCGTCACCCGAAGACTTGATGCACCGCCCTTCCTCATCATAGATATAGTAAAAGGAAAATCTCATGCGACCACTACGACGGACAAGTCTATTTTCTTCATTCCATAGAAAACTGTAGCCATGCCCCAAATGGTTAGCTGTGTGCAGCAGATTTCCTCGCTCGTCAAACTCGTGGCGAATAAGTGTTACTTCGGGCTTGTCTTTGTATGCTTCCAAACTGAGATCAAACAGTAATCCTGAATCACTTTCGTTTACACGAATCGAACGGGAAAGTGAATCGACTATTCTGACTAATCGCTGACTAACATCGTAAAAAAAAAGAATTTGATTTTCGTCTTTATATAAGCGAGAGAGTCTGGCCACCGAATTCGCCTGACGAATATTGAATTCCATGGAAGGCAACGCATGTTTATGCAGACGAAAACAAGTTGGAGAGACGCGTTCCAGGGTGTAGCCATGGGCCTGATGAATCGCCCCGTTTTTAAAAAGCGGAGGAAAACCATAGCGTTTCCCCAGAGGCTCTTCGTAGCTAATGCCATCGGCATCAAAATAGAGCCTGCGATCGTAGTCATGGGTGTGTCCCCAACCGAGCGCAAATAGGCGATGGTTTTTAGAGCTGTCATATCGACGAATCCACTTAAATTCCAGTGGGCCAATAAGCCGAAACTCCATTTTCTTTTCAAATACGGTACCTGTTAACGTATCAACCGGATCACCGACCAATTGATCGTTGTGGATGTTATCGATGTTCAAGCATTGTTTTTTCATTGTTATCAGCTACAAGGGTTTGTTCCTGCTTCTGGGTTTTCATCATTCGATGCCCGACCGCGACGAACACGTTTTTCGATCTTGTTCAGTATCAGGGAAACCGGATCAGGGATATTGACCATAGGAAAACCGCCTACTATCACTAAAGGAAAACCGATAGTGAGAGCACCACTAACGGGCATAGGACCAGCACCAGCTGGGCCCGGCCCCGGAATGACTGCCGGATCTTTCCCCATGGCGGCTTGAACAGCCATCGCTGCGGCATCGGCAGCCATTTGCGCGGCATCCATAGCGGCTGCCATGGCCTTTGCTGCTTGCATTGCTGCGTCTGTCTCCACCGCAGCCTCTGCTACATTGGCACCTATGGAGATCGCGCCGGCCACAACCCCTGCGGTAGCCATCGCTTTATCAACAAAACTTGCCGCACCACTCGCGGGTTGACAACACATACAGATATCCAACATCCGCGCTGCACGTTTTCCACCGATAAACACATTCGACGAGCCTGTTTTAATTTCGAAAAAGGGAGTAAATCCCAAACATGTGGGCGCGATCCCTATATCACCAGCACGAGCCGCTGGCAGACTACCAATGAGCGTTTTAATATGATTTCCAATCAGCACATTTCCCAAACTCGGCAAGGGAACGACTGCGCCCGGAGGAGGAGCGGGTATATAACTGGGTGGATGAGGGTGCCCATGCGGTGAACCGATATAGAGTGAAGTCATAGTTGAGGCTGGAAAACTCGGCCACACCGCAGCGAGGGGAGCCGTTAAATTGGCAAATCCCACATTCAACGCATCTTGAACAGAAGATAAGGCTCCCATCACAGCGCCAGTAATGTTTGAAGCAGTCCGTAAAACCACGGCTACCTGTTCCCCGCCGGACAAAGTATCGAATGAGCGAGCTGAACCATCCGGGTTTCGTAGCAAAGGATTCTCTGTGGCCTTGCTGGCAGAGTCCCACCATCGCTCATAGACCCCACTCATTTCACTAAATGTATTTAGCGTTCGCTCCCCGTTATCGATATACCCATTGGTATTGTCTCCCGTCACGCCCATTGCGTGCTGATCAACCGCAAGACTAAGGCGATCCAAATAACTCATACCCTCTCCTTGGCTGGAGTCTTCGGCTTGCCTTCTTCTTTCTGCGCTATTTTTTCATTTATCAATTCTTTTTGCTTCTGAAATTCGGAAAGAGATACTTTTTCTTCAAAGACGACTTTTAGTTTCACAAGATACTTATCATAGTCCTCTTTATTTTCCAGCTTAGCCGACACAATCGCAGCATTACTCCAGGTCTCTATTGCATCTTTAATTTTATCTTGCTGCAACTGTGCTAGTGCCGCATAGTCCCAGCAGCGCAAACGTTGGCCAGCGTCACGCAACAACATGGCAAAGTCTGCTGCACCAAGAAAGAAAGGCTCCGCTTCATCCCATCTTTCCTGGGTATAACGTAAATCTGCCAGATTAAAATACAAATTGAACAAAACGGGCACGGGAGGTGGGTCAACCTGTGCGGCTGGCCCCATAGCCGCTTGAAAAAAATCACCGGCCTTTTCCAAATCCCCCAAGGCGCGATATGTTTCTCCCAATCCGTTCAAAGCAATAAGAGCAAAGATGGGGTTTTTCGTGGAAGCCGCATATTTTTCCACTAAAGCGTATTGTTGTATTGCTCGCTCGTATCTACCGTGACTGAAATCAATTCCTGCCAGCAAAAGGGCATTGTTAACACGCTCCTGCAGTGGAAGCTGTTCGTTTTGAACCGATTCTTGTAGCGATTTTTCAATCGCCGGAGGCGAAAAGTCTGCGGTTAATGTTCTGGATCGAGGAATAGGGAACTGAATTTGATCTATGATTGGTTTTTCAAACTCGTCACGAATTACCATGCGTATATGATGGCACCAAGGGAAAGGAAATTCATGCGCGGTCAATGCGTTTACAAAATTGGCATATTCCAGGCGATTCGTAATATTTAGTGGCAGCAAGCACCATACAACACAACATCCATCCAGTTGCGGTAATAGTGAACGCGTATACTCCATCAAATTTCTCAAACGGTCTATCGCGCGAAACTTCTCTTTATTCAGCATATTCTTTGGGAGAGAACAAATGGGTTCAGAACCATTCTTCTCTTGCGTTAAACGGATCGCATTTATCATAGGCGAAACACTGGCGACACATTTATCAACAAAATCATCAGTATTTTCAAATGCGTCTATTACAAACCAGTAGGGATCTGAAGCACTTGCCTCATTCAAACCCTCAAGAATCTTTAAGACCAGTCCTGCGTCTGGCTCAGAGCATTGGACTATCTGAAATAGATCGTCACGCTGGCTTGTAAATTCTGTCAACCCTGAGCGTAGATTTTCAACTAATTCGCGCATAGCTGTTTTCTAGTTTATTTTAACCACAGCACCCGTGATTTCATGCATCCCCACAGCCGATGAGTTTATCGCCGCCCCGGATATCGCTGTTTTGGTTTTATCCGTAACCACCGTTTGATTAGAAGTCCCAATTTTTGCTTCGTCTGTTCCGGAAATACTCACTTTTTTACTACTGACAAGCACATCATCACCCCCTACTATATCAATAGTCTTTCCGGATATTTTAATTGTGCCATCCGCGTCCAATTCAATTTTACTTTCTCCAGAAATGAGGGAGATTTTGTTTTTACCATTGATGGTAATTTCTCCCGCAGTAGAAGTAATGGTGATATTATTTGTAACCGTGCTGGAATGCGCATCCTGAAACGTTTCAGTCACTGCCCCCTTAACTTTGTAGCTAGCAGATCCAGTCTGCACATCGTGCTCAAAGGTTCCCGTTTCGATAACGATTTTGGTGTCACCTGTTATCGTTTCATTGAACTTTCCACCCACACTTACGGATCGATCAGCGGCTATTGAGTTCGTTTGATTATTACCAACACTGGTGCTCATATCTTTTTGGGCACTGATAATAAATTGCTCTGCATCTTTCTTATCTTCAAACGTAATTTCGTTTGAACCACCACTGCCTTTAGAGGAATCTGACTTGATGGTGCTCTTGGTTTTATTATCGGGCAATGCATTAGGCGGTGTATTGGTACCATTATACAAACGCCCGGTTATAATCGGACGATCCGGATCGCCTTCTAAAAACTCTATAATCACTTCATGCCCAACCCGCGGAATAAACATGGCACCCCAACCCGCACCCGCCCATAGTTGGGACACCCGCACCCAGCAGGAACTGGCTTCGTTACGCTGCCCTTGTCTATCCCAGTGAAACTGCACCTTAACTCGCCCATAACGGTCTGTTAAAATTTCGTCCTCACTTCCTCCGGTTACAATTGCGGTCTGCATACCTCGCATAACCGGTCTTTTTGCCCTTCTGCGCGGCCGAAACACTGTTTCAGCAGGAATGCAGTAAAACGAATTGGAATAGCTTGGGGGAGAGGTTCCTGCTTCTTCTTCGAGCGCACTCAGCTGTTTGCCATGGTGCACAACTTTAACCAAAGCATACTCGGCATTAAAATCATCTCTGGGATGGTCTATGAGACTGAATTTGTAACCGGGGATGACTCTTTGGCAATCACTTTCGCCATTAGCATTTTTTGCAAAACTTCGCATGGCGTCCAACCTAACCTGTGTCAGCTGAACACCACGATCTTCGTCCTCATAACGGCCTGGGTATTCATAAACTTCCAACTCGTCATTCATTTCCGCAAAGCACATGGTGCCCAAACCCAGAGCAGGGTTAGTAAAAAGAAAGTCATTACTGGACGTAACACCTGATCTAATTTCCCTCCCTAGTGAGAACTTTCGAATATGCGTGGCCTCTGAAACAAGCCCGGTCTGCCTGTTGTAGGGAATCTCTGGCTCGGTTGGGATGTCTTCATAAATTGAATTGCTGTCTGCAAAAATGATTTTTGAGTCGGTGTCATCATGACGAAAAAAGTAGAAAATGCCCTCTTCTTCCAGCATCCGTGAAATAAAGTTCCAGTCACTTTCATTGTATTGCACGCAATATTCACGTACTGCATAGCTTTCACTCAGGTTGAATTCATAGTTATCACTGGCTATATTGGCAGCAGCTAACACATCCTCAATTATTTCTTGGACATTCTTTTCTTGGAAAATTCGGCTGTCTTTACGAAACTGCAAGGTCCAATAAATGGGTACAATTTTAACTTCATAGACAGTAAGCCTACCACCGGATTCGCGCTGTCTAATACTGGCTACAATACCATTGATATATCGGGTGTCTGATCCATCCGCGCCCATAATGGCCAATGCGGCGGGTTGTGAAATGATGTCTTCCAATGTCAATTCATCGTCGTCGGTTGCGATGAGCATGTTACAACTATAAAGTTCGGAAAGGGTTTCGGTACAGTTGAACTCCACAACGCGAACATTCTCCATGCCACCGATAGTGGTTAAAAATTGGTCCAGGTTGGCTCGTAGATTCAACATGCGCAGTGCGCTTTCCCGGGTTTCTGACATGACAGCTCCCTTGTCTATATTGTAATAATGCGGACCCTATTAGAAATTATTACCGCCTAGTCTACTCCATTTTCCTTCGAAAACAGAGAACCCCTCTGGCACAGCTTTTGTGTGAGATTTGTCGGGCTCATCTAAGTGCCACTCAGACATGATCAATACGAAACCAAAATTGCCTATCGAACAAGTAAGCGGGTCTGCTTTTCAGCAATGGATAAAGCGAATAGGATGGCTGGGCTTTCTTTTCTTTTTTGTTAAAGGACTAGCGTGGTTGATCCTGTTCGCTCTAGTCTATCTATTTGGTATAAATTTCTAATATTTGCCACTAAATCAGAATACAGTAAGGGGTGACATGCTGCCACCCCCATACGAAATGCTTTGACTGCCGTTTCTAGATTTATTAAGGCACGCTTCGGGTTGTTATCAATTGAGACAAACCGATTAGTATCGGCAAGAGTCATAGTACGACAGGAAATTAACAGATTATTTACAGATACACTGCGGCACGAAGGGTTATTGCTTATTTATCAGTCAATCAGGTTTGACTAGTCAGCAGCTCGTCCAACTCCCCCAGGCGTTCGGGGGTGCCCACATCGGACCAAATACCCCGGTAGTGCTCACCACTTACCAGGCCTTTGTCCATACCTTCGCGCAATAAAGGGGCGAGCGGGAAACGACCTGGTGTGCAGTCTTTAAATAAATCGGGGCGCAGCAAAGAGATGCCACTAAAGGTCAGACGTGCCTGTGATCCTTGATGAGCCAGGATACCGTCTTCTTTCAGAATGAAATCGCCCTGCGGATGATGAGTGGGATTGTCCACCAACACCAGATGAGCCAATTGCGAGATTGAACCCAGATTTAACAGGTTCTCTATCGGGTAATCCGTCCACACGTCACCATTAATTAGAATAAATGGTTCACTGCCAAGGAGGGGAAGCGCATGAAAAATACCCCCACCTGTCTCCAAGGCCTCGCCTTCTGCAGAATAGGAGATCGCTACGCCAAAGGCACTGCCAGTCCCTAAGGCTTGCTCTATTTTTTCCCCTAGATAGGCATGATTGATAATGATGTCTTTGATTCCCAATTGTGAAAGCGCATTAATGTGATACTCGATTAATGGCTTTCCGGCCACCGGGATGAGAGGCTTGGGCATTGTATCCGTTAAGGGCCGCATGCGATCTCCTCGACCTGCTGCCAATATCATCGCCTTCATATGCCCTGTACCACCCTACCGCTCTCTGGATCCAAAACCGGGACAATTTTTTCCATTACGATGGTCTTGAGAAAACTCAACTCGGGGTATTTCTCACAAACCCATTGCACATAATTCAAGGTTCGCGGTATATCGGCCAGGTAGCCCGGCTTGCCATCACGATAGTTGAGCCTGGAAAAAATGCCGATGGCTTTAAGATGTCGTTGCACACCCATCAAATCAAACCAACGAAGAAAAATATCATACTCAGGAATTTTCAATTCATCCTGACTTATTAGTAAATCATAATATTTCGCTACCCAGGCCTCAACCCTTTCGAGCGGCCAAGCGACATAGCAATCCCTCAATAGCGAAACCAGATCATAGGTAATGGGCCCATTGACCGCATCCTGAAAATCCAGCACACCTGGGTTATCCGCATTCACTGCCATGAGATTGCGAGAATGGTAATCACGGTGCACCCACACCTGGGTTTGCGAAAGCGCTGACTGGGCCAGGAACTCAAACACAGTATGAAGTTGCTGCGTTTCTTTTTCGCTGAGAGACTGGCCCAGATGCTTACCCAGAAACCAGTCTTCAAATAGCATCATCTCTCGCCACAACAGGGCATGATCGTATTCAGGAAGCACTAATTCGTCCGTATCGGCCTTATTAGTTTGCAATTTAAACAATGCATCCAGGGCATCTCGATACAACGAATCGGCTGTCTCTGAATTGAGCACATCCGCATACTGCTGATCACCCAGATCAGAGAGCCAAAGAAATCCGTCTTTGAGGTTTGTCGCGTGGACCTGCGGAACATGTAGCCCCCTGTTCCGGAAGGCCTGGGCCACATTCAGATAGGGAACGCAGTCCTCATGCTCCGGGGGAGCATCCATCAAGATGGTGGTCTTTCCATCCACAATCAGACGAAAATAACGCCGGAAGCTGGCATCTCCCGAAGCCAGCTCAATATCGTAGTTGATAACTCCTTGCTCAGTTTCCAACCACTTCTTCAAATTGTTAAGACGTTCATCCATCATTTGCCTGATATTCTACTTCTCATTTGCAAGATTTACACGGCCACGTTATGCTGTACAGATCAGCAGGACGCGCATTCGACCAAGGACGGTGTTTCTTCTCTCATGAGTGAATCTGTTGGACCGCGCCCCCTAATAGTTGGCGAAGTTTTATTCGATTACTTTCCCTCTGGAGAGCGTGTCCTTGGTGGAGCCCCGTTTAATGTGGCCTGGCACCTACACGGTTTCGGTCTGTTTCCCTATTTCCTGAGCCGTATCGGCACAGACCCCTCGGCAGACGAGATTCGACTGCGCATGAACGACTGGGGTATGGACGCAGGCGGCCTAGAAAGTGATCCCAAACACCCCACGGGACAAGTCCAAATCGAATTTGATCCGGATGGTACACACCGTTTTCACATCGTCCCCGATCAGGCCTATGACTATATCGATGGTCAGACCCATTTCAACAGTGCAAAAAAGAAACCATGGGGCTTATTATATGTGGGCACACTGGCCCAGCGCAGCCCCCACTCAGCTCAATCTATCCACGATCTCTTCTCCCTGAATGTTCCTCGCTTCGTTGATGTCAATTTGCGCGCCCCATGGTGGGACCAGGCTACGGTAGATCGCACCTTAAATGGGGCAAAATGGG
>Ga0224501_10003381_pt1 | contig 12549 bp, 16 predicted proteins | sample SF_Oct11_sed_USG_4_FD_169105 | JGI IMG/M metagenome (GOLD analysis project Ga0224501, IMG submission 169105) | Sediment microbial communities from San Francisco Bay, California, United States - SF_Oct11_sed_USGS_8_1 | ecosystem: Environmental > Aquatic > Marine > Sediment | place: USA... | reverse complement strand
TGGTATGTATCGATTGAAATGTACATTTACTATCATGCTGAAATAGAACTGATGAGCAAAGCTTAGCAGCAGAAATGGGAGTGGTCATAATTCTTGGTGTATGTCAGCACTAACTGGGTTAAAGAGTTCACTCAATGGAAACCCAACCTCAGAAGAGACAAAGATGGCCAGGACTAAACGATCTGCAAACATCAAGTTTTGTATGATTCAGTGGATAGACATGGCCAATGATTGTGCAGGCTGGTGAAGATTGGCAGGGGCCTTTGTCCAACAGTGAAGGGTTTAAATCTGACTACGGTGGTGAAAACAAGGTGGTGGACTATGAACTAAAATTAACCTAACCGAACAAGGATCTGGAGCCAAAACATACCCCACCAGCCCTATATCAGCCAGTAGCTTCAAGTCAAGTCTGACACTTCTAGAGTCTCCACGAGTGGCCTTGAAGTTATTATGAGGGCCTCCACCCTGACCTCCGGATGCAACTACTAAACTCTCTCCAGGCTCATTTAACTCCCCTACAAGATCAGTCAAGATTTGGAAATAGCCATTACAGATGCAATATGATTACTATACTATAGTATAATATGTTATACTATACTCTACTATAATACACTATATTACTACATTATACTACACTGTGCTGTACGGCCCGACGATTACTGCAACTATCCCATACAATACTATTTCCTATTCTTTACTCAGATTATGCATTAAAAATGCAAACTCTGCAGCCCTAACTCACCTAGCTCACCATCTGTCATTATGTTCGTGGGGGAGATTTCACCAATGGGGTGGTGCGAAAATATACAACATGTACTTCATATGATAAAAAATACTGAGGCTGTATTGTCAAATAGTGACATGTGAAAAACAAGGAGAAAAATTACTATCAGTATCATTGGTGAAATGTGCACTAGGTGAAGCTGCCTCGGTGCAGAAGGGTTCCACATTACCACATACCGAGTTGTTTACCATCATCTGTTGATATAACAACTCCTCTTGGTACCTCCACTTCTTTAATTGCTCCACAACCCCCGAGCAACTGCATTCGCCTACAGTTGGGAATCATATAACTTAGATCAGCAGCAAATCATACACTGGCACAATCCTCTTATTGTACAGAAGTTGCATCAAGGCATTTGATTTACTCCTTGGTACAGAACTTGCATCAGGGCATTTGATTTACTCCTTGGGCCATAAAAATGGCTTTTCTCTTACTTGCTCTCTTGTCCAGCTTCAGCAATGAAGCGCTTCTTGGGATATTTAGTCACAAGATCAAAGAGACTGCTTTTTTCTGATGCCACGAAAACAACATCGCCTCCGTCACCTCCCATTCCACCATATTTCGGGTATCCCTGTCCACCAGCACCTCCCTTGACATAAAGACGCAGTCTGTCAATGAACTTCGTTCTGTGGCTGAGCTGAAGCAAGATTAATACTCATTAGATAAGAACCATCAGTGTAATGTCTAATACAATGCAGCTTATTTCCAATCATGGGATTGAAATCTCCCATTTGTATCGAGTAGTCATTACGGTTGCCATCAATTTAACTCTAAAGCGGCTTGAAGGGGAGGAGTGTTGGACTCGAGGTATATGCTTGCACTCCGGAAAGCTTTACAAGTTTGCAGTAAATTTGCGAGGATCCCCACGCTTGAATGAATTGACTGAGCAAATCGTTCGGGACTGACTTGTTTTTGTTTACTTTTATTAGTTTAAGCCAGTATCTGTCTCACTGGGTCACTCAACACACCAACCGGGTCATTCAGTAAGTTATTTAGTGACTTTATATGCATTTGGTATGAAGTTAAATCACCCACTGAGTCACTGACTTCCAAGTCACTCACGGTCTGTGACTGGGAGACTCAGACTGAGTGCGTGAACTGAACGTGGTGTGAGGTCTGGGATCAGGAGGCGCGCCGGTGACGGCTACCCTGGCTGTGTGTGGCAAATGCCCACAGTCACGGCGTCAATCAACTTACTCCTTTGGGAGCGCCATACAGCAGGGCAGTCAGTCTCATGACTGTTATAGTAAAAACTGGTTATAATAATACTTTCTAAAACCATTCAATCATATCAATCATCAACGTCGAAAGCATGTAAGGATTCGACTCCGTGCTTGCGTATCGTTCACGGACTCCTTTTAAGAAGAGTTTTGGGAATACTACTTTAGGCCAAGCGCGAGACCTGGCATGAATCTCTGTTGCTTCACATTTTGCAGTGGCACCACATTTATCCCTAGACCAAATCACGTGATTAATCATATGATAGGAAGATGGCAGTGATGTGGAGAATAAACTTGCTTTTAGTTTTTGTGTGTCTTATTCTTTTTACTTCAGCTCTTACTCCTCTCACTGACTTTGAGAGAAAATACACTCGCACGGTTGGTATATTATATCAAATTGTTACATATCGGGTGTCCTTATCCCCTGTCCTTTTCACAAAAGACCGCAATATTTTTCCTATTTTCACCGTGACTCTCACTCTCAGTCTCACTCTGTAGTCTGTTTAGACTTTAGTTTAGAGTTTAGATTTAGTGTCTGACTTTGAGTCTGACGGAGTCAGTCGACGACCCAGTCGACGACTCAGTCGACTGAGTCAGTGACTGTATTTGTGTGTGGTGTAGGGCCTCCTCACTGACTCATTCGCTCAGCCAGTTGGTCGCCGTACCGTTTTAAGACTCAAGTCGGCACTAGTACTAGTAGGTATGAACTGAAGTATCACTATAAGTATAAGACAAGTGCAAGTCTAGTGTAGTGAAGACTACAACTAGATCCCTCCGGTTTGTAGGTAACCTGCATGTCTGACTGTATATGTTTTACTATCTTGACACTCACAAAATATCAGTACCATTCCACCGGGCTATGATCACCTTTGCCGACTTGTTACTCATATTTCCTAACTGACTAGAACTGGAAGCGCATCACCCCTAAACTACCATATATGATGCGTTTCATGAAATTTGTAAGCGGAGTTCCCTATTTCAGACTGTTTTTCAGACATCTGGAGTTCCTGTTATTGGCTCATTTGTGGTGTCAAGGACATGATTATTTCATTGCAGTTGGATCATTTACAACCTAACCCTAACTGCAATGTCGCTGTTTGCCAAGCAAAGGAGAATGGAGTTCTTATCTACCAGAAAGCTAAAGGAGACAAAGATGAAATTCATCATCTATTCTGCACCATTGGTGCCCCAACTGTATGTGCTAACATCTATCAACAAAGTATTATTCGCCCTATTATCTATATTGGCTGTTGGAAATAAACACGGAGTTTGATTTTTGTTGCTCTACATTGACATTTTGCTATACTCCTAGTCCCAGAACCTGTTCTGGAGCAGGAGGAGCTAGAAATCATGTACGGAGCTTGCAGTCACAGAGAAACCCTGTTGAATGAAAACTTGAGCTTTGTAATCTTAAGCTAGGGGCTCTAGTAATGGACCTATGCCGATTTTTAATCACTGCCGATATGCGATAGCATTTTGATAACAGAAATGGGTGGAAATTTTTCTTATCTGATTTGATGACTGCCCATTTGTGTGATTAGTTACTTATCTATCCATTGTCAAGATTGAGCCAGGCCAGTATACTATAATATAGTATCCAACCCTTTCAGACCTGGTGCCAATATGTCATTTCAAGGTTTGATTATCGTTTTTCGTTATGTAGATAATGATGACAAAAACTCGGAAAGGTGCATCCATGAATGTCAACTATGACATTCTCTATTCCAAGAACAGTACCGCGCAAGCTGTTAATTTCACAGACGGCTCGGTCGTTCACTCGTTTGGCCTCATCTTCTCATCGGTATGTCATTCTTTCGGACTTTTAGCCTTGAACTGTTTTAGTGCAAAGTGTTAATCAGTGATAGAAAAAAATCCTTATCGCCCCTTCAGAAGTTAATGTTAGTTAACGTATGTTAGGGGTTCTAGTTCAGGCGTGAAAACTGCACAAATCTGCAAAAACTATGCCTGAAGCCGGCTGAGACGGCTAACGAACGGTTTCAAAACGCAAAACTTTAACGTTGGAGGTTCGGAAGGAATCGCCCTGACGCCTGTTACCAGGAAACTGCGCATGAGCTCTGCCCGCGATGAGGGTGTTTTCTCAAAAATTCTTTCCTTCAGCAGAGGGTGAGAGCGCTAATCCCTTACGCGGGAGAGAACAACTCCAAAATTACTAAGGTTACAGGATTTGGATCACCGCAAGGGTAATCGGGAGTTGTTTTACCCCCTTGCAACATGACCATGTCACCACAAACCTTGTACTAAGCTTTAATTGACAGTTAATTCAGAGGTGTTCTTGTGCAATGAACATAATGCTTAGCTGAATCATCAGTAGCGGTTATGGCAAACTTTGCCACTAATATCCCCCAGAATTACATGGAATGTCACAATCGTTCTAAACTTTTCTTTTGGAGTCGTGCCAAGGTGTATCAATGTTCTTTAGCTTCATTCGGTTAAACAATTATCTACCATCTTTAAATTTTCTTCTAAACTATTCTTACCCTTTCTAGCTTTATGAATTCAATGACACAAAAGATAAAGCAGACATGCGCGATACTGATGTTACCATCATAGACAAACATGAACTCATCGATCTGTTATGGGAACCCATGGTCACCATATCATCAGACGGTTATCATGAGATCGGTCTAAAGGCAACAGCCAGGAATGATTCGCATCACCCAAATGCTACAGGACTATTTAAGCCCGGAGGCTACCTCAATTTCAAAGTAAGTTTTAAAATTTTGCAATCTGTAGAAACAACACCAAGAATTTGTAAATTGTTCTGACTTTGCACTATGTCTGACTGTTCGCATTAACCAAATATACAAGCTATGTGTTGGCGTAATTAAGATCCCTCGTCTGAGATATGTACATATTATTAATTACAGTGTCCTGAATATCTTTAGATACGCTATGACCCTGATGATGGGCGGTTGAACACACGGCCACACATGGAGCACACCGCAAACTCCACTTCAGTGACACTGGAAATGACTAATCTGACTAGTAATTATGCAGCCTCCAGGTAGAGTTCATCCTTTGCCCAATTTGATCACACTTTGGTTTGTGCTAACCACAGACATAGATTATACATTCATATTTTTGCTGATTGTCCTAAAAGCGTCCAGGGCTTTTTGTGGCCCCGACACATTGCTGGGATAGCTCAGAGCCCAATGGGAGAGCGATGGCTTGCAATAGGGGTGGGAGTTCTAGCTCGTCATGACAGCCTCCTGGTGGGAATGTCAACTATTTACATAAATGGTAGCTCAAAAACTAAAATAAGCTTACTTGTGACACAGAACATTGATACTGACCTTATTGTGGTGCTTCATGACTGGTGAACTAACAAATATCTTAAGACAACAACTCATAAAGGAGAAAAACCCATTCCTTGTGAGTTTTCTTGTTAAATGTGAACAGTGCATTTTATACACATACCGTGGTGAATGTTTCCTCACCCTGTACCTGTCTAGTGCTAGTTGGGCTATCTCACTGATCTGATACATCGGTCGGTTGTAGGTTTGCTCTGGAGATGATCATGTTCAGTACTGGTGAACACCAAGAGGCAGATGACTCGACACAGACTGAAATCACCAGTTCTCTGGATGACGAGTATTCTCCCGGAGTGTTTGAGGTAGAACTTATTAGAATTCATGAGTCGGTGGAAACGTATGAAAAACATCTATTAGTCAAATGGCATAAAAATGACTGTAATGTATTTTAAAACTATCACCACCGCTAGGATTCTAACTAAACAAAAAATTAAATGCAGTGGGATAGTCGGATGGCTTACTGGCTCGGGTAAGATTGTTAGCTCCTGGGTTCTAATGATCGGCTTGCATACCTCCAAAACAAACTATAATATTAGGAAGACCAAGTGCCCATGTAGCGCAATAATGAATGCCGATATTCACAAAGCTATTTATCCTTTTGTGATGACTGTGATATGTTGCTGTAGATGAGGAACTGGCAAGCTAATGCTAGTAAACCCCGTGAAGACGCCTGGGGTTATGCGCAGTGGAAGAATGTCATCTATACCAAGACAGAGCGGCTCAATGCAGATCTATCAGCTGCTACGAGCTACCCTAACTTACCATATAATGTCTCCACTGTGTTGGAGAACTACCTGCCGCCTGTTGGCTTATTCCATTCCTATTTCGGAGGTGATCTCAGCCAGGTAAAGAGTTTATCTCCTAATAGTAGAATGGGTATAACTTAAGCAGCTCCTTATTCCCGCTAGTATGTGTACCTTTGTGTAGTAACAAGTTGAACCAGAACCAAACCGACCACATCCACTAATTTACGCGTTAAACAAAATATTGTGTATTTACAAGGAGTTGTCTTACCATGGCAGTTTATGTGCCGTGGTAGTATAACTCTAAATAACACAAAACTGTATTGAGTTGGAGTTATCTTACCATTGAAGTTTATAAGACTGTATAACTCCAAAAAACGGCAAAAACCATTTACCTGGGAGTTATTTCACTATGATAGTTTATGTGACGGCAGTGGTATCTCCAAATATAATTTCGCTTGAACTTTTCACATTAGGTAGATTTTTACTGTAAAGTGTATATAATAGAAGATTCTAATCTCTTTATTGTTTCATTGTAACCACAGCAACTGACTGTTACAGGTTTCATTGAACGCTTCAAACGTGTCCTTCGGGTCCACTGGAGATAAGTACTTCCAGGGAACAAACTACTTAGTCTGGTATGTATCCTTAGGAGATTGGAATTTGCCACATTGTTCAGTACAGTATTTAGGCGGGTGATTATCTAGGCCTTCTGTGCTACTACATATCCATGGTAATTGCCATCTCTGGCTTAAATGATTAGACATCACAATAAAGGTGCACCAATGGCTTAGTGGAGGGTGGACAACGTTTATGACCCAAGTTCGAATACCACTTCGTATTTTACCCTCTACGAAGCTCAATCACAATGTTTAACAAAAAAGGCCCGAATCATTCTCCAGGGGACACAACAATGACCCCATCATTTAGTGTTCTAGCAGTAGTGCATGGTTGGCAAGCTGAGGTCAGTGCAGTTAGTTTTTTGCAGCCTTGTCACTACTGCCGGTTGTGCCATAGCTGAACATTATGTCTAATCTAACTTGTTTTTTCTCTAAATCAATCCAATCTTTTTTGCAGGACCATGGCTGTTGGTTTGGGACCTCCTCCCACTGATGATGTATCCACTATGGTCATCCTAGTCATTGCTGTCGGTCTGGGAATCCCTCTCGTGCTCATGATTGTTAGCGCTGTCTTCGTCTGTGTCAGAAGTATAAAAGCTCGTCGATCTTCAGCCTATGAATCCATCAATGGCTAAGCTTTATTTTATTGGTTCTTAGTTTTCAATCACCATTTGCCATCCTGAATTGGATTACTACTTTTGAATTATGTGAGCACTGCATTTCTGTGGTGTTTTTCTATTTTAAAGGTGCTCCTAACCGCACATGTTTGTAACTGCTGTTAGGTTCAAACTCATTTTTATCCATGCGGTTGATATGCAAGATAGCATAATAAGCATCCAGTTTAGAGGAAGTCTCCTCCGCGGCGCTCTCGTATTGAGTGTGGTAAATTATGCAATGTATATTCGTCACAATGACTCACAGATCAAACTATCGCATCGTGTTCAATCCAAATATATAATCTTTATAAAACCATACCCTTCACCAGAGTGACTTACACATATAGTTACAAAACAATGGCACAGAAATAAATGTGCAAATGCTGGCAATAGCTTTTGCATCGGGCAAAACATAATATCAATTGTATCTCCTCTCTTAAAAATAATGTTATGGGCTATAGAGATCAAAACCGTTACAGCCCTCGGCTATATGAATGGCATAATATATTCTATGCTGCTTGTTAGTCCAATGAAACAATAACTAGAAAAATCATAGATGCGATCGTACAATATAATCTGAATAAGTGAATGTGTAGGTTTCTCACGGGTAGATACATTGTATCTACATAGTCCAAACCATGTCCCATCTATCAACTAAGTAAATGAACTCACAAATCAGCAGACCATAATACTTGTGCGTATGTAAACACCGAGATGCTGTGTAAAACACAACACCGGGATAAATAAATTAACATCTCTTCATATACTGAATAAACTAAATATACATGTGCCTCTAAACTAGTCCAGTCAGAGTATAGACAATGAGTTTTGTCAGACAGCAACCACTGCTGTACTAGAAGGCTCCTGAGAGGATCGCCGTCCACCACCTCCATTGCTTACCATCAAATGCTACAACAAATCCAACAACATCATTAATTAAAAAAGTTTTGACACCAATATTAAGTTATATTCACGAGTGTTGAGTTAAATCTAGTCTGTCACGCACTTTGGATGTTACTAAGAATTGTCTTCTGACAGAATTCAGTAGAACAAAGATCGGCCTACTGAGTCATTTACTCAATGCTTCCCAAGGCGCGTCATTAAGAGACTTCCTACTGGCAATCACCGGTCCTATAGAGAAGGTAATTCTATGGTGTGGACCGCCTTTATTAACAAATGTAATACAAATCTGACAAGGGTAAAACACAAACCAATCGAACCTGGTACCCCTGGTTCTAAACCAAGTGCACTATCCACTAAGCCACTGTTTCAGCCCCTTGAAGCTTATTTATGGGTTTATTTAATCTTTGATAACCATTTTTCTGTAAGACATGGCTGCAATTAAGTGAAGTGATGATCGGTAGATGAGCAAGCAGCCTAGATTATAAAGCGGATGGAGCCAAGAATCTCTAAGGTATACAGCAGAGCTAGATATAATCCAACTAAACTTCAGTCGTCAGCAAGTAAGTAAATAGGATACTAAGAGAATCAATGGAAATGGGAGCAGATCACTTGTGAACTACAGGGTGGCAGTGATTTCTACATAGAAAATGTCAGGCATTAGCAGGTGGTTGTTCTGCGATGGGCATCATAACAAGCCAGCACCTTACACGTTTTTGATGGATATCATCAGTTGAGTGATACCCCGCCGATTTTAGGCTCGTGATCGATGAGAGTTGCCATACACCCGTCTGCATGGGAAAGGTTAGACTGATGTCAAGAACTGAAGACAACACAAAGTCCTACCCTGGGTTTAGCTGCGTGGACTCAATGGTTGAGTAGAAAGTCTGCATGAATCGGTCCTTATGGATTGGGTTGTCAGGGGATTCTGTACAGCACAATTATATGGTTGTTGCCAACTTGCGCGTAAGTCAGTTCGAATACCATAAGCTTACTAAGGCTTTAGCGCACATCACGGTATACACAAATTGCCACATCGATCACTGGTAAAGAACCAGATTACCGAAGTATGTACCACACTCACTATAAGACAACTTCAAAGTCAAAAAAGCTTTCTTGTGACACATGCCAAAAACAGAATAAGCGGTCACCTTATAGTTTGCCGCATCCAGCCCATCGGAGTTAGAAAACAAGAGAGTATCAATGAGGTCGACCTCTGGTATCATCTGACAAATTAAAATGGCAAAGCAGCTGTCAGTCGGTCATACTCATTGACTCAACACAGGTTGTAGTTTCGAACCAAGCATGAAATTATCTTTTAACTCTATATAAAAAATGTGTACGCTACAGACTACCGAGTGCTGTTAGCTCCGTGCACGCATATAGATCAGCTTAAAACTGAAGACTTAGTATTCACTCGTCTGTGTATTTGTAATATTTTTATTCACGGGGTAATGCCACTTGTTCTTTTGTTTCCAGATTTTGCTGCCCACCATAAGTAAACCACCTTGAGACACTGGTTGACTATTAGACTGTTGAAAGCCAATTGAGGTTGAGATAAGAAGTTAATACAGGGCCGTTCGCATTGTAATTTCTGGGCTTGGATGTTTTAAACTTTAAAAATGAAATTTTATTTCATGTTCTTCACTGTTGGTAAGGGAATTATAATATTCAAATTACCCATATCGAGTTTTGCAAAGTATGATCGCTATTATAACAAATGTGGGAATACAGCTCCACATGTGAGTATCGACCAATAACCACAGCGGCATAACCTCTTCAATGGCATATGAATCATAGATCATAGCTATAATACCCAGGAGAATATGTGGACTTGTCCTATAGGTATCTGTTTCTGGGGTATGCAAAAAACCCAAAGGGGCCGTATTCATCTCTGCTAGAGTAATGACATTTTATGAGGCAAAGTTGACTGCTTTAGAAATATACTATTGACTAAGAATATGAGACAACTGTTCAGAGATTTGCAGAGCTTAGCAAAACTCCTTCCAAGTTCCACTGGAACACTTGATTTGGCGCTTTACCACTCCTTTTCGTCCACCAATCAATTACACTCAACTCGAATTGGTCTGTTGAAGAAAGACTATCTTATGGTGCACCTAACTTTTACTCTGGATACTAGAGCTGCATAGGAAAACTTTCTGCGAAATGCCAGCTCTTCCAGGACAGAAATGATGTGTGGCTACATGATGTCAATTCTCTTTCGTGTCATAAAGAAGTCACTATGTACTGCAAACCCAACTGAGACGTTCCCCAGTGCCCTGAGTGTGACAAGCATTCCTACCTCTGATTGGGTGACACACACAGAGGAGGCTCTAGACGTCCGATATCGTAGAGGCTCTGAGCGCCATCTTCTGTAATATTTGGTGACGGCTGACCTGACCTCTCCATTACAGAAGCAGAAGAGAACAGATACAAATATACCCTGTAATTGAAGACACATTAAAGCCTGAAAAACTATTACTCTAGTCAAAACAGAAACAAATAATCATCTTCGATTGTCAACTAGCTGATGAGTCAATTAACCACCATGTATATATACCGATCAAGAGAGCATCAACCATAGACATCCTATATGTATATGGCTCCAGCCAGTGAGCTCTCCCATTAGCTCGCATATAACTATCAGAACTGCTTAGTGAAATATATGGCTTTAATATGAACTCTGCTTCTCTCAAACTTTCCTTGGTTTTTTTTCTCGTTGCACATCTTCACCTTTATAGTGAAGCTGTGAGGCGACACTTGTTTTTCGCTAGTTATGGCCTAGCATGGAGCACCACGAGCGGGCCAGTATCACCTCACCTCATAGTAAGGCCTGTTTTTGTTTTTGAGCCAGAATTGTCACCCAGGTTTTCACAGTTTTGAGCCTAGTGCTCTACCACTGAGCTATCCCGTATCTCGCAATTGCGCAATCCTGTAATCCCGTAATTTCGTACTCTTATCTAAATATAGTATAATATAGTAACTCTGGTACTAACCTGGGAGACCTGAAAAGTTGTATTGACGATTCTGTAAGCAAAGTAGGCCTGTGGGTTTTTCTCTTTAGATGGTGACATCACAAAGAAGAGACTCGTTATGCTTAGAAGTGGCAGTAGCACTATAGTGGCCTTCATAGCCTTTCTGAAATAAAATTATTTGAGATGAATTGCTATGACTCCTGTGCTAAGATTTTATTATTTTCTGTTATATGCTATACGTGAGTGTGGCCACCCTATTTAACAGACCACCTAAATGTGAGGTTCATTCTGGAGAGGAAGAAAATGGAAACTAAGTGAACGGTCCTAACAAGCCCGGTATGACCAAGGCATGAACGATCTCTACCTAAGCGATTTAGCCACGGAGCTATACTGCATACCAATTTTCTAGTCTTTATACGACAGTACCCACCAATCTCAGAGAACCAGGACTCACACTCTTTTATGATGGGTCGAAGTTTGCTGCCTCATTTTAGATAGCCTTTATCCACCGTGTTTGTACACGGGCAGAATTTTTTGCCGAAACCAGTCAGCAATAAATGAGGACATCTGTCATTATGTTTTTAAATAATAACTTTTGTTAGCTTTGAGTGGTGTAACAATTTTTGTAGGCAACTATTGGACTTGGCCACTGCAACCTCTAGTTCTATAAAAATTGTTTGTTCAGAGGAATGTAAGGCTACTAGTGTATTTCCATGTACAAACACATTCCAGGGTGATGAAAGCTCACATACTACAATTATAGCCCTGGCTTCTAGTCTACAGTTTATGCATGAAACCAAATAGCCCCAGGTAAGCTGTAAAACACGAAGACTGTACTAGAGTTTTGGTTGCAAATTAATGATGGAACACATTGCCATTTCTCCTGGATGAAACACCAGGAATCGGTTGCATAAGTCTGCTGTGGACATTTAGTATCAAATTTAGGTGAAAGCAATTAAGTTGTGTTCCAAAACCCCACCCATTATTTCATCATGCCTAAAATATGGAGCAGACAGAAAGAACCATTGCATTCTGGGAACACAGCAGCAAATTTACCCAATATCCACCGGCCGTAGGAATGATACAGACCGCGTGCTTCCGGCCCTGTTGTTACACAAAAACAAAGCATTAGTAAAGGCAGCCAGAAGCTGTAATATTTATACAGCTTACAGGCCCATTACTATATAAAAGTCACTACACTACCGCTGTGAATTGGGTTACAACAACCGATTTTATATGAGAATACATAGCATTAGTAAAGAACTGATAACAGTCATACAATACCAGTCTTTACAGGCAAACCAGTGATGGTATACCTT
>Ga0224501_10003380_pt1 | contig 12551 bp, 10 predicted proteins | sample SF_Oct11_sed_USG_4_FD_169105 | JGI IMG/M metagenome (GOLD analysis project Ga0224501, IMG submission 169105) | Sediment microbial communities from San Francisco Bay, California, United States - SF_Oct11_sed_USGS_8_1 | ecosystem: Environmental > Aquatic > Marine > Sediment | place: USA... | reverse complement strand
TATATATATATATATATATATATATATATTTATATATATTAAAATTACACATGTAGGATCTCCATTTCAACGACTGCATTGGGTCAGATTCAAGTATAATAACTCCAGTATGAGCCTGTATATCATAATATTGACACAGCATCCCCCATATAAGAACCCACATTGTAGACTTACCTGTGCTGACTGCAAATGAAATTAAAACAAAGGGCTGAGCGCCAGCGTCGCACACGTCCGCAGTCTCTCCAGATGCACCATGAATGCAGTTTACTTCTCTTTGTAAACCACTGTTATCCGCTCGCTCGGGAAGTTTTTATAGTATTGGTGGTCGCAGTACCAGCAACTGCAACAGAGATTGAAGTTCTTGTAAATGATTGCTATAACTTAACACTGATCCATTGTTCTTTAATTTAAATGTCTTCACTAATGCACTCACTTGATTCAACAGCACCAAACACACACGTTAAACCACTGTTATCCAGGAGACCCTCTACCACTGTGAAGCCACCCATTGCGGACTCGCTTGTATTAGGTCCTGGCACTCCTGTGTTCACAAGGGAGTGGCGAGTGAGCGGAAATACGAATGCAGAAAAGACGGTGAGAAATATCAGCACTCTATGGCTTCTGTTGGCCCACAACCCTTCAAACAATCATTTTCTTGCAGCATCCACTATTGAGCAATGGTTTTAAAACTCTCGAAAGTGTTTGGTCGCTATTCCTATAATTTTGAACTATATTTGAGCAATAGACCTCTAAAACAACATCAGTCAGTAGCCACTAGGAGTGTATAAGAGCTTAAAGGACTCACCTCCAAGACTGGAGTCAGCATCAATACAGACCCCATTTACCCACCAGGCACTGCCTCTTCTACATTCTCCTCTTTCTGCTTCTCTCCCATTCCCTGTGATGAACTGGACCTCTCAACATCCATCGGTTCTGTATGCTCCCTCGGTCCATGTACTCCTTGATATTGTCGCAATCATCAATCAAGTAACGAGTAATGCCTGTTTTCATAACAATTCAATTGCGGACAACTACTTGATTATTTTTGAGAAAATATACTAAGGCATATAGCCTGCATCACCAAGCCTGGCTGAGCTACTAGGGTAGGGCCTATGTAGTTCAGCCAGACTCGACTGAACTGCGGTGCATTTAATGTTAGCATGACGATCCAGTGACATAAAGGGCGATCCAAAAGCTCGGACTAAAAGACTTGTCATTCGAAATGATTTGGATACTCACTAAATCATCAATGGTAGGGAAATTGGCCTGCCAAGTCTTTCGACTTAGGGTTTCCGAGGTGCAATGTTGGAAGACTTTTTGCCCACACTCACATGTCCCATTGAGAAGGTATGGGCTCACTTTAAAAACCGGCGAAGCTGCTGTGAAAGAAACGTTTGATCTGGACTGGGAATTCAACCGGGGACCCCAGGTCCACAGCGGCACGGCTCAGTACACCATCCACTAAGCTACCACTTCTCCCCCACACAACATTCTGGACAGTATCAAACAACAAAACTTCGGTAATTCTCCGCACATCAAAAGCCTGATTGTAACAAAAAAAGTGAAGAAAGGTAATCTCTTCAAGTACTTGGGGTTTAGATTTAACAATAAGCCAGTATTTTAATGTCGTTGCTGCCCACAATGCTTTTATCTAGCACAAATGCAGCAAACATCATTTAACAGCAAGGTAGGGCTATTCCGCCTGCGAATCAAAAGATAAATACAGTGATACCAACCTTGATGTTCCATGGGGCTGGTGAGTGGTGCGACCTTTGGTTCATTTGCGGGTTCATAGAGGTCATTGGAGCAAAGATGACTCAATTGTCTGGATACCAAGCAACAATGGTACCAGTGTATACATTGCTACAATAGAGAGAATACATGCAGTAGTGATGAGGTAGTGGTATCGGTGGCTCTGGGAGAGAGCACCCAGCTCGGAACCGTGAGAACCTGGGTTCAAATCACATTGTGAGTGCACACTCCTCACATCAATTCTAGCTGGTAGCCAAAGCTTGCCTCATTTTCATATGGAGCATTGATACTGACTAGCTTGTGGTGCCCCATTGCAAAGCAGCAATTGACAAAAACTAATTATCTGAGTCAGCAGCTTCAACTTAACACTAAAGATTTCATATAAGAGAAGAACCCCCTGGAACAAGTTCTTCATTCATGTATTCCTGGCCCCACTTTGAATAATTCATGTTACATTAACTTTTTCTTAAATCAGAAATTTATGATAACATTTGAAATAGAACAACAAAATCTCTGCAGTAGGAATAAATAAAATCTCAGTAAGGTAAGTCAGTGGCTGCTCCATGACTGACCCCCTATGAGGGGCATGAAGCATGATACACTCTTTTATACCAGAATGATAAATGTCTTCATGGAATAATGCTTGGCGCCAAACTTACCTAGGATATTTTATGAGGCTGACAGAAGGTTAATGTTGTGTTATATAATGTGCAACAGTAACATAAAGGACCTGCATCTAACTGTGTCAGTCATTTGTGGATTGGCAACGGTGGCTTGTACCTTATCAGGTGCATTCGTGCGCTCGCGGCCGAAATTTTTGAAAACATTTCGGTCGCGTGCGGGCGAACATACAGTCGCGATGAGGAAGCGCAGTTGAGTTCAGGATGGATTTTCATCAGATCAGAGTTGTCTCCTCTCAATCTTAACTCGTTGGTTAGAGCCGAACAATCGTTTGCGATTTGTTATCACAACGTAGCAATTAAGTCTCTTTGCCGTAACCTTGACATTTGCCTAAACTACTAGGCTAACACCTACTTTCGGTCGTGGAATTCTGCTGGCGGGCTTTCGGTTGCAGAACTCGACCAAAAGTGAGAGATGCTTTTTTAGATCGCGCTTTTTGGTCGCGCTCTTGAACAATTTAGCAGATTTCACGACATAGCACGCGAATGCACCTAATATAACAATGCCCGTACATGGTACGAAGAAAATCCGAGCCGATTCACAGGCTTTTGGCTAAACACAGGTGAAATCTCAGTGCGGGAAATGAACACTATATGAGCATTAGTGCAGGTACAAAACGCTAGATGAACATTTAGCTTATTGAGAACGTTCCCAGCAGTATTACATGCATGCACCAAACCTCTTGCCATCAGCAATAGTCAATTTCCTAGTCCTGCGCATATCAATGAAAAGTCCAGGACAGTTAGATCGGATAAATCAGATCAACGAGAAAGAAACTGGACTAGGCGAATATCCCATCCGCTTCTTCCTATCTCCATGACAGAACAGGTGTCAGGAGTAGTGCAGAAATTGACCTACTGAGACTTTGGCTCAGCGTCTCCTAGGGTGCCTCATTAGGAGACTTTCTACTTGCACCCGCATGTCCTATAGATAGGGTACCTCCTTGAGAGGGTTTCCTTTATTTAATATTGGGATGCAAAACTGACAAGGGTGTTGCGAAAAACAAATGTTTTGCCCGAACTGGAAATCGAGCCTAAAATACCAGGCTCAAAGCCCCGTACTCTATCCACGCTATTCCAGTATGCTTTCTATATGAAGATTGTACAGACTCTGGCATGAATATCTATAGCCAGAAGGATGACTTTACTATATGAGATGTCTGTCCACAGCAGGTCATTCCACTGCTCTGAGAGTGAGTGGCAGAGAACAGGCTGATAGGTCTGCCACAAGATGGCAGATTAGCGATTTGGGAAGTGTGAAGTCAAGGTGGCTCTCATCTGGTTGTGATGAAGTTTTCTAGAATACTAATGATTTCTCCAATTCACATGGCCTTAGCCACTGAAACTGTGTCTGTGGCCCACTTCCCATTCAGTCTCCCATTAGAAATTATCTGCAAGGATTTTACTCATAGTCAGACTCAACAGATCATTGCCCAAAGATATGTCCGGCTGATCTGCATTTCATTATGTGCCTCTATTGTCCTGGTTCTTGGGTATTGTGAAAGCCTCTTGGTCTGCAAAAAAAAACCTTCCATACTGGCTCTATTAAGAATTCAGGCAGGCCTAGTTGGCCGCTTTGACTTTCTAATTTATAGCCATGAAAGTGAAGAAGATGAATACTAAAGGTTTTGAACAAGAAAGTCTACACTAGAACCCATACTCTGTGAATTTTCAAAGAAAAGTTGATTGAGCATCAATATGGTTTATGTCACAATTTTTACAGTTATCCTTGAGTTGAAACCATAGCCACAGATGGTTTTGGCTCAAACGAAGGAAGTGTGGAGTCTCTGGAGTATTTGTTACTACCATATACAGGTACCGCGTTACATACATGATGATAACAACTGGAGATTATGTTACAAACCTCTGTGTATGTCAACCTTCCGGAAAGGAAGAGACGTTGTATGTCTCATCAACCTGCAGAGCTGGGTGTAATCACTCTTTGCCCGGTGAGTGCAGTTTCTGGGTATAGATTCAAGGATTTGATTTAAGGTTTCTCTTCCTCACGTATGGCGAATATATACTTCTCTTTCACCAGTTACTGAACACCACATCCGGGTCAGTATCAATGCTCCAGGTTGGGGGTCAGTCAACGGCAGTCAGTTTACATAACATCTCCCCCCATAGAATTCGGCTACTTTTAATGAGAAGGGAGGGATGGATCTTTTACAACTGAGCCTTTTCCACTGGTCAGGACCTCCATTGTTTTTACTGTGGTGTTCTGAAGCCATGCCAGCAAGTGAAAGGATTGCTAAAGGTCTGTACCAAAAAACACCCCGCTGGCGGTAAGGCTGGAACCTGTGATCCATAGATCTTCATTCCAAGCTTGTATCCTGCCCATGGCGTCAGCTCTACCATTTAGCAGGATAGTCATCGCAGGTCACGCGCATTACCAGGTATTGCCAAGCAATATCGGCCAAACATGGCTCTCTTTACACTCTTGCTTTTGACAAGCTGGAGCAAGTTCTCCCAGTCAAGACCCATGCTTTGTGGTGCCAACGTTGACTGCCTGTCCATTGACAAATCATCAAGCGATATTACATGTCATGCAAAGGGCCAATTAGGCTCTGCCTTTTTTTAAAACGTTTTTCAGAGGGAGCCAATTTTGCCATATTTTGCACGGATTTAAGGGCACTTCTACTATGCCCATTGTACTGTAATTTGACTCAGGTAGGTTTGGAGACATATTGATTCCGATAATCCAAAGAAAGGTTGCCTCGTCATCCAACCTTTAAGGCTTGCGGTAAAAACATGACTCGCTTTTCATCGCCACCTGCTCACTTTCAAAGGCATTGTCCAGCTTGAGAGGTGGCACTTTGGCAATGCTTTAATTGTATTGTTGTATTTTTACTGGTAGGGGAGCAACTCTACAATAAAATCCTTACCAACTGAAGTTGAACGCAGAGTAGTCCTCTCTTGCCAGCAAATGTGGAACAAATTAATGTCTGTAAAACAAGGTGAAAATGAGAGCCTCACAATGTAGGGTGTGCTATATCGCTGCCACGAGCTAGGCCTTTGACCAAGGCTTGACTTGGGTAGCTGCAGCAGCACCTTGAGTTGGATCAATCAGGGGCTAGTTATTCTGGGGTTTTATGGTTTTAGTAATGCAGTAGAGGACTGGTACATTTGAAGCTCACCCCTATTGGCCAGTGACACAGCTGGTTGGAATAATTTCTCGGCAGAGGGTATCTGTTTGTAGTCACTATCAAATAAAACAGATGGAAAAGTATGTAAAATTTTGTGCGCATATCTACAGAATTTCCTATGCTACCTCATGATACAAATTGTGTAGACGATACCTCCAATAAAGCCATATTTGATGCTAACCTAGCTAATTTGTTTGATCAAGATTTCTCACCAGACAGTAACTAAGTTTTTTATGAGGCTTGCACAGAAGACTTTATATTGGCAGGAGTACAGCTTGACGAATGGGTGGGTTTTGTTTAAGCTTCGCTGTTTCGCAGTTGTAAACTTGTATTTTATTCTATCGAATAATAAGCTGAAAAGTATAAACGGACAAATACGCTTTGACAAGTAAAAGGAAAGATAATATGCAGCCTTCAGTCTCGATTAAAGACTTCATAGGCCAGTGGAGTATATAAGGATAGAACAGGAGTAAAAAGAAAGCAAAGTAAAAACCAATAGAGACATTGAGCCAAGCGAGTGAGCGGTAGTCCACAGCGAGTGGGTATAGGTTCATTGTCCGTTCTCAAGCCTGATATCCTTGCACTTGTTAGCTGGTATCGCACTATCTGAGCTGATGATGAATGAAAGCTCACTTATTGTGTAGAGAGGGACAGCCAATGCATGAGAGAAGGTCAGATCGAGTTTTCTTGTATAGAGGGTTTAGTTTTGCTGAGCTCTTTGGTTGCGGCGTCTTCTTCTGCAAAGGGCAGGGTTTTTGGCGAGACGACATGGACGCCTGCCTCTCGGCGGGAGGCTGGTGGTATGATGAGCGCAGAACTGAAAAATAAAGTAAAGGTTGCTGTGAAGCCACATTCAAGACTGCTTGTTACGATTAACTTAGTAATATTTATATATTTATCGGCAATGATGAGGATCAATATCATTGTGTAACATAGCCAGGTAAATAGTGAGCTACGCAAACTTTAGATAGGCCTAACTCTGGAAGCCTCAATAATTCCCCCTAATGAATTAATAAATTAGGATGATGCGATGAAAGTAATTTTGAGAAAACATCAGCACAAGTGAACTACCCTGTGTTTTTGTTAAAACGCAACTAAATAAAAAGCGACAGTCCAACACGTTATTCTGGCCGAACAACCGTGACAGCGAGTCAAACTATTTGTCTCGCTGTCAGGGGACTTATCCGATTGAGGAAAAAGCTCCAAGGTGTATTCCTGGCAGTACAGCATGTGCTGGTGCTTTGGATCAGCGGCAGGACAATGCGCAACAAAAGTTAGGTTGTACGAAAACACCTGTTGTCATCTTAATAGTTTAACTCGCGGATAACTCACGATCACTTTCTAAAAGCACTGTTATTGGAAATAATTACAAAGACCGGCGTATTTTCTATACTTACTATTGGGTCACACGGTCCTGTCTCTTCAGTGGGACCAGTGCATTCGGTTCCACCATTACTGGGAGGTGGGTTTACACACTCTCGTGTTCTCTGCCTAACACCTGTGCATGTAGTTGTAGGGCATTCACCCCATGTCATCCATGGGCTCCAGTTGCCATCAACCACTCCTACGCAATCCTAAAGTGGAACAGAAATGACAATACCCTGAAAGAAATGGTCATTGAAAATGAGGTCGCTAGGTTCAAATGGTTGTTGACCGTGAACCATCGGACTAATTGTAGGTAGCGATACTGTTTTGATATAGGCCTACGTCAGTATAGATGAATTCTCAAATTCATAATCCTTGATTAGAATGGTTTTCCAAACCCAAGTCTCTATCCATCAGTCCGGTTCTTATTGCACTCACTGGTTCCACCCTGCATACAGCCATCATTGCAGTGACACAATGACTATTATCAGGACAGGTTCGTGTCAGTTCAGTCATTCCACTTCCGCATGTCACAGAGCAACTTCCACTGAACTCCCAGGCAGAGCATATATTATCACACGTTCCGGGAGTACAGGCCTGTAATGAGAGACATATTTCAACCAACCCTGATATTGTATCCCTTCAGTTTCTTTTGCCTCACTGCATATATTCGAATTCACAACGCTATACGGTGGGTATTTATGACTGTTATCCAAACAGCGCAGGCGACCTGTCAGTTTGATACAAGTACAAGACGTTACTAGTGTCCACCAATTGTTGGGTTGGTCATATAGTGGACTGATGGTCAGATGAGAATGTGGCAACTGATGAATTGGTCTTTACTATCAAAGAGCTTCTGATGGTCAACCAGGTTGGCATAGTGATAATTACTATAGTACATTGCCAGGGTGGGCAATGTTGACCTATGTGGTTAAGCCTCCAGGAAAGAAAATATGACGGTCTGGTCTACATACTTCGGTGTTGCAAGCTTGTGACTCCATAGTGAAAACGTCGGCGGAGCAGCCTAGTGCTGCTGAGTTTTCTCTATGATGACACGATCTTGTTCTGTTCTGATGACCTCCTCCGCAGAGGGCGCTACATTCGCCCCATACACTCCAGACATCGCAGAGACAGGTCGGAGTAGCAGTAGTACAATCCTGCAGAAAGAGTTGTAGAATTAGCACTAGCACGATATCGGGGGCCACAAGCATCCTCTCAAAACGCTGAAAACAAGCTTAAACTCACCGCGATTTTGCAGGTCTGAGTTTCACTCATTTCCACTCCATTCAGAGTGCAAGCACTGTCATCAGAGTCTAAAGTACAGGATTTACTCCTCTCCTGCGTTCCGTCTCCGCAAGAGGCGCTGCAGTCTGACCACGCTCCGAAGTCTCCACAGACACAGACTGGGTCTGGACAGGCAATTCCCTATGTCAAAAAGAATGGCTTAATGCATTCCACGCTAAAGTCAACTGTGGTTGTTATGTATCTCAATCGCAATTATTATTCAGGCCCAATTTCCATGCTGGCTAATTTCAATGCAAAGAAAACGCAGCCAAGTAAAGCATCCCTGAGGGTGAGCATACCGTGTCACATGTTGCTGTTTCCTGCGTAGTTTCGGGGCAGATGTATGCATCACTAGGAGGATCGCAGGTTCGTGTTCTGGTCTTCTCTCCTGCTCCACAGGTGCCTATACATCCGCTCCAGTCTGTCCACTCAGTACATTCGCACACACCTGATGAATGAAAATGATCTCATGGCTGGGAATAACCTTACACGAGTAGAACAGGACAAAGTCGTTTAATGGGGAGCAATTATAGACGCACGGTTTTGCAAAGCTTACATCTAAATACGTGGTGTAGACTTACATGCCGTGACGTGGAAGGACACTAAAGCATAGCCCTCCGCAGGACTGACGCACACTCTTTCGTCAGTATTATGTCCACTGCAGCTTACTGTCCTCGTTAGGCCACTGTTTAGCTCATTCGGGATAGAATAATCTATTGGATCAGTGTCGGTGGCGACTGCAAATAGTGAAAGAGGTTTATGAGATGTATCCTATAGAACAGAATTAAGGGGTATATGACATCTGGTCTGATTGAGTTCTTCCATTGATTCCAATACCGCAACCTACTTTACTTACTGGCATGCTGTACGCCCAACACCACTGTGGAGCCACCAGCTACGGTCTTGCACAAGTCGGTGGATTCTTCGCCTTCGTCATGCAAAGGCTGGTTCGAGGAGAGATCTAAAAATAACGCACATCAGTCTCAGCGTATATCATGTCAGTTTATGTGCCATATAGATAACAAACAGTGCAGACAACGCCAACTCTGGCTGTTATGGACAGTAGTGTTCGACTCTAGATCTAAAAACACGTTATTATATAGGTTGCAGTGTTCTAGCTATACACTTGAAGTGTATGTGCGCTATCTTCCGAACAGCGCGAACTGAACTACATTTGCGTTACATGAAGTTTCTCACAGCCTGGGTTATCATCCAGATCAATGGTGCGCTAAGAGTTTGATCAATAACCAGCAGTGCAGCCCCGCAACAGACGTGCGCCGTGGTAGCCACGAGAAGAGTTAAGGGATCCGCTGAGAAAAGACTTACCTCCAGGATTAGTGACATCGGCAACAAAACATGCTCCATCAATAAATTCTCCATCTCCCAACGTGCAGTCTCCTAGTCCGGTTGTTTCACTATTTCCGGTCTTGAAGCAGACTTCACGACTGCCTTCGGCTGTGCATGCCCCTTCTGTCCAGAGGATGCACTCCGCTATTTCGTCGCAAGTCGCTACTTCTAAAATAACAAAATGTGTCAAGAGATGAGTAAAACCAATAATGATAGTTCGACCAATTACTTCTGATCTAACTCTGTATAATGAAAGGGCATTTAACGAGGAGAATTTGTCTGGCATATTCTATGGACGCGTGGGGAAACGTTTTGGTCGCTGCTGATATTAAATTTATTCCATTGCGCATAATTCGCATTATGGTACTGTCAGTTTAATATACCTACCCGCAGCTTGAGCACAGAATCCAGAGAGCAAAGCACACACCGCTACAACAGAGAGGAGACACCCAGTGCTACGAGTATGCATTTTATTAGTTTGTGTATGAGGCCATTCTCTGATAGAACAGCACATAGGGAATGTGGCAATCGAACATCCATTCGGTGTGTGTCCGCAAACTACCGGATGTTAGAGTAAACAGGTCAGTAGAAGAAACGGATTCCTTACGCGGTAGTTTGTCGCCCAATCCCCGGCCAACAATCCATGATAACGTTATTGTGTATTACAGATCAGGGCATATTTAGCGTGTCGAATAATATTCGGCGAAGCTTCCGATATTGGAGAGGTTCATTCAAATATTTCATGTGATTAGAAAACAGGCTCATTGTGAAATTTGAAAATGATTGAATCACGGAATTCATGGTAATAGTGTGAAGCATGGGCAGGATATTAAGGGTGGTTTCGCGGCACAGTTACCTCTTCCATTTGTCGCGTATCCACAAGCTCAAGGTTAGATTAAATGACATTATTTTCTAGGCAACATTTGACAGGCTGGTTTTTCCGACAGTCCTAAAAATCTCGACACTGTTTGAATTAAATCTCAAATTTGCTTTCTCGGCCATTTGGGTTCACCCGAGCCTCGCCATCCGCCGGAAGCCCACATCACCAATATTCAAAATTCCAAACCCGAAGTGACAAAGACTTTTGGTTATATTGAAATTCTCTGAAATTACAAATCATAAGAAACTTGCCGTGAGTGACATCTATGGGCAATAAATTTATAATTTCAAAAGTTATCCTCTCTTAACCTGGCTGGAGCCAAAACAATCTGAGAAGTGCAACTTACCAAAGCAGAGAAGGTAAGTCAATCGCTGTGCCATGACTGAGTCGCTGTGAGGAGCAAGTTGTACAACGCAATCTTTTATAGCAGTGTGTTAATGACACTTTGGCACAAGGTTGGGTGTTAATGCCACACTCGTCTGAGCCCCTAATGAGGTTAATTTGAAATAAATGTACAATTCCGGAAAAGACCATTGATTCATTTAGGATTTACAGTCTCGATTATTGGTTCAACATATCGGTGGTATAAGGAGGTCTAAGGCCAAAACAGTTCGTTGTTTTAATCTCGGTCCCCTTGACTGTTCTGTTTATTAATGCAAATTTAGGATGCCGGAAAAAATTCGAGCTGATCATTAGGTCTTGCATTATCCGCAGCTAAGTTCAGCGTCAGAAAATTACATCGTGATTACCATGCGATGGGGTATGTCGACACGACATTGGTGAATTATTAGGAACGCCTTCAGGGAGATACATTGCTATTAAGATAAGTAGGGCGCGTGAGGTCTATGAGCCGAATAGCGACCCTAACCAACCAGATTCTTCAAAGTGCGATTTTGTTGCCAAAATGGGATTGAAGTTTGTGTCATTGCCCAAGAAATTCTGATTTATATGACTGAGCCAACTCTAATCAGCATCACGTCAAAAGCCACCATCACTTGATTTATTGTCAAATACATGCGGTGATGTTTCCCATCCCATGCCGTCCCGCCCCATCCCGTCCCGTCCCATGCCATCCCATCTCATCCCATCTCGTCCCCTTTTGTTCCCTTCCTTTCCCTAATTAACCCCCATCCGATTTATGTATACATCCCAGCAGCAGAAGCGAGAGCTCTTCAGAGATAATCGCCTACCTCTTGTTTACCAGAAGGAAATATTACGAGTATGGGAAAATAATACTGACGCGACGAAACCCTAGGTTATCATTTAGAAAGGGCATTAAATGTTTCATGACCTATTTTGTATCATTACATGACATATGTTGATGTATAGCGCCTGAATATTATCTCTTTGTATCTCAAACCAGATTATTATCAAAAGTCTCGTGATTTTGATGCAAAGAGTTTCTTTCCTCCTTGATACAAAGTGTAATCCATTACTGCTATTATACTGCAGGATAATAGGCAGGAGATTCACATTCAAAACAGCGTGAAAATTGTCCGATACGTTCTTATACCAGACTTTTAGCCAAGATTATGGTCACTATATCAGACTTAATTTAAATACAAATAGACACAAATGGGTTTGGGCTCGTAGTTCTTGTAACAACAGTCCTTGTAAGAGAAGTAATTGCAAGTGGAGTCGACATTCATAACTAGGAGAGGTCTCTTGCAAACCTCGCATTTCATCTTAGCCAGCGGGAGGACATCCCATTTCACCATATGTAGGGCATTGTCGTCGATCTGCTAATCAGTCATTGACCTAAAGCAAGGGAGAAAATTCAAGCTACTTTATACGGTCTGGGCAGTCTGCCACTGGTGTCAGTGAATGGGTGATCACTGTGCAATGAGGTGTATCAGCATGAATTTGGCGCAAATGATGTAACCTTAGAAAGAGTTTATGAGTTCATATGGGTGGTGCCAATACTTTAGTGTATTCCAAGGTAGAGAGTACGGAGGCTGTGGTTCTAATAGCAGCGTATTACTGATTCTTGTTTCGGTGATCTTCTGTAAGAGACCTCTCTTGCTTACGAATCAAGAATCAGTAATACGCTGCTATTAGAACCACAGCCTCCGTACTCTCTACCTTGGAATACACTAA
>Ga0224501_10003379_pt1 | contig 12555 bp, 12 predicted proteins | sample SF_Oct11_sed_USG_4_FD_169105 | JGI IMG/M metagenome (GOLD analysis project Ga0224501, IMG submission 169105) | Sediment microbial communities from San Francisco Bay, California, United States - SF_Oct11_sed_USGS_8_1 | ecosystem: Environmental > Aquatic > Marine > Sediment | place: USA... | reverse complement strand
ACCGCTCTGCACCTTGGCGTCCCATACCCAGCGAGACATCAACGGTATCGCCTCCGGACTTGTGTAATGGAGCATTTCCGCACCCCAATCCCACACAGCACGCTGCATCTTGCGCTCGGTGAAACCAAGTGTCTGAACAAATAGATCCAAACGCTGGTTCACGTCTGCTTCGCTTCCGTAGAGCAATTGCTCGATGGCCTCAACCAGCTCCTGATGCGAAATTGTAATCGCATGCAGATTCAGTTTTCGTCTGGCAGTGAAGACTGTTTCCAGTAAAATTTCCACATCACCAGCTTGTAACTGACTCAAGGCATCTCTAATCAGGGCATCGTTGAAAAAACGATGCTTCTTTTCCAGCGCCTCGATAAAACTATCGATACCACCTTTTTCATCCGCCCCCTGCAACAAACGCGATATCTTGTTGCGGGCTATTTCCTGGTCCAGGCTAATCGGCAACTCAGTAGGCTTGATAGTGACCAGACTCACGCGCCAGACCTATTGATACTACAGATCAGACAAGGCTCGCATGGCCGCTGCCCGTCCCTGAGATATTGAGTCATCAATCGTCTCGGGCCCATATGCCGCGCCGGCCGCGTAGATTCCCTTTTTGGTGGTACCGCAAGTATTCGTATAATGCTCAGCTCTTTCGATATAGCCATGACGTTCCAGACCTACACCAAACACGCGTGACAACTCCGGGTTGTCTTCATTGGGGTCCATACCGATAGCATGTACAACGATATCAAACGGAATCACGATAGGACGCTTCACGAGCGTGTCTTCGCCCTTCACTAATAGTCGCCCGTCGGGACTCTTGGTCACTTCAGCAATACGTGCCTTGACGTATTTGACTTTAAATTCTTCTTGAGACTTCCAGTAGAACTTGTCTTCATACAAACCAAAGGTACGAATATCCATGTAATAGATAAACACATCGGTTTGCGGAGACATTTCACGAATCTCCATCGCCAGATTGGCAGACACAGTACAACAAATCTTGGAACACCATTCGCGTCCGATTTGTCTATCACGTGATCCAACACACAATAGAATGGCAACACGTTCAGGGACACGTCCATCAGAGGGACACGTAATTTTACCCGAGCCCACCATCTGTTCCATTTGGGTTGTGGTCATCACATCAGGAAAGGTACCAAAACCCCATTCGGGCTTATTGACCGAATCGAAGTGAGTAAAACCCGTACCCATGACAATCGACCCGGCTTGGACGGTTTGACCATTGGAAAGCGTAGCGGTGAAGTTACCCACTTCGCCATCCAGTTTGGTTACGGTCGTGGACTTGTGTACAGTAATATTCTTACTGCCTTCCACTTCCGACACCATACGGCCTATAGCATCTTTGGCCCATTCACCGGAAGGAACTAGCTTGGCGTAACCCGAAAGAATGGGCGCGCCTCCAAGCTTATCTTCCTTTTCGACGAGCACCGCCTTTTTACCGGCTGCAGCTATCCCAGATGCGGCTGATAGACCTGCTGGTCCGCCTCCTACGACTAGAACTGTGTCTCCCATGTAGGTTAACCCCCTACGGCTAATTTTGGATCATAGAGATATTCGATCTTACCTTGCTCAACTTCTTTAAGGTATTCCTCGAACCGCTTTTTGGATTCAGCCCAGCTGATTCCCATTTTTTCGACCGCCTCTTCGCAGGGAGAGGCATGCCATTGTAACTGAACAATCTTGAAAGGATCAGCACCGCAGGCCAGTGCCGCAAACTGCACGTCTGCCATGATAGGGACCGAGAAATCCTGACCATGTGATTTACCGATCCACTGATTCTTATCCATGGTGGTGATACAACCGGTGTCTATACCTAGCAACACATCGGCGTTGGCTTCTTGCCTAACCACTTTGATCTTTCTATCCATAGTAAAGGAGCGCGTGAACTCACGCTCAGAGATGATATGACGGAAACCGAAACCACAACAGTCATACCACGTGGAGTAATCGATTACATTGGCACCTAGGGCCTGAGCGATCGATGTGCCGGGTGCCGTACGGTTGCCACCGAGCACAGTTGGATCATAGATGGCGTCTTCATGGACCATCTTGTAGTAGTGACATGCAGCATGAACCGTAGTGCGAATATTGGAAACATCGATTTTTTGCAATTCATTGGCAATGCGATGACGCATCACGTGCACCCACTCGGAATAGTGGATGATTTCTTCGGGGATAACCAATTTGCCGTCCACCAGACGACCGAGCTTACCCAGAATTTTCTTAACCTTTTCTCTTAACTCAGGGGATTCGACCAGATATTTCCGAATCTCCTTGTAGTTCCCGTACGAGGTTCCGCAGTGAACCAAGGGGAAAAAGTGACCGGCATCATGTCCCAAGCGTTGACCCGAGACATAGGCCTGATGGAAGTTGCGCAGAAACACGGCGGCAAGCGATTCCACGTTACCGATTCCGGAACCGTGGTAATTCCATGCAGTACAAGAAGTCTGATCGGTCTCGTCCAGATAGTCCACGCCTGGCTTATAGCCAAACTCATTCATGAACCACATCAAGGACGTTGGATAACCCGGAATGTTTCCACATTGCCCGCACGATTTGTGGTGCCACAATTGCGTGGTGGGAATTTTTTTGTCCCAACCAAAAAGCGTTTGGACTATTTCAGGCTTATGGGCGTCGGTAATGCGATGAACGATGATCTCGCCTTCTTTTTCCAGTTCCCACATGTGATCGCGCACATCATCCATGCGCTCACCCAGATCGATAGTCCGACGGTCTACGTGTTTGCGAACCCAGTCTGTAGCGGCCACCGCCTCTTCTGGAGACAAGTTGGTTGATTGGAACATGGAACCATGACCGGCAACGCCCTGGCCGTCGGTGTTATGGAAACCGGGCTTCATCGTGCCGGCACCTGCACCCTGGGCATCCGTATTATGATTTCCGGGCTTTTGCTTATCAGACATGGCTAGTCCTCCAATTCGTTTGAATGTTAGAGCAACGGCAGCTAATCATCATCGTCCTCCTCCTGTTCCTCTAACCAATCTTCATACTCTTCGCGTTTTTCATCGATAAAGTCATCGATAACATCAAAAAGATTTTCATCCATCAACTCAAGGGAATCCAGAACACCTGTCATTTCCCATATGGTGTACATTTCGACCGAGGTCTTGAGACTGACCTCCCATGCGGTATCAGTAGTCTGTAGTGTTTTGACGGGGATCGCCTTGCGCAGAGTTTTGAGATTACCCTCTACTTTTTGAATATTCGGACCCCAGTCAGGAAAGTGGTCGGGCTGGATCATATCGGGGGAAAGCTGATTGCCGGTGGTAATCAGCTTCAGCATGACGCGACCAAAGGGGCGAAGCACGTCCTTCGCGGATTGCATGCCATGTTTAATGGCTACCTCGCGCATAATGGCAACCAGGCCGCCCGGTGAATTTTTAAACGGGCAGCGTGCGGCGCAGGTCATGCATTGGGCACAGGCCCAAATCTTTTCCTGCATGGCATCATAGATTTGTTCAACATTTTCCGTCCACAGGAGCTGGACGATTTCACGTGGGCTGTAATCATAAAACTGCGCCGACGGGCAGGTAGCAGTACAAATACCGCAGTTTAAACAACCGTTTAGCTCGTGATCATAACGAAAGTCGTCTTTGATATCCTCAAAGACCTGCTGCATCTCGGCGTAAGTCGCCATAATACCCCCGTTCCTAGTCTACTCAATCCATCCAATTACCCAACTAGTCAGGCTTTTCTATATCGGCACTTGAGCGGGCTTTAAAACCATAATTTGTATATTATATTATTATTCCCTTATATAATAATACACTACATTACCACGCAAATACCGCTTTTACCCCAAGAACTATTCTATATATACATAAGTGAAATCGTGATGCGTATCGCCCCTAAGCCCCACTGGGCACCGGCGTGAAGACCGATGTTACCAAACCAACAATGGGGCATGAGCACAACTAGCTAATCGAATTGGCGAAACTGCTTATTCTAAACTCTATATAGACAAGCCAATTTCCAGATAAAATCAGCCCTTTTTAATCAGAAAGAAAAATTTGCCGCCTTCCTCATTATGTGAGAGCAGCTCGTTTCCTGTCTGTTTCGAAAAGGCCTGAAAATCTTTAACAGAACCCGGATCAGTGGCAATAACATGCAAAACCTGCCCGGATTCCATACCAGCAAGACTCTTCTTCGCACGCAAAATAGGCAGCGGACAATTCAAACCGGAGGCATCCAGTTCAACATCAAAATTGGCCATATATAACTCCTTAAACGGTGGTGATTTTCTGTTACAACTATTGTAGCACCTAATATCTAGCTCACAGACTGTCTATTCATGCTAGCGTAGAATTTACTATATGATAGTGTTCTTTTCTATGTCGCCGTCCACGAGATCAATCAAAATCAGACTGAAAAATATTATCGGGGAATAACTATGACAAATAGCAAGCACATCAAAACCAAATTATACCCTAATAAAAAAGCGCATTTTTCTGCGACTTGCTTTTTAGCTGGAACCAAGCTGGACGAAACAGATTCATAAGTACGATAATGCAAGACTACCACCTCACAAAACACTGATTGAAAGGTCACTATGAACAAAGACGATTTCCACAATCACTCACGATACACCGTTACGCTTACCGACGAGCACGGCAAGGCTCGCCCCAGCAAGTTTTATGTGCTGCACAAATTATCCAGCAGCATGATTGTGCGCTTAACGGAAAGAGAGGGGATACTAAAGAAAATTGGTTACGATTCAGTCAAAAAAATCGTTACTCAAGAAGCGGTTCCCGAACAAAACCGAATCAGCCTCCCTCCCGCCTTGCTGGAGGAAAAATTCTGGAAAGACAGAGACGAGATGCAGCACTATTCGTCCACCCCCCATTCGGGCAAATAGTTGCATAGTTTTCCTGTTCGAGTTGTAGCTATAGGTGGCGATGCTAAAACGCCGGAGAAATATGAGAAAACTTACACAGGCCTTTTTGCTATCCCTATGCATTTCCGGGCCTTCCCCTGCTCTTTCTCAGATTGGCAACGCCGCCACCACGCCTGATGGCATTTCATTGCCAAGCATGGGGACAGACACCAGCCCCCATCGTTCCGCAGCAGAAGCAAAGCTTCGCGGCGAATGGTTGATGCGCCAGATCAGAAGAGGACTCAATCTCTTTTACGATCCGGAAATCGATAATTACATCGTGGACCTGGGTTACAGACTGGTATCAAACTCGGACTACCACAACCGATTCTTTTATTTCTTCGGGGTCAACGACCCTTCTATTAACGCCTTCGCCGCGCCAGGCGGCTATATCGGCGTACACTCTGGATTGATATTGGCCGCAGAGACCGAGGGAGAGCTAGCCGCAGTAATGGCCCATGAAGTGGCACACATAGGCCAGCTACATATCGACCGCGCCACTGAGGAAGCCAACAAACTTAGTCTTCCAACTTACGCAGCCCTGGTCGCCGCGGTGATACTGGGCAGCCAAAATGCAAACATCACAGAGGCAGCCATACTGGCGACCATGGCGGCCAATATCCAGAGCAACCTGAATTTTACCCGCGCCCATGAGCGCGAGGCAGACCACATCGGAATGAAAATTCTGACCCAGTCCCAATTTGACCCTCACGCAATGCCCGCATTTTTTGAGCGACTGCAACAGAATGATCGTCTTTATGACGCGCAAGTGCCAGAATTCTTCCGTACCCACCCGGTAACCAGCAATCGTATTGCGGAAACCAGAGACCGGGCCAGCAAATACGACTACCACCCACTTCCAGACAAATTGCGTTTTCACCTTATCAAGGCAAAGATCAGAGTGCTCTCCTCTGATAATCCGGCAGACATGGTGGCACGTTACGAAGCAAAACTGAACACAGGAAGCTATACCCACAGATATGCGGAATTGTATGGATATTCACTCGCCTTATTGAAAAACCACCAGTTTGAAGAGGCGGGCAAGGTCATTGAGTCCCTCATTAAGGAAGACCGGGAACGCATCCCCTATTTACTGGTGAAAGCGCAAATCAAATCCAGCTCTGGCCAGGTAAAAGAATCATACTCCGTTTTTGAGGATGCCCTCGCACTCTATCCCAATAATTACGCACTCAGCCATAGCTATGCAGAAACTCTACTACAGTTTGGGGAACCCGAAAAAGCCGCTTCACTACTTAACAGCATGAAAAAAAATCATCCTACCCCGCCCCTTTATCAGCTTTTAGCCAAGGCAGAGGGAGAATCACGACACACCGCCAAGGCTCATCAAGCCCTGGCCGAATTTTACTTCCTCAACGGATTAACGCATACCGCCATTGAACAACTCAACCTGGCGCTGAAACAGCGACGAGTGAGTGATATGGATAAAATCCGCATAGAATCCCGCATGCAGGAATTTAAAGAGATTGCGCTGGCCGAGAAAAATCTAGATCTGAATTGAGACCACTGCAACACTATTCACTGCACCCCAAAGTGAGATCATCTTCACACTTTCAATACTTGGATTAACAGGTCAGACAGTTATGTTTCTAAAACTTTACTGATAAATTCAACACATTAGTAAGTTATTAGTCTAAACTTTTTGTGGAGGTATAAATAAATATTTGTTTTTACCTTTCTTTACTTTATGTATGCTTTATCGCTTGGGGTATTATTCCGGGGTTTGGAGCAACTTTTGCTTTATTAAAAAGCTTAAGTGACCGCATAGGAGGCAGTCATATGAAATTTCGCGTCGACTTTTCGACAGCAACGCCGATTGCTGTATTAATAATCAGTTTGATTTTCAGCATACTGGTACCGAGCATCGCCTTTGCAGGTGATGAAGAGCAAGGGAAGGCCATCGCTTTTGATCGAAAAAAAGGCAATTGCTTGGCTTGTCATGCCATTGAAGGAGGCTCGCTTCCAGGCAATATTGGTCCACCTTTAGAAAACATGAAAAATCGCTATCCAGATAAAGCGAAATTGAGAGACCAAATCTTTGATGCCACAAAACGAAACCCTAATTCCATCATGCCTCCATTCGGCAAGCATGAGATTCTGACCAAGGACGAGTTGGATAAGGTTGTCGAGTTCATTTATACACTGTGATACCAGGATTCGAGATAGGAGATATTAGAGTGAGCATAAAGCGAAGAACATTTATCAAAGGTAGCGCGGCGACCGGTGCACTGGCATTGGCAGTGAGCGCAGGCCTTTTGGTACCAAAATCAGTACTGGCTGCTTGGCCAGAAAATGCCTTTAAACAAAAAGAGCTGAATGACGCCATTGATGCATTGTTTGGCACCAGCAAAACAGAAGACGGAAAAATCGAAATTTCCGCGCCAGAGATTGCTGAAAATGGTGCGGTAGTACCCATTTCGGTAACCACCAAAATCCCTAATGTACAATCGATTGGGGTGTTCGTTTCAAAGAATCCACAACCCTTGACCTGCTCTTATGATTTTCAGGGCACACTAGATGGCTTTGTTTCTACTCGAATCAAGATGGGTGAAACTTCAGACATTATCGCCGTGGTAAAGGCTGAAAGCGGTCTGTTTTCGACCAAGAAAACAGTAAAAGTCACCATCGGCGGATGCGGCGGTTAACACCGCTTCCAACTAGATCAAGAGGATTAGAAACATGGCGTCGAACACAGTCAAGATTAAGGCTAAAGCAGCAGGCGGACGAATCGAGGTAAAAACCCTGATTAAACACGTTATGGAGACGGGTTTAAGAAAAGATAAAAAGACAGGTGAAAAAATCCCAGCACACTTTATTAAAGAGGTGAGCTGCGAGCATAATGGCAAACCTGTCATGGTCGCTAATTGGGGGGTTGCTATATCCAAAAACCCCTATCTGTCTTTTAACATACTAGGCGGAACCAAGGGCGATACCATTAAAATCAGTTGGGTGGACAACAAGGGCGAAAGTGATTCTGCCGTTGAAAAAGTCAAATAAGCGAGCATCACTACGCTAGCTGACACGGACGAACTGTCGCGATAAATTAGGAGAAGGTTACTATGCGCAATTTCACAGCATATATTGTCATTACAGGCATCCTATGCGGATTTGCCTTTGGGGCGCAGGCTAGCCCTGAAAGTGATCGCAAAGCGTTTGTAGAGTACTATAAGAAAAAATTCCCCAAGGTGAAGAAAAGTGAGTACGTCAATGGAGTCTATGCCATTGATGCCGCTTCCAGAGCCCAGTGGGAATCGATTGAAGAGTTTCCTCCTTATGAGATCTTCATTGATGAAGGGGAAACACTATTCAAAAAGAAATTCAAAAACGGTAAGTCTCTGGCCAGTTGCTTCCCAGACTATAAAAAAGGGATCGCCCAAACCTACCCCCAATGGGACTCAAAACGAAAAATGGTCGTAACCCTACCATTAGCGATCAACGAGTGCCTAAAGAAAAATGGCGAAGAAGAGTTTGAATATAACAAAGGCAAGATTGCCAGTGTCTTGGCCTATCTTGGCTTTCTCTCACGCGGCAAAACAATCAGCGTTAAAGTCCCAAACAAAGATGCTCGAGCAGCATACGAAGATGGGAAAAAGTTTTATTACACACGCCGCGGCCAACTGAACATGGCCTGTGCGCATTGCCACTTGGACAATGCGGGTAAACGAATCCGGGCCGATATACTCAGCCCTGCCTTAGGTCATACTTCACACTTCCCAGTCTATCGTGCCAAATGGCAAGAGCTGGGAACCCTGCACAGACGTTTCGGTGGCTGTAATAAGCAGGTGCGTGCAAAACCGTTCAAGCCACAAAGCGAAGAATACCGTAATCTGGAATACTTCCTCACTTATATGAGCAATGGCCTGAAAAGCAATGCGCCAGGCATGAGAAAGTAGTCTCTAATAAAGCCTTAAAAAAGCCCGGTTTTTCCGGGCTTTTTTGTATAAGGAAATTGAAATCGATTTTTGCTCGAATAAATTCTAAACTTCTGTAGTGAGTGGAAGATACTGAAGTATAGATTTGCCAGACAAAGACTAAACCCGTTTTTAGGAGTGTTTTGATATGAACCTATCACGTCGAGAGTTTCTTCAGATCCTTGCAGCAGCGGGGTTTAGTGGCCTGACCATTCCCGGGCTAAACAAAGCCGCACATGCAGGAACCCTGGATAAGCTTTACGACATGCCTAAATTTGGGAATGCGAGTTTGCTCCATATTACGGACTCACACGCCCAGTTAAACCCGGTATGGTACCGCGAACCCAATATCAATCTGGGTATCGGCAGTATGCGCGGCAATCCCCCGCACCTGGTTGGCAACAGTCTATTGAAATACTACTCGATTCAGGCAAACACAGCAGAGGCACACGCCCTAACCCATTTAAATTTCGAGCATGCCAGCAAGCAGTTTGGCAAAGTGGGTGGCTACGCCCATCTTAAAACACTAGTAGACCAACTGCGTTCTGAACGGCCGGGCGCCCTATTGCTGGATGGGGGAGATTGCTGGCAAGGGTCGGCTACTTCTCTGTGGACCAAAGGCCAGGACATGATAGACGCCAGCCTGTTGCTGGGGGTAGACGTGATGACCGGTCATTGGGAATTCACCTATGGACATGAGCGTGTAAAAGAGGCCATAGAAGGCTTTCGCGGAAAAATGGACTTCGTCGCCAATAACGTCATTGACACCCAATGGGAAGAAAAAGTATTTCAAACCCACACCATCAAACAAATCAATGGCCAGACTGTTGCGATTATCGGCCAGGCCTTTCCCTACACGCCCATTGCCAATCCCAGATATTTGATCCCGGACTGGAGTTTTGGAATTCGCGAAAAAGAATTGCAGCAGCTCGTAAATAAACTTAGAGACGAAAAAATAGGCGTTATTGCTCTGCTCTCACACAACGGCATGGATGTGGATCTCAAACTGGCTTCCAGAGTGACAGGCATTGACGTCATACTAGGAGGGCACACCCACGATGCCGTTCCCAAAGCGATTGAGGTGAGTAATAAGGGTGGCAAAACCATTGTCACCAATGCGGGCTCTCACGGTAAGTTTATTTCAGTTTTTGATATGGACATTAAGAACGGCAGGATGCAGGACTATCGATACCGCCTACTGCCCGTATTTTCCAACGCACTCAAAGCCGACAAGGATATGCAGGCCCTCATCGATAAGGTACGAGCCCCCTTCAAAGATAAATTGGAAGAAAAACTCGCGATCACCGAATCCACCCTGTACAGACGGGGTAATTTCAATGGTTCCTTTGACCAGCTCATACTCAATACCATGATGGAAGAAATGGACGCCGAGATCGCCTTTTCTCCGGGATTCCGTTGGGGCAGCAGCCTGCTACCAGGGGAGGCCATAACCTTTGAAGATATCATGAACCAAACTGCAATCACCTACGGGCATACCACTTTGAATGAGCTGAGTGGTGAACGTATCAAGCTGGTTTTGGAAGACGTGGCAGACAATCTATTCAATGAAGACCCTTACTATCAGCAAGGTGGAGACATGGTACGGGTTGGAGGATTGCAATACAGTATGGACCCCACACAAAAAATTGGAAAGCGCATTTCCAATATGACGCTAAAAGGTAAGCCCATAGACGCCAAGAAAAATTATAAAGTCGCTGGTTGGGCATCGGTAGCAGAGCCAGTGGAGGCACCAGCGATTTGGGATGTGGTGGCAAAAAATCTACGAAGCAAGAAGACCGTCAATATTAAAGAACTCAATAACCCCGAGTTGATCGGCTTGGGCCTAAACCAGGGATTTGAAAAATAGCGGACTCGCCCCGAAACCTAACGCACCTTCTTTAGCAGCGTCAGGGCGATCACGAAAAAGACGGTCGTCGGTAAACTGGCCGCCAGAAAGGGATTGATATGGTAGACCAGTCCTACATAGTTAAAGACCTGGCTGGCCAGGTGAAAAACGATTCCTACCAATGTTCCGATGAGAACCCTGTGCCCCGAACTGGTTAGCCTCAGTGAACCAAAAATAAAGGGCAGCGCCGCGATGACCATAAGCATCGTCGAGATAGGCGAAATAATTTTGGTCCAGAATGCCTGTTTATACTTTCTCGAATCTACGCCGTTGGATTCCAAATAATTGGCATATTGATACAGCGTCCAGGCGGGCATGGTTTCGGGATTCACCATCACCACTTCCAGAAAATCCGGATTAAACCAGGCCTTCCAAACACTCTCCTCCTGAGAGTTTAGAGTCAGATGGTCTTTTTGCAGGGAAACCGTAGTGGTCTCATGCAGATGCCAACTGCCGTCCAATTGATACTCCGCCTCTTTGGCCCTCACCAGTTCATTCAATGCCCCGTTCGCGGTAAGTTCGATCACCTGTACATCACCCAATCGTGCACCAGGTAAGATCCTTTGAATATTGATAAACCGATTCCCTTCGCGCACCCATAGACCGCTCTCGGTTTGCAAGGTGATGCGGGAACTTTGGGCAATGGCGCGATTTGTCTCGGCATAACGTTCAGAAAAAGGAGCCAGAAATTCACCCACGATAAAGGCTGCAAGCATGAGTACAGCGCCAATCTTCAAGACCGCTTTGAGTATGTCCTGATAGGAATAGCCGGCAGCCCGCATGGCAACCAGCTCTGAATGGGACGCCAAGGCACCCAGCCCCAGCATGGTCCCCATCAGTGCGCTGGCCGGAAACAACTGGTAAACCAACTTGGGCATGGTGGCCAGTGAATAGATGAGCGCGTCCAGGCCATCGTAACTTCCCTTCCCCACATCTGTCAGCTCATCGGCAAATGCGAAAAAGGTAAACAGAGAGAGCATGACCAACAGCACCAAAAGCGTGGACTCACCAACGGAGCGTGCGATATACCGATCCAATACGCTCATATCGTCTTGAGCCTCAACTTGGAAAGAAGCCAAGGGGTACCAAACTGTTTTGCTGTTAAGACCAACAGCGTAAACAAGGCGAGTATATGCACCCACCACATACCGATCCACGGATTCACAACTTCGCTCTTGACCCAGGAACGCGCCAACATGAGTAGATAGAGATAGACCACATACAAAAGAAAGGCGACGAAAAGTTTGGCAAAACGCCCCTGCCGCGGAGTGGTACGGCTAATGATCACCGCCAAAAGCGTGAGGATAATACAGGCCACAGGCATGGAGACACGCCATTGCAACTCTGCAATGTCTTCCGCTTCGCCACTGGCCAGAAGCTGTTGCGTCGTCCAGGCGATGCGGGGGCGTTGTCCGGCGATTATCTCCTCTTTGGCCACGCGCACCCCACTGCGCCCATATTCGTGTATCCGGTAACCCTGTTCGCCAGGCAATTCTTCAAATCGATAACCGTCTTCCAGGACAATAAATTGGGCACCTGTCGAGAGATCGGTCTCCTGATAACCACTGGCAGCAGAAAAGATGTCCCGCTTACCTTCGTCGTTCACATAAACAAATACATTGCTCATGCTCAGTCCCTCATCATCCAGGGACTCCATATAGAATACGCCTTTACCCCCACGTATTTCGTGGAAGCGCCCCGGCTCCAGAAATCCCAGCTCCGACTCCACCTTGGCCTTATCCCGAATCGCATACTGCATCTCCTCGGCCCAGGGCGCGAAATACAAGGAAAGGACGGCAACAATCACCGAG
>Ga0224501_10003378_pt1 | contig 12555 bp, 11 predicted proteins | sample SF_Oct11_sed_USG_4_FD_169105 | JGI IMG/M metagenome (GOLD analysis project Ga0224501, IMG submission 169105) | Sediment microbial communities from San Francisco Bay, California, United States - SF_Oct11_sed_USGS_8_1 | ecosystem: Environmental > Aquatic > Marine > Sediment | place: USA... | reverse complement strand
TTTTTCCGACCCCTTTTTCTTTTTTAAATAGGGCCCAGTAATTTTTCTATCGTTATCCGAAAGCGCTAAGTCGCACTCAAAGAGGAGATCAGTTGAAAATAAGGTCTGTAAACTATAATCATCAGGCAAACCATCTAGATCTTTAATTATGTAATTCTTCCCAATTTTAACAGAGAAATTTTTCCTGTCTTTGTACCCAATAAAGTCAATCCTTTTATATTTCTTTTTATATTTCCCTATTGCCATTACACACCCAAACTCATTGAAGTCTTGAATTCCAATAACTTTTAAATTTAATGATTTGACGTGAAATGCCAGCTCATCTGGGACATCAATTGCTGGAAACTTATTTCCCCAATACGTTTTCTTTGCATCCTCTCTTCGATCATTCAATATTAGAAATATTTGAGTGGCCCACTCACATGCGCCATCTTCGACTTTCAATTGAGCGACATGTTCACAATAATAGCGAAAATTTTTCCCAGAAGACTCATTTTCCGCAAAAACTAGTTGACTCGAAATAAGAAGTACAGCATAAGTAATGAACCGCTCGAGAAAATTACAAAAAATCTTTACCATTTTATGCCCTGAGTTTGTTCAAATTGTTTCTCAACAATTCTTTGCCTACCTGTTCCTACCCAAAAATCGCCAATGTCTTGCATTCGTTTAATGCTAATGGGGTCAGACTGAACCTCCCCCAGTTTAATGGACACTTTTAATCGAAGGCGCAAGCCTGAAAGAGGAGTGTCCCCAATGAGTAAGATAGGAAAGCGTAAGCCCTATAAAACGTATACGAAAGAGTTTAAACTGGAAGCATTAAAGTTGATGGAAACATCCGACAAACCAACCAGTGAAGTTGCCATGCAACTGGGTATTCGGCGCAACCAACTCTACAAGTGGAAAGCACAAATGGAAAAAAAGGGTGAAGTATCTTCAGGGCAACGAGGCCGACCAAAGAAGGAAGATCAATCAGAAGTAAGTCGGCTTCGTCAGGAACTTAAACGGGTGAAAGAGGAGAACGACATTCTAAAAAAGGCCGCCGTATTCTTTGCGAAGGAACTGGACTGAAATACGAATTTATTCAGCAGCATCGTAAAGAATACAAAGTCAAAAGAATGTGCGAAGTACTTGAGGTATCGACCAGTGGCTATTATGCGTGGATAGACCGCCCTGCCAGTTCTCGCAGGTTAGACAATCAACGCCTCACAGAAAAGATCCATTATTTTTACGCGCGTTCACGTGGCATTTATGGTTCACCGAAGATCCACGAAGACCTGCTACACGATGGCGAAATGTGCAATGTGAAGCGGGTAGCCCGGTTAATGAAGGCAGCGGATCTCCAATCAAAGATGGCGAGGAAGTTTGTGGTAACGACCAACTCAAAGCATACACGGAAGCCCGCACCTGATTTACTGAAACGCGATTTCAAGGTGACCCAAGCTAACAATGCTTGGGTTTCCGATACCACCTTCATTCAGACACGAGAAGGTTGGCTGTATCTAGCGATCGTGCTTGATCTATTTTCGAGACAGATAATCGGATGGTCAATGAGCTCGCGGAATAATGCGGTGCTTGTTCAAGATGCGTTAACCATGGCGCTCTGGCGGCGAGGCAAAGTCAAACACGTGATTGTCCATTCCGATCAGGGAAGCACCTACGCATCCGGAGACTACCAGGACCAGCTTAGCAAACATAAACTCCGTTGCAGTATGAGCCGCAAGGGTGACTGTCATGACAATGCGGTAGCTGAAAGTTTCTTTGGCAGTCTTAAGAACGAACTTGTCTATCATGAAGATTACCGGACAAGAGTCGAAGCCCGGCAAAGTATTTTTGAATACATCGAGGTGTTCTATAATCGACAACGTCGACATGCCTACCTTGATTACTTGACGCCAGCCGAGTATGAAGAGAAACATGCACGAAATTAACTGTCCGTTTTATTGGGGGAACCTCAGTTACTAGTTTTTTCTTATAGTAGCAAAAACTGGTAACTGACCCCACATTAGTTTAGTTGTGTGGATGTTGGCCGCTGATCATCATCCAGTGATGGTCTACATGGTGACCACCATAGGCCATTAAGCCGATATAGCCTAATCCTCGAATGATTTTAACTTCATCGGGATTTACTGTGGTGACACTCAAGTCAAAGTCATTGCCGTTTTGTTCCACGAGCATATCAAAACCACTTTCTTGTTTAAGTTGCGCGGGATGCGCAGCCAAGGCTCGTTCTACCGATACCAATGCCACATCCGGTACTTGAATGTTTATTAACGCACCACCATCAATGTCGCTTTGTGAAACCACGACTACATCTTCGGTAAAATGTTTCATGTCGATTAAGTGTTGACGCAAAGCTTCGGTATCAACTTTTTGCCAATCGGTACTCTCTGATGCAAGTAGTCGATTCACTGCTTCCTGAATGGTGCCAAAAATATCATGACCCGGCTGGGTGAGGCGCAAACTTTGTGTGCCGGCATCGGCCGCTTGCGTATTGGCGCAGGCTTGGAGAATAAATAGCGCTACGATGACTAACAAAATATTTCTGATTGGTTTTAGCATATAGACTTCCTTGCTCATGTGGATTGAGGGGCTTAGTCTATACCTGCATGCTGCCTAGCGCATATGATCCAAATCATATTCAACAATTGGGGTCAGAGAACAATTTCTTCTAATATTAGAGAAAACTGTTCTCTGACCCCAATTTATGGTGAATTTGAATATGATGTTTGCTGCGAGTGATTTTTTCTTGTTTTTCTAATTTCGCCAATACTCGATATAAAGTCTCATGGGTTAAACCCAACCGGCTGGCGAGAATTTTTAAACTTGAATCCATGCACCACAAACCTTGGTCGTCCGCTTGCAAACGAAAATAACTCATGAGTCGTTGTTCGGCGGAGCGAATACTACGAATTTCCGTTAACATACGTTGCTGCTGAATTTGTTTGGATAAAAGTTGAATATATCCTAGTGAAAAGCGAGGATTATTTTCTAACTCAGCTAAAACAACGCTTATCGACAATGCATTCAAACTAGTATCTTGGGTGGCAATCGCTGTGCAATGATAACACTGGGTAAATAACGAGGCTTCTGCCAAGATTTCGCCTTGATTCACAAAGTGAATAATAGGTTCGGTGCCATCGGTTAAGTAACGCACCATTTTCACCTGCCCGGCTTTAATTTCAAACACACGATGAATACGCTCACCTGCATGAAAAATAATTTCACCTGCTAGAAACGATTGTTCTACAATATTCTGCGTAAAGTTTTGCTTGAGAAAATGCATAGTCGCAAGATTATCCCATTTGCTTGTGATGATGCTAATGAATATTCTAAAACATTGTCCGGGTGTAGGACCAGGTTACATGAGAATAGACAGGATTACGAAACCACTATGCCCCATAAGCTTGTATAGTATTTGAGGGGAAAAGCTTTGGTGTGGGGTGATAGATTCTTATTTGCCAATAACAACTAGTATTGCTCTCAGCGCAAACCTTAGGGCTATAATGTGCGCCTCATTGTGGCAAGACGAAAACCGGTTGCGCTGCTGGCCTATTTCCGTTTGACTAATAACAAGTTGCTGCAAGCGTTTAAGACTGAAAATATTTTTATGCAATAACTGCGTCTATGAAATCTAAATTGGATTTTAACGGCAAGTGGTGAAAAAAAAGAGCCTGAAGAATCAGGCTCGATTTGTTAACACTGGTAAAGACAATTAACCTAGTAAATTTCGTCCACCGAGTAATAAAGGCTTAACGCCTCGACGACGATTTTCACTGACCTCGGCTTTTCTCAATAAACGTTGAGAAACACGACGTATTTGTGTATGGATTTTGGCCCAAAGTAATCCATCGGATTTTGATGAATTCGCCCCATCTGTGACGACTGCTAACGGACTGGGTCGATCACTTAGCTCACGTACTAAAAATAATTCACCCGCACCAAGTTGATCCTGTAAAAAGCGAATACCTTTGCTGCTTAATGTTTGGGTTTCTTTCGAACGTTTAGAAAATAATTTTGTCGCTAATGAACTATAACGTAATTGACCATTCGCTTGCGCTTGTAAAAATTCTGCAAACGCTGACGTTGGTGATACCACATGATTTAAATCTCGATCTCGTAATTCAGTAATCGTCGTTAATTTCATCCTATATCCCCCTGACCCTGTTGTCGTTATTGGGTAACCCCAGCACCTAATACTTTTGGGTTAGTTGGAATCAGTATAATGCGACTTTTAGACTTGGTAAACAAGTTTATGCACCATGATACAGAGCTTTACAAATTCGATAACCAATTGTTTTATTTGAATAAATAAGCCATTGATCGCATCAGATGCAAGTATTTTCTGGTAATACCTATAGCCAAATCAATGAATATTTGTGAATTTTTGGGTGTTTCTACTTAACAACACTCTAGCACTCCAGCGCAAACACGGAATTTGCCGTTGATGAATAATTGTGCAAATAAACACAGTGCTTGGGGAATAGCACGTACTCACCAACCCAACCAATCCGGCCTCTTGCGTTTGATTTACAGCGAATCGTATTTGATAAAGCGATGGCGCTAGAACTAGGTTTGCCCCGTCCAGGCTACATTTTTCATCTCTGCATTTTTGCAGCACAGCTATGTAATCCAGCCACCGACGTTAAGGCGATTCTTTTGCTCCAAGATCCGGCGCTACACCATTAAATTTCAGCGCCACCCCTTGAGCGTCGCTCCAACTAAGTGATTGGCTAAGACTCAAGGTCTTGCTTTGATGATCAATTGCCATCACTCTCGCGGTCGTGGTTTGGTTTTGTAATTGAATTTCATCACCGGCTTGCATTCCATTGCCACTGCTAAAATAAAAACTATCGGCAACCGGCAGGTTAGTACCACTGCCTGCGCCCACTGTTTGTGTGAGAAATTCGCCAGCATTAATCTTATTGCTTTGTGCACTGAGGGAAAGATAATTCTCATTGTCTAAAACAAATAATGGGTCATCTGTACTATTGTTTTGTAACAAATTTGCAGTGGTGTTTTGATTGACAATATCTGCAGGGGCCGTCCCCGCACAATCCAAATTCGCAAAGAAAATATTATTCTTCACAATATTATCAAAATAGCGCTCAGGATCATTATCATTGGAACCCCAAAAGCCAAAACAGTGATTATTGTAAAAGGTGTTGTGATAGATTCGATTGTGCTGATTATATAAAGCCTCATCAGGATACACTTGAACACCAAGTGCACCACCCAAATTATTAAAGAATAAATTATTCCTTACAATTCCATTTTGCCCGGCGAATTGAATCGCATTATAGTCCCACGCATTCGTCGAAGCGCGAGTCTGCATAAACTGATTATGCTCGATTAAATTAAACTTAGTGGCATTCAAGCGACGTGTTTGTTTTGTATCATCGTAAAGCGACTCAATCACGCCTTCGCAATCGAATACTTCCATTGCTTTTTGACTAGCATTTTCAAACACATTTTTACGCACGCTATTTTGACTGGAGCAAGCCAAGACCAATAAGGTGTGACGTGCATTGAGAAAATGATTATTCTCAAGCAAGTTTTTATCTGCATGTTCCAGCATGACATTATCATTTCCATCTTCAAAAATATTATTGAATAAGTGATTGCGATTGCTATCAACCATCTTGAATCCGCCACGGGTGCCCGTATCTCGCGCTGCACGAAAATGGCTATTTCGAATTACATTATCATGCGCATTATATAGTTGCGCCCACATGGCGGCGTTATCTACATTAAATCCATCCAACACCAAGTAATTCACATTGCTAAGCTCTAGTGCAGGCCGCAAACCGCCCGTGGTGACTGAAAAAGATACGTTTTCACCGGGGAAATTTTTAAATCGAATAGGCAAGGCTTGTTCACCGGAAGCCGTCGGTGCAAACGGCGTATTCCAAGTGCTTTGACGAATTAATACGGATTCACCCGGCTGCACATTGCTCGCTGCCGCAGTTAATGTTTGATATGCCTTATTATTGCCCGCGCCACAAGCACGATTTTTTATGTCATAAGTATCGCAGCTTGCCGCTGTTAGGTTTTGATCCACATAATGATCGGCATTCACTAAGGGCACTGACCAGGTGTCCCATAAAGTGGTCGAGCCTGCGGTGTTGCTGTCGTAACTATACATTTTAAATGTAGCGAAATTACTGTCGATACTGACAATCAAGTAGCTGCCACTAGGCGTATAAATGCGACCTGCATCGGCTTGCCAGAGAGTGCCTTGCCCCTGCAAGTTTTCCCAATCGGCTGGCGTACCCTCGGCACCGTTTACATCATTGGCCACTTCCCAATATTTGCGTTGATAAAGCGCCTCACGATTTTGATTCAGCAACATACGCGAACGCACATGGTCGTGTCCGTGAAAATAAGCAATCACATTGTGTTTAGCCAAAAGTTGAGTGAGTTCTTGGGTATGAAAATTACTATTGTGCTCACTCCAACCTGGCGGTGGTGGCGCGGGACAATCATAATAAGAACTTGGTTGATCATAATTATAACAAGGTGCCAATAACGCCACATGACCAAACGCAAAAATAGTTTTCTGAGTTGTGGTTTCTAAGTCTTGTTGCAGCCAGTCCAATTGCGATGTGGTGGGATCAAACACCTCTGCGCCATTTCTATCCCAAACACCAGCGCTACTATCGCCAGAAAGATTTTGTGCATAATTATCCACAAAAACAAAATGCACCTCATGATAATCAAATGAATAAATTGTTCCAGGATCGACGGCTTCACTAGCGGCCTCACCATCTATTTGCAGTGGGCCGCGTTTAAAGTTTCGCAGTCCTGGCAGTTGTTGCGCAAGTTTGGACTGCGCCGGGTCAGCCGACCAATTAGTCGCCCAGTTATCCGCCCACCATTGCATATTGCTCGCTGACTCCGCGTCATGATTACCTGTAGCAGGAAACCAGGGAAATGATTCTAATCCACACGGATGTTTTTGTGTTAAACGACTATCTATAAGCCCTCGCACACGCTCAAAGGTCGGCGTATCTCCAGCCGATGTTAGAAAATGCACATTAGGATCTTGCTCAACAATTTCACTTAAAACCCGTCGCATACCGCCTTCTTGACCCGAATAATTATCACTGAACAAGGCAAACGAAAAATTATTGGCATTGCAATCAACACTTGGCAGCAGCGGATCGACAGGTGTTATTTGTGCCACTTCTGTTTTAGCGCTAATCGCATTTGAAAAAACCGATTCGCGTGCATTGTTATAGGCGCGGACCTGATAGCTGTAACTGGTGTCGGCTTGTAGTTCTGTATCGCTGTATGTGAGTAATGCAGTAGTGGTAATCAGTTGTCTATCACGAAAGAGTTGATAACCCAACACATCAACACTGTTTTGCGCGGCAGACCATGACAAATTAATTTGATTTGCTGAAACCACTTGTGCTTGTAAATCGCTTGGTGGATCGAGTGGAACAACGACGGGTGTTGTATTGATCGAAATAGTATTACTGGCTTGTGAGTGGTCACGCTGACTATTAATGGCGACCACATAGTATTGATAGTCAGCGGAGGGATTAATGTCATTGTCAGAAAACTGAGTTTCCGTAACTTCCGTAATCAGGCTTGTATTACGATAAATCAAATACGCCACAACTTCATCATCAGAGTCCGGTGCAAGCCATTGCAGAAATATCTGATTATCCGTCTGCACCTCGCCGCTCAACTGTCGTGGTTGAGCATCATATGCCAATGTGCTGGCAACAACAGGCAAACTTTTATCCGATTGATAACGGCTAGTGGTGACACTCACAAGTTGATAATGGTATTGAGTTGCGGCAGACAAACCTACATCTTGGTAAACATTTTGGCTGGTTTCGGCAATGATTGCATCATTGCGATAGATTAAATAATGAGACAGTGTTTCCGAGGTATCGGGCGCTTCCCAGCTTAAATCAATTTGATGATAACTGACGGCATTTGCCAGAATATTTGTGGGAGGTAATAAATCTATAGTCTGGTCATTGATGCTCTGGCATGCTGATAAAAAAATAACACACACAAAGAAAAGCAAATGTTTTGCAGGTTGAACATTCATGTTAGTTGACTCGTCCATTAGATTGATTATTTTATTAATTGAGCAGCATAATAAACGCTGAATTTGTACCCACAAAGCCTAGCGATGATTCGCATGGTATTCTGTAGGCCAGATGACAATTCAAACGAATATTAAAACTATCGCTTGTAATATTTTTACACGCAGACAAAAAATAGTACAACATCAACTTCATTGGCAGTCTATAGGATACTCAAGGTTGTACACCTATGGGTTGTTGTGCAAAAAACACGCATTGCATGGTCGTTGCTTAGTGCCGACATTTGTCATGCAACAATCAAAGTCCGATTCACCGTGCAAGTATTCAAAGCCACACCACAAACTACTCAAACTCACCGCACTGACAACACTTCCCAGTCAGTGATTTGCAGTTGCGATGAAAACAAAAAAATTACTTGCATCGACTGACCTTAGCAGCCCTACTGGCAGCGCATTTTCGATGAACATTCCATCATACAAACAATATGCTAGAATTTGGCCTTTGACGCACAAGCCGAGTGTTATGTAATTGCAGGCCTTACACCTTGAGCACGGTCTTTGCGACTCAAGCACGCATCAATATAGGGAAGCGCCCCTAGTGTGAGCTTGTAAAAATGAGCATTAATAGTTGGGAGGCTAATCATGGACAACATTACATTGCGCTGGCACTGGTTAGGGCTTGGCGCACTGGGATTATTGGTCGGCTATTTCGTCGCGCTTAGCGAATCCCCTGTTGTTGCTACTTTACTGCCACTTTTATTTGGCGTTATTGCGGCAGCGAGTGCATTTATTCTTGGGAAAACCAATATTTCTAAGCCTGATGAAGCCGAAAAAATCAAAATTTGGGGCATCGGCTTTTTTTCATTTTCAGTGGCGGTATTAGGCGCTGCCTCACTCGGGCTTTTGCTTAAAAACATGGTATATGATAAGAACTCAGCGCCGCTCAATATCGCCGGAATTAATGCTCAACTCTCGACAGAACTTATTAGTCTTAGGAAACAATTGCAAATTCTTGGTGCATCAAGCGAGGAACAAACAGCCATTATTGGCCAAGCCAAACTTGATTGGCTTTCTCAGTCGTCAGTTGAGGATAATAAAAAGGCCTTGCTGAAATCCTTTGTTCCTGCGGCAACCAATCTGCAAAAAGCGCTAAACCTTTATCTGCAAAAAAACACACAAAAAGATGAAGAAACCCTGGACATTCTTAAGAAATTATCTACGCTTACAAACTCCACGCTACCGGTATTAGAAGAGTGGACAAACGGGCAGCCATCGTCCCTTGGCGGGGAAGGATTACAGGTCATATTGTTAGCCAATGAAAGTCTAATTGACGAGTTACTCGGATCAAACAACGACCCCGAGGCGAGGCATTTACTCAATATGGGCGCTGACAAGTTATTAGTGGGGTCTTTGTTTCAAGTAAAAGGCTTGCTTAATCGACAATTCACAAACAAAATGACAGGCGCCAATAATCAACCCTCCTATTCTGATGCAAACAAAATGACAGAATTGTTAATTTCCGGGAAATTAACTCAACGCCAGTTCAGCCGATTATTGGCGGATACTAATTCGCCTTCGATTTGGGGCAATGGTGGTGTATAGTTAAAGAATGGTAATTGAATAGGCTTTTTTAGTCCGCCAAATTCGATTATTTTATAAATATCAGGTTTGATATATGCAGTGAGCAAGTTGTTTTGGTGAAATTGAAGGGAAAGCGCCTAAAAAGCGCGGTCTGAGGTGTTTTTTAAGTGGATAACCACGATTTGACATTAAAAGACAGTCGTAAGATGAAATGTTTTAAGATTTAAGTATAGTGAATTAATAATTGAGGATTTCTAAAAATGAGTACAGGTACAGTAAAGTGGTTCAGTTCAGATAAAGGCTTTGGTTTTATCACTCCAGACGACGGCGGAAAAGATTTATTCGTTCACCATTCTGAAATTCAAAGCGGCGGCGGTTATGCAACCCTTAGTGATAATCAGAAAGTAGAATATGAAGTAGGACAAGGCCAAAAAGGGCCCTGTGCGACCAAAGTTAAACCAATTTAGCATATTTCAAGGCAGATCATGCTCAATAATACATTGGTGCAACAATGTATGTGAAAAGGTCTGCTTAGCTAGCTGATGTCAGCGGGAGATTGGAAAGATTTGTATATCGCTTCAGAGCGAGGGGACTTAGAAACGGTTCGTTACCATCTAAAAAGCGGTGTGGACCCCAATTATCAACATCCAGAGGTTATGGCTACGCCACTTTTTGCTAGTATAAAGGCCGGACATAGTCATATCGTGGAATTGTTACTGGAATATGGTACAGACCCCACCCTAAGAACTGATTTTGAGCACTTGAATGCTTGGGAAACCGCAGCGTTATACCATCAATCGGATATTTTGCATCTATTGGCAAATAAACAATAATGGTCTTACTTGCCTAATTCGTCATTTGTTGTTTGATCAACTTCCCGCGATTGGTTTCAGAACCATCAACACATAAAATTGTACAGCGTGACACTGCGCACGCTGCTACAACTGTTGTGGGCTACAAAGCAATGGATATTCTTAACATCACACAAAAGCATTTGATGGCCTGTGCTGAAATTTATAGCAATACCTTTTCGACCGCGCCGTGGAACGAACACTGGACGACAACATCTGCCCTAGAACGGTTAAGTCATTTTTATGATTCAAAAGGATTTTGCGGGGCGCTTGCACAAGAAAAAGCCATACTCGGTTTTGTGCTAGGAAATATTGAGCCCTATTATTCTGGCTCAATATTTTATCTCAGAGAAATGTGCACCAGTGCTTCATACCAGAACAGTGGTATTGGGATTCAATTGCTGGATTATCTAGAGCAAAACTTGAGACACCAGGGCGTTCGGCAAATTTATTTATTAACCGAACAGCATATTCCCGCTGCCCAGTTTTATCAAAACCGCGGTTATGCAATTGATGAAAATTGCGCTTCCTATTCAAAAAATCTATAGTCATGACGTGGTGATTGAAAACAAGCAATATATAGCATCATCCGTGAATTGATATCCGCGTGGTTTTAAAAAACCTTAAGTTGTATAACAGGCTGGGCAACGCAGGCTTAGCAAAAAATTAAGATCACTGATTAAAACGTCATTCAGTAGCTTGCTTTTTGCAATAAATAATCAGCGCCAGGTTTTTCTAGTACCCTCGTGGTTTAACAATGAGGATTAATAGGTGAATATTCGCAGTGAATCGCTATCAGATATTGCCGCAATAGAAGCATTAAGCGAAGACGCTTTCAAAAGTGTCACGCATAGCAGCCATACCGAACAATTTATTGTCAATGCGCTTCGCAAAGCTGATCAATTATCTATTTCCTTAGTCGCAGAACTTAAGGGGGCTATTGTCGGTCATGTCGCAGTGTCACAAGTTTCCATTTCTGACGCTAGCCAAGCATGGTTTGGTCTCGGCCCGATTTCAGTCGCCCCAGAGCATCAAAAAAAAGGCATTGGTTCAAGCTTAATGAAACAAGCGATTGCAGCGTTGCAGCACTTGGGCGCATCGGGTTGCGTAGTGCTTGGTGATCCTCAATACTATCACCGTTTTGGTTTTGAGGTTTCCCCCGATCTTGTTTTGCCTGGCGTGCCGCCGGAGCATTTTCAGGCGCTCAGTTTTAACCTTCAGCGACCCAAAGGCGAAGTCAGTTACCATGAAGCATTCAATGCACAAAGCTAAATGATTAGGCAAGGCAAAGATGTACAGGACAGCCATCCTTTTTTCGATTATCAATTCACAAATTCCGTTTCCCGTTATATTAAACCAATCGCGAATTTGAATTTTTCAACAAAATGCTGATTGAGTTATTTATCTAGGATTTTCCCTCCATGCTATGTAAATAGTGCAAAATAACCTTGCAGAGCAATTAGGTTTACACCCAATAGGATTTGAGAAAAACAGATTTACTATGACACCTATTATCAAGATAATGATAATTGCGGCTTGATTTTTCTATTGTTTGATTTAGCTTGTGTGGAGGATTCGATATGTTAGATGCTTTTACGAGCTAGACGCTCAACTATCTATACATCATTCAAATTATTATTATGAAAGAACCGGAAGGGACGCTAGTAGAAGACCAGAGGCATACAAGATCCTTGATAAAATACTCATAGTAATAAAAGACCTGTATAAATGCAGCGACGATCTGCTAACAGCTTTAGAACCAATCGACAAAGAATAACCAAGTAACATTTGACAAGGGTAGCGTCCCTTTTTAGCTCTCGGATTTTATATCACCCATGCAGTTTGAAATAAACAACGCTGTTGCTTAATTTATGTGTATGTTAGATTAAGGGAAGTCCAAGCTGACCCTAGCTGGTAGTCATCAACTTATTCCCCCTTTAATACAACTGGAACGCCAATAGCCTGAATTGGAAATAATCTGCCCAATCTTTGACTAACATCAACGTGATCATCGTACAAATCGAATTAAAAGGTAGCGTCTCTTTTTCGATTAGGGTGTGG
>Ga0224501_10003376_pt1 | contig 12558 bp, 9 predicted proteins | sample SF_Oct11_sed_USG_4_FD_169105 | JGI IMG/M metagenome (GOLD analysis project Ga0224501, IMG submission 169105) | Sediment microbial communities from San Francisco Bay, California, United States - SF_Oct11_sed_USGS_8_1 | ecosystem: Environmental > Aquatic > Marine > Sediment | place: USA... | reverse complement strand
ACTTCACGAAAAGACAAACATCAAGTCAAAATAAATTTCCTAATTAGCGTCCACCATATAGCCGTAGAGATATACAGCATACTCAACTCTATCTCTCGGGAATTCACATACAAACGATGGTTAAAGGTCCTCACAATGAGACACAGTAGGGTGTACCTAACTAGTCATGGCTCTGATGACAGCTGTAGTAAACTCATGAGTAGTAGCGTAGCCTCCCATATCCTTCGTGCGTACCTACAATCAACCATCCGTACATTATAATATGATAGCTGAGTGGGAGTATGAACCTATCTCACTACCTGTCCTCGCCGTGGCTCTGTTTCAATTCCCGGCCGTAGCGGAGTATTTCAAAAGATTATGGTACACAGGTTTGGGAGGACGACAGCTGAAACAGTGGCTAAGAGCAGAGTTGTGCCCCCTTCTAATAATACCTTCACTTTCACGATGAGATGCCTATCAACCTGGCCGGTGGCAAAAAAAAGAAACCATCTATGATATGATTGGGTTTATTCCTCGTTAAAGGGGTTAAGCAGCGGTCGAGGTAGATGCACTTTCGAAGTTATGTTCCCAATTCTTAAAGGGGGCAACTTCGCATTCATTGCAGAGATAGCGAGTGATTTTTTTCCAAAAAGCAAATATCGGTCGCTCGAAGAACTACGACCCGAATGGGCCAAACAGAAAGAATAGGGGATCTAATCATTACAACCTAACGATCTTAACTCCTTCATAACACCGAGTAGAACTCAAAACTGAATGTAATATCGGAGAAAACTGAGGTTATAAGAAGTGCTTTGTTGATTTTCCCCTTGCCCTAAATAGAGGCTGTTGCATTCGGGCCTCTATCATTGCAAAATAACAGCACTAACGCTCGCTGAAAGATGCGAAAAACTGCACTCTCAAACCCTGTTTACTTATTTTTGTTACACATTTTCTCTAGTCAGACTTGTGTAACTACAAGTCTAATATGCACCTGCAAGAGATCCCAACATATGCGCATAAGCCGAGTTTTCTCAACGTAGAGCCTTACATTCTGTCTTACTATCGGAACCCCTTTAGCTAACCCCGTTAAGAAGTGCGCATAATCTATGACACATTGATTTGAATAGTTTTCACTACAATATATGATATGAAACTGTACTTCCACAATTTCAGTGTCTTCGGCCTCAAATACTTTAATACTTAAATTAGAAGTTCAGATCAGGCAGGCTCCTATGAGCTACTCATATAATTTCTAACTCTGACAGCACCAAAGTAAGCCTTACGGTTAGGAGGTGTACTTAGGATGGCCAAATCCCAGCGTAGAACAAAAAGGAAAACACTTTGTTTGGTCTCACCTTTCCAGCTTTAATAACCTTGAGAACAGCCGACTCCAGTTTGGTACCATACCTCTCCAGATTGATATGACGCAACATGTTAGCGGCACAGAGCAAGATCGCGGTAGGGTTCGCTACGTCCTTACCCTGAGCCTCGGCAAAGGAATGACGCGCGCCCTGTCAACCAATCAGACAGCAAGTTCAAAATGATTATTCGAAAACTGAGAGACCAAAAGTGCAAAAAGAGACCATATAACAATGGGTTTACATAGAACGCATCGCTTCGCCAGCAACATGGCACCCAAACTCTCTGATTCTCAGCATATCCTTGAGGCAGTATCCTCCGGATAGGAAAGTTCTAACAGGAAGTTTCACCTACCGGTTCAAAGATAGCTACGTCAGTACTATAGCTCTCTCCAGGGACGACTCCGGCTCCACCCACCAGGCCAGCTGTCAGGTTATCAATGATGCTGCCGTAAAGGTTCGGGGTGACTAACACATCAAACTGGTATGGGTTACCAACCAACTGTAAACACATATCCCGGTTATTGAGATGCCAAAACCAGAATGGATGACACAGGATAAGATCATTTTATTTTTGTGGATATCATTAGTAATTCAATCGCCTGATTCCAGGATAGTACATGGCACGCCCAATAGACAAGGCTACTCTATGAGAGGACCTGCTTTATTTAACGACATAATCTGAATTCGACAAGGGCGAGAGACAAGTAATGCCTAAACAGGAATCAAACCAGAGACCTCGGATTCCATTCCAAGTGCCCTATCCACTAGTCATCGCTTCGCCTCAGAAGGTCTCTACATGCAACCGAGGAATACAAAAAGAATTCAACACGTTTGTTGGGGCAGCGAGGTTATTTGAACCGACAAATCTAGTCCAACATCACTAACCTGAGTGGAGACTAAAGGCAGAGCAATGACACTCACCTGCATGCATGTGTTATCTATGATCATATCTGTGAACTCAATCTTGGGGTAGAGCTTAGATACTTGACGGCACGACTCCAGGAAGAGTCCATCTCCCAGCTTCCTACCAACAGAAATGATCAAGTTCACACCCATTCTTTCATCAGATGCTTTCTCATTTACCAGGGCCTCAGCCCCGTTATACAGTTACACCATTGCCAGTACAAATTGGCTCTCTAACAGACACTTCTCGTATGGACATTGGCTAAGGGACAACCTTCATCTTACCTTTAATTGATGCGACTTTTTCTAAATTAGGATGCAAGATTATATGAAAGATGTCATCAGGCCCGCCGGTACCAAAGCCATACAACGCTTCCCCACGGGAGCTAAAGATTTTCGTCGACTTTTCGGGCTGGAGACCATAAGCAGTTATTCCCTCGTACAGTTAGAAGGGAAGATAACTCTTGGGCTATAAAGGCTATAAGGGCTATAAAGGTGGTTCCCTAAATTGATAATGAGGCTTTTATCAAAAAGACTATCCCATCCCCAACCACTTACTGTAGGAGGCAGGTGCACTCGCTGCTTCAAGCAGCTGTGTCGAATTGGAGTAGACGTCTATATGTGTTGGGGCATAAGGAATAGACATTACACACACATGTGAAATTATGACAATAGGGTTCACTGAAACTAGTAGGGTCCCCAGGTCAACGGCCCCTGTACAACTGTGCTGAGCAAATCTCCTAGGGTACTGTGATATACACATATGATCACTTGGGAGAGGGGCGCTGTGGCCGAGTGGTTTCGCTAAAAACTTTTCACTGTTCATCGAGCAGGGAATGGAAATCCGGCTCTCTTCACAGCTTGGGAAGGTGAAAGCGATGAGGAAGGGGCGTGGCAACCCCATCCCAATTACACCGTTGCCGGTACAGGTTAAGTCTCGAGAAACCACTTCGCGCACTACAATTGGCTAAGGGACATAATCACTTACATGATGTTGGCTTTGTGTACTGCCGTCACCCTCTTCCTATGGTGTTTGGTTGCGTAGTCGAATGCGAACTTTGCGATCGCTTTAGATTTGCTCTCGGTGACAATCTTCAGAGACTCAACGACTCCTGGCACACTCTCATGCTCCAGAGAACTGAAAGACAGTCATCTCTCAATAACATGGCTGTAGATAACATGTGTGCAAATTTATTTTGCGGAAAGAACTAACGCAACAAAAAGTTCTAATTTGAAATGGTAGACCAGGAAAGAATTGATACTAGTCTTGGTCACCCACTCACTTCTTTACTTAATTCAAGGACCAAGCGAAGGTAAAATGTGTCTTCACTTGTTTTCAGATTCTGCAGCCTACCATGAACAAATGGCCTCAAGACAAAGTTCAAATGGAAGCTTAGATAGAGCTCTATCCGTGGCGCATACTTAGAGCCCTCAGCGGTGCACTTTTCAGACCATCGACGCACCAGAACTGGCCTCGAGATAGAAAATTAACACAGAGCTGTTGGTGTTTGCACGGATTTCTCGACTTTGTTGGCGATGCTGGTGTTTGGAAAAATCTCTTGCGGGTGTATACTAGACTTGTAGTTACCCAAGTCTGAACATAGAAACTCGAACGCAACGGCCTTTATTTAGGGCAAGGGAAAACCTAAAAAAGCTCTTCTTATAACTTCAGTTTTTTTCCCGGGATTAGGTTCAATTTCGAGTTTCACTTTGTATAAGGGAGTAAAGATCATTAGGTTGCTAAGTTGTAGTAATAATAAGTTCTCATTTTCATTCGCTATGGCTCATTCAGTCGTAGTTGATCAAGTTACCAATATTCCTGATCACCCCATTTAATGGACCCCCAAAGCCCGAGACTTGTTGGAGCGGTGGGAATTAGGAATGATGTGAGAAACACATTCTCAGAGTGGGCGACTAGGACCTGAACCCAGGATCTTTCGATCTTGAGCCAAGTACTCTAGCCATTGAGCTATCTCGCTACCCCTTTGTGCATGAATTTAAAAACTTATTTACAAAATAATCCACACATCAAAGCTAAGTTAAGTGTTCCTTTAAACTTGAGCGAAGTCCTAGTTTTCAGTTGACTAGACGGCACCCAGTCTGACTTTGCTGGGTTAAACCGTCATCACGATTGACTCACCTATATTCACCCTCCGTCTGCTCCCGAATCACCACAATGTCAAGGTTAGGGTGTCGGGTCTTCAGTCCTGGGATACTCTTCACCAAAACCACATTGGCATACAGATCCATCTCCTTCCTGGTAGGACAGAATATGGTGAAACGATGGCTCCACGAATGCATACCGGACCCGAGTTCGGGGGTCCCTAGTTCGATTTCTAGCTCGGGCAAAACTTTTGTCTTTCGCAACACCCTTGTCAATTCCGAATCGCAATGTTACATAAAGGAGGCCCACCTTGAGGGTTACCTTCTCTACAGGGCACGCGGATGTAAGCGGCTGTTTTGTCATGGAGATGTGAGAATATGTAGTACAGGGCTGCCCAATTTTTTCAGGATTGGGGCCACTTTCGAAAAATGGGCTAATAGCTGGGACCGTATATGAACCGTGTCTCAGCGGAATGATTTGCTGTGTGTATTATAGCAACCTATGAGATGTTTGGGTATTTATGTGCACACATTGTATACCAAATCTATAAATAAAGTGTCCGAGAAAAATCTCTTTTATTTACCGTTTATTCACGCCTTGGATAAATGGCCTGACACAAGTAACAGAGTTATTCAGTGTTTCACCGTATTTTCTAATGCCTGGCCACTTTAGGTTGGTGCTTGGGCCACATGCGGCCCCGGGGCCACAGATTGGGCAGCTCTAATGTAGTACATAGTAAGATAAGATCATTTTACAGTGATAGCGTTACTGACCCATCGCCCTGTTTTCAGAATGGTCCACGGTTTACCCCATAGAAAAGGTAGCTCTACGAGTGAAATGACAGGCGAAACCCAACTGGGAGCTAAACCACAGACCCCTCAACCCAAGCCCAATTACTCTATCCATTAAGCCACTACTTTAGTCAAATTACACAGATCTGCTAGTTGAATGACCAGAGATTTCAAGATTTTGTTTCCGAAATGATAATGGTGGTCAGACTACACCGGTTCCCCATTCCATTTCAGTTTCAGGCAGCAACGAGAAGAGGCTTCACAAAACAGCCAAGAGTCAAAAGAGAACAGCTGATACTAGAATATAAACCCCTTCACTGACCTTAGTGCCATATTCAGGGACTGCAGTTCGCCTTTGTTATGGCCGGTGGGTGTCTGCAGAATACCCTTTAGGCAGACGCGATTTCTGCGTATAGATTCACTTACTTCCTCGATCGAGGCGCTCTGTCTTGGTGCGACTTCGCTGAAAAAGTCGCATGATAGGTCATACAACAGGTCCCGCTGACAGAGTATTCATAGATTCCTTAGGTAAAAAACCCATTATGAACAGTATGAACATCGGTATGGTGTCCAGGGAATTTAAGATGGCTCTGCGGAGAGGGCATGGACTCAAGTTTTTCATATTTTGGGTTCAAGTCCAAGTCAAATAGGATTCTATTGTGAGAATGAGCCCTTCTACCTCCTACCGCTCGACTTTAAGCCTCAGGCTTAGGAGATCCGTTAATTAAGATGATAAAGTGCCCAGCTAAAACAATAAAATGAAAATGACAAAGCACGCGTACCTAAAAAACTTCTCTTCAAAGGTGATCGGTATGCTTCCTCCACGGAACACCTCCTTAACACTGTGCATTAGCTCTGGCCAGACACCATCACCGGGTACCAAAGTTACGGTCTGGTTACCGGCCTGACGAGATACAGGCTCCGGTGAACCAGTCTACAATATACATGTCGCATTATAGGCTGGGTCGAGCCCGGCCACAATATACAACAGGGTGCGTTGCAGGCTGGGATGACCCTGTCTTCGCTTAATACAGGGAGCATTACAGGCTGGGGTGAGCCTGTCTACACTTACTACAGGGCGCGTTGCAGGCTGGGGCGAGCCCGGCCACAATATACAACAGGGCGCGCTGCAGGCTGGGATGACCCTGTCTACACTGACTATAGAGCGCATTACAGACTGGATGAACCTGACTATAATAAACAACAGTGCAGTCGACTATACAGTCACTCATCGATTCGTACAAGGACACCTCGGTGTCCACGCATGAATTTGGTCATTTTTAAACTGAATTCTGGTCTGTTTGATTTCTCATTTTGAGATTTTAATGAACCTTCGTTTCTTAAAGGGGGTTGTGGCACGGTCATTGGTCAACACATTTATGCATGGGAATACAACATCCAATACCAACCAGACATGGAGACTGGGCATAAATCTGACCATTATCTGAGAGATACACGTTCACTGAGCGGATAGGGTACTATACCTGGTCAGAGTTATCATTCTACGGATATATAGTATGGTTAGCTACGAGTGGATTATGAGAGAAGTTTTGGGGAGAGGAAGGGAGAGGAAGGGAGAGGAAGGGAGAGGAAGGGAGAGGAAGGGAGAGGAAGGGAGAGGAAGGGAGAGGAAGGGAGAGGAAGGGAGAGGAAGGGAGTGAAAGACGATGAACCTGACATGGGAAAGGGGAGAAAGGGAGTTTGCATGTCCGAGCATCAAATTTAAAGTTTCTATGTGATTGAAACATAAGTATTTCAGCATTGAGAATTGTGTGGCTGGGCCATGGAGTGTGAACATACGAAACGGATGGAATGGTGAAGATCATTGATCAACTCCGTCTGTGTAAAAGTTCTCAAAGTTCAGAAGTGCACGGAATTATCCTCTCTTAGTCTATGCTCTGGATGAGAAAAGCGAGCGTTGGTACAAAAACCAAACAATACACAAATTAAGCTGCGCTGGTAAACGAGCAAGCAACAATATAATTACACTCTCGAAACTTACTGCTTCACTCCTGGCCTGTTAGATAGAGAGAATGGCCCTAAGTCATGGACACGTGTTCACCCTTACTCTCGTATTGAGGATACACACCAAAGTTTTGTCCTTAAACCTGAAATTCCCCTACATGGGTAGGTTGGTATGGAGGGTGGGAAGCCTAAATTGGAAGAACGGGGACCACGCAATATGGCAACCAAACCCTACTATGACCTGGGATAAAGGAAGAGTTTGTCCTGTGGCTAAGTGGTTGTCAGAGAGACAACGGTGTAACTGAAGTGGGACGTCACTCCTTTTCCTCGCCACCTTCAACCCGATTCGTAGGAAAATCGGTTAATCATTCCCTGTTGGGTGAACAGGGAGATTTTGAAAATCCTGTGCACAATCTGTGTTTGAACTCGAGACCTTCGGCACCAATGGCAAGCACTATAACCGCTCAGCCACAGTGGCTCCCTAATCCGTGATACATGGATTACGGCAAATCCACAGATCAACTTTGACTTCACCTGACTGTACAGGCTGGCTCCCACACTTGCGAACAGTCAAAAGAAGCAAATAGGGAGAAGCGACACGAGCAAAACAAAATAATACTTACATGTCCTGAATTCATCTGCAACAGTTTACAAAAATATATATTTAAGCACTGGTTCATTATTTAAACTTCTGGCATCCAAACTGTCGGCAATAATAATTGGACAAAAACTAAACCATGCCATGAAATCAAAAATTTCGTTGTTCTTACCAGCTGAAGGGGGGCAGCGAGATGCAGGCCTCTCCAGTTTGCTCCACCCGACACTCCATTGACAAGTTGCTACAAAGGGAGAAACAATAAGTACCACTCCCACTACTCCCCACAGGGAGTGAAAGCATTCATTGTGCACTAAAGAAGTGCTGTCAAGTCAATGACATGGATGAGCTGCAACCTGTCGGGATTCGTCTTCTTACTTAACTTTCCTCCACTCTGAGTAATTCCCCAATGCAGGACAGTTTCTAGTAATCGCATCGGATTCAGCCACTACCCAAGACCCTAGATATGATGTAGTACTGATAATGAAGAACTGAATCACTCTCACCATCCCAGACAAAAATAACGTCAAACAAAACACTTTCAAACACCTTTCAGATTTTACGTACCAACATAGCTTATTACTAGAATCTACTAGAACTAGCTAGTAAATGCAGCAGTAAGAGTAACACCAACTAAGTTAATAACACGAACAGTGGAGTTATTCTGACTCTGCACAGCTAAGACTATGAGCTCCTAATTAAGTTCTAACCAAACTCCAAAGTCAATCACTGATCAGTGAATCAGTGAGTTACTACATTACATTTCAACTCAAGCAAGTGACTGCAATTTATAATATAAGTTGTCACCACCCAGAGTGATTAACTCAGTCAGTCAGTCATAGATAATCTGACTCTCTGAGTCTGACTTTTTAGTGACTCGGTCCAGTGACTAGCGAGTGAATGATCAAATCGGTGAATGAGTGAGTGACTCGGTCGGTGAGTGAGTGTGTGAGTGCGTGAGTGTGACTGTGAGTGCGTGAGTGTGACTGTGAGTGAGTGAGTGAGTCTGACAGTGACTCACTCAATCAGTGATCCACGACTGACACTCACAGTCAGTGTAATAGCGAGTGTCACTCTCACTGTCACTCAGTCACAGTCGAGTCAGTCACTGTCAGGGTCACTAACAGTAACTCACTGACCCAGTGAGTAGAACTATGTAACGGTAGGCTCCAATCGAAACCTCAGAAAACAATGTGGTATAATGTTCTGGGTGTGAGTTGAACGACACAGGCCGGACCAACCTTCAGAAGTGGAATCTTGAAATGCAGACTTGCAGTGCTACGACAGGCCATCTTGTTGAGTGCCGGAGCCCGGTGTGCAAATAGATTGGCATGGTTAAGCGTTACTACCCATTATTCGAAACGAAAAACCCAACGAATGTGTTATTAAGTGTAGACAACTCTTTACCTGAAGTTTCTAATTAGCTTTTTCGTGAATCTATTATTGAGGGTGTCTTTTGCAAAGACCCTATAGGTTTTAGGAAATGCGCCTCAAACACTCCTTATGTTGATGATAGAGTAATGCTTGGATCTTGGGTAAAATGGGTTTTTGAATCATCCCGTCTATCGAAAATGTGATTTTAACATTTTGGTTGTTTGCTGGTATTGATTAGCATTTATTGATCCAACAAACACAAGTGTTGGTAGATAATACAAATACAATATAATATATTACAATATATAACACATTACATGCTACTCTATATTTATGTTGAGGACTGTTTAGTGATAAGTATAGAAAAGATCCATATGAACCTTCATGTAGAAAATACTATGGAGTTACCAGTTATCAAGAAAAGCGTACGAACTGCAAATCTGACTAATGATAACATGCAATGAATACATATAATGTCAATTTGTACATGTTTCACCCATTTTATCAACTGTATGAATTTCAATTCTTTATTTTAAGCAGGCTCTAGCTGTTCATATCATATCACTCTTTCACATATTTCACTCATTATACGCTTATTCATGCAGTATATGTACAGGCTGGGGCTCCGGACAGAGTCGCAGAGTCTCAGTTATGATGTAGAATGATTTTATGGATGTGAAACAAGATCAAATTTGCCATCTATCTTATGACATGCTTTTGTTTATAAGCCTAAGGTGTCGGTATCAATTTGACAGGCAGAGATCCGCAGCCTGCAGCCGTACGTAGTTTGCCCTCGATCATTACCATTTCACAACCTCTGCTATTAAGCATTGCCCAAGGGCATTCTGTTTTGCCATATCCGTTTGTTTCTGCCGTTTGCGAGGTAATATTTTCCACTGTGAGTGTGGTGTTAAAACAAATAAAATCCTCGCTGACACCTAACTGAAACACTACATCATCCAATGAAAAACTGGTACCTGCAAATAGCAAATGTGATTCAAGCTTCTAGAACTCAACTATTTGTAAATACCCTCCATCCCAAAGCCCAGCAGCCAACCTTATTTAAGTGAATGTTCTCCCGGCTATACAAGCCCATGCAGCGCTCTAGTCTGCCAATGGGCGCGGCGATCGAGCTGTCCCACTATTCCTAACCCGCCCTAATCCGCCCTAACCCGCCCTAATCCACCCTAACCCGCCCTAGTCCGCCCTAGTCCGCCCTAGTCCGCCCTAACCCACCCTAACCTGCCCTAACCCTTCCCATCCCATTCCCATCCCATTCTATCCTATGGAACTCACCAGTAATATCGAAAGAAACTCTATTTGGTCCTCCAGTCATATGGCAGTGACGATGACCAAACCCCGCTTGAGGATACCTGTCCGAGAGATACCCGTTCACGGGCGATGCAAAATATGAATCAAAGTGTCGAATTTGCAAAGTCGTGACCCAAAGACCATATTGGAGAAACTAACAGCATTATATAGGGGTACAGTGACAAGCAGTCAGCGAAGGCAGTCATTATAAATATCATATAACCTTCTACTTAGGAACTTGGCCTCCCTGTTGAACCACCTCCTAAGCCTGAGGCGCGTTGGAGTGGTAGGAGTTATAGGATAAATGCGAGGAGCTCATACTCGCAACAGGGTTCCGTTGAACCAAGGTTCTCACGGTTGCAAGCCCATGCAGTGCTTTAACAACTATCTCGCTATTCCTAAGGTCAATCCTATGCTCAGTTTGTATATGGTGGGTTAATCAGTAAACTTCCTCAACAAATACTAGTCATTAGTAAAACACATCATCTGACTCCGAACAGTTGGATCGTTGGTTCAAACAAGGTTTCATACCATATTTTCCAATTGTTCGATAATTTTTATGACTTTGACTGCATTGAAATTTCCTAGCGAGCCTGCTCGCTAACTGTGCTAGCATCCAAAAGTTGTTTAACACATTCTGGGTTATTACAAAATATTCCTGCCATCAGAACAAATGAAAATCATGTACCTCCATATGGCGTCACACGTAGAGTGAAACAAAAAATCCATGTTCGCCTCAACTTATTTTGTTGTCAGACAGGACACAGACCACAGCAAACCATACTAATAACCATGCTAACATCCTATAGTTGTTTCGAGACTCCTCGGACATCCAAGGGGCTCTGTGGTTCCATCATGGGGACTTTTCTGGTTGATAAAGTCGATGATTGACAAAGAATTCATCGACGAACGAATGTTCACATATAAACCCAGCAACACCGAATACCCAGGGGGTCAATCCCCTTCAAAAGATTAAAAAAATTCATAGAAAGAAAAACCCATGATGCCAGCATTGATGAAGGACCACGGTCGCAAGACTTGCTCGCTATCTAGGTGTCATTTATGATTCGACCAAAAACCATGTACATGTAAAGCAGGCCTTTACACCACTTTTTGCTCATATGACGGTTATGGCGTTATGGTGAAGCAGTCGAGTTAGATGGCGTGCTTTTCGCCAGTCAGAGGAGCAACACAAGCGCGGGTCAGTATCCGCGCTCCACCTAGCAATGAGGCTTGTTTTTCTTAGGAGCCAAGATTGAAGTGAGGAGCTCACACGCATGATAACCCAATATGACCGGGATTTAAACCCAGGTATTCGAGGTTATGAGCCCAGCGTTCTACCACTGAGCTAGTCTGTTAGCCATGAAGAGAAATTACGCACCTTGTAGCAACACCCGCATTATCCTTCAGCCCGTAATTGCGCTCGGGCCCAGCAGGCAGGTTCAGATAGACCCTTACCCCTTCCCATACTTGGTACAGTGTATGTCACCAACAATAGGGCGCCTTCTTATAGACAATGAGTAATCAGTGGCATTGGGTACTGCATTACTACTACATTATATTTTCCGTGTTGGTACGAACCCATGCTAACAAAATTGGAGTGAGGATCTTGCTTAAGGCCAGTACCAGGAAAACACCCACACCAAACAGAGAGACTCAAACCTACAATCTATAGATTGCAACTTGATGCCATTCAGTGCAATATAATATTATATCAAGGCCCCTACCTGGCAACCAAACTGTCCAATCTGGTTTCTTGATCAGTTCCTGTTTATAATCGTATCTGATAACTTGGCACGTTTGAGTCGAATTTTGATAATTCACTCCATTACAAGTCACCAAACTCAAGCATTCCTACAGAAAATAAAGATACAGCCTGACCCTTTTTGGTTATCTGAGGTGATAGAGCAGGCCCATGCAATTTCAGCTCAGCTGGACCGAGCGGTGGCTAAAATCTGTTCTGTTGAGTGCTGTATCATATAGTAAAAGTCGTTTTGTCAAAATATCGAAATAATGACAGGATTGTGTTATCATTACCGACATGCAGTGAATGATATCAATCCTCAGTAGAGGCTCCATGGCTGCTGGTTCTGTAATGATTCTGTATCCAGGGGAGGCAACTGTGGTGAATGTGCTGAGGGAACACTAAACCACTGAAGGGAGAAACAGTTACAG
>Ga0224501_10003375_pt1 | contig 12558 bp, 8 predicted proteins | sample SF_Oct11_sed_USG_4_FD_169105 | JGI IMG/M metagenome (GOLD analysis project Ga0224501, IMG submission 169105) | Sediment microbial communities from San Francisco Bay, California, United States - SF_Oct11_sed_USGS_8_1 | ecosystem: Environmental > Aquatic > Marine > Sediment | place: USA... | reverse complement strand
GGTTTCTCCCAGGATCGGCTCCAGCTCCGGGAATTCATAGGAAACCTTTTCGTGGCCATGCTTGCGGCGCACGTATTGATCCGCCATGCCGGACTGGATGGGGCCAGGACGGAAAAGGGCCACCAGCGCTATGATGTCGTTAAACCCCGTAGGCTTCATTTTCCGGATCAGGTCCCGCATGCCGGAGGACTCCAGCTGGAACACGCCCAGAGTGCGGGCGGAGCATAGCAGGTCGAAAGTCTTTTTGTCGTCCAGGGGGATCGAATCGATGGAAAATTCCGGCGCCTTTTCCTGGCGGACCATCTTCACCGTGTTATTGATCACGGTCAGGGTTCGCAGCCCGAGAAAATCCATCTTCAAGAGGCCCAGCTCCTCCACGTCCTTCATCTGGAACTGGGTCACCAGTTCTTCGGATCCGGAGGGCTTGTATAGCGGCATGAAGTCGGTGAGCGGCCCGGGGCTGATCACCACCCCGGCGGCGTGGGTGGAGGCATGGCGGGCCGTGCCCTCCAGCTCCCTGGAAATGCGCAGAAGCCGGGACACCTGGGGATCCTCCTTCTCCATCTTCTTCAGGCGCGGCTCCTCCTCCAGAGCCTTGGGGATGGTCATCTTCAGGTCGTTGGGGATCAGCTTGGCGATTTTATCCGCCTGGGAGTATGGCAACTCCATCACCCGCGCCACGTCCCGCACCACAGCCTTGGCCTTCATGGCCCCGAAGGTGATGATCTGGGCCACGTGGGTCTCGCCACCGTATTTGGCCCGAACATATTCGATGACCTTGCTGCGCCCCTCCATGCAGAAATCTATGTCTATATCGGGCATGGATATACGTTCCGGATTAAGGAACCGCTCGAAGATCAACCCGTATTTCACCGGATCCAGGTCGGTGATCCGCAATGCGAAAGCGGTCATGGATCCCGCCGCCGAGCCGCGGCCAGGCCCCACTGGGATATCCTGCTCCCTGGCGTAGTCTATGAAATCCGCCGTGATGACGAAATAGGCGGAGAACCCCATCTTGCGGATCATGGCCACCTCTTCGGTCAGCCGGTCCCTGTATATCCCCTGAGCTTCCGGGTCCAGCGCCTCACCTCTGGCCTGGGCCTGGGCGAATCTTTTCTCCAGTCCCAAAAGGGCCAGGGTCTCCAGGTGCGTGTCTATGTCCGTGTCGCCCGGGGGGGTGTATGTGGGGAGGTGATATCTGCCGGTCTGGGAGGTCAGCTCGAAGGAAAAGTTGCACTCCTCCGCCACCTTCACGGTGTTGGAAAGCGCATCGGGGAAATCGCCGAACACGGCGGCCATCTCCTCGGCGCTCTTTACATAAAACTGGTTCCCCTCATAGCGGATCCTGTGCTCCTGGGAGATATGCGCCCCTTTGCCGATGCAGATCAGGGCGTCGTGGGCCTCGGCATCCTCCTGGTTAAGATAGTGGGCGTCGTTGGTGGCGATCAGGGGCAGGCCCATGCTTTTGGCCAGGGGGATCATCCGCTTCATCACGATCCTCTGGTCCCGAATGCCATGGTCCTGGATCTCCAGATAGAACCGCTTGGGGAAAACCTCGGCATAGAACCCGGCCGCCTCCCTGGCTTTTTCCTCACGATCAGAGAGCAGCATCCGGGACACTTCCCCGGCCAGGCAGGCGGAAAGGGCCACCAGCCCCTCGTTATGCGCCGCCAGCAGTTCCCTGTCCACCCTGGGCTTGGCGTAGTAATAGCCGTCGCGGTATCCTGCGGTGATAAGCTGGCAGAGGTTGTGATAGCCCTTGCGGTTCTGGGCCAGCAACACCAGGTGGTACGCCCGTTCCTCGCCGGAGTCCGACCCGCCGGATTTGGTGAACCGGCTTTGGGGCGCCACGTACATTTCGCAGCCGATGATAGGCTTTATCCCGGCGCGGATGGAGGTATTGAAGAACTCCACGGCGCCGTGCATCGATCCATGGTCGGTGACCGCCACGGCGGGCATCCCCATCCCGGCCACTTTTTTGGCCAGGGAGTCAAATTTTATGGCTCCGTCCAGCAGGCTGAACTGGCTGTGCAGATGCAGATGGACAAACTCGGCTTTGTTACGGGGCAAGGTTTCTCCTCAAGCCATCTTTGGCCCGGTCGGGCAAAACCCCCACCGGGGCTACAGCTCGTCCTCGGGCATGTCGTCGATCCGTATATGGTCATGATCCGGGTCGAACCGATCATCGGTTGATCCGGAAATGGCGAAATCACCTAAGTCGTCATCCACGTTGTCATCCTCAACGCTATCATCGAATTCTTCCGGCGCCACAGGCTTGATCCTGGTGGTGGCTTTTTTGGGAGCTTTCTTCTGGTCCGCCCCGCATTTCGGGCACAGCGGCTTGGGTTTGTTAAGGTCGAAGAATTTAACTCCGCACTGGTAGCATGTAAATCTTTGCCCGTATTTGGGATGAGTCATCTTTGTTCCATTGGTTTTGGTTTCAGTCCGTGATACTTCATACCGAAACTGGAAGAAAAAGGCAACTATATTTTTTCGCCGGGCCTATTCCCACTCAATGGTGCCCGGAGGTTTGGATGTGATGTCGTAGGTCACGCGGTTGATTCCCCGCACTTCCCCCACCACCCTGTTCGATATTTTCCCCAGCAGATCGTAGGGCAGCTGGGCCCAGTCGGCGGTCATGGCGTCGCGGCTGTTCACCGCGCGGACGGCCAGGGTGTTTTCATAAGTGCGCTCGTCCCCCATCACCCCCACCGACTTCACAGGCAGAAGCACGCAGAAGGCCTGCCACACTTTGTCATACCATCCCGCCTTGGTCAGCTCCTCCAGGAAGATGGTGTCCGCCTGGCGCAGGATACCCAGCCTTTCCTCGGTCACCTCGCCGAGCACCCGGATGGCCAGCCCCGGCCCTGGGAAGGGGTGGCGCCACACCACGTTTTTTGGCAGGCCCAACTCCTCGCCCACCGCCCGCACCTCGTCCTTGAACAACTCCCGCAAAGGCTCGATCAGGTCCAGATGCAGCATGTCCCCCAGTTCCAGGTTGTGATGGGTCTTTATCACCGCAGAAGGCCCTTTGGTGTGGGTCGATTCGATAACATCGGGGTATAGGGTGCCCTGGGCCAGAAACTGGACGCCGGGGATCTTCTCCGCCTCTTTGACGAACACCTCCACGAAGGTGGGGCCGATGATCTTTCTTTTTTTCTGCGGGTCCGTGACCCCCGCAAGTTTGGAGAGGAACAGCCTGGAGGCGTCCACCTTAATCACTTTCATGTGGAAATGCCCGGCGTACATGTCCATCACCTTCTCCGCCTCCCCCTGGCGCAACAGGCCGTTATCCACGAAGATGCATGTCAGTTTGTCGCCGATCGCCTCGCTGATCAGCCGCGCCGCCACGGAGGAATCCACTCCGCCGGACAGCGCCATCAACACTCCGGCATCGCCCACCCTGGCGCGGATCATCTCCAGGCTGGATTGGACGAAGCTGCGCATGGTCCAGTCCCCCACAAAGCCGCACACCCGGAACAGGAAATTCTCCAGCATGGCGGAGCCGTTGGGGGTGTGGGCCACTTCCGGGTGGAACTGGATGCCGAACAGGGGCCGGGCGTCATGGCGCATGGCCGCCAGGGAGGAGCCTTCCGTATGGCCTATGCGGCGGAATCCGGGAGGGGCTTTCTCCAATCTGTCGCCATGGCTCATCCATACATCCTGCCCCCCGGCCAGGCCGTGGAACAGGTCCGATGTGTCGTCGATCTCCATCCGGGCGTAGCCATATTCCCGGCGTTGGGCCTTGGCCACCTCCCCCCCCAGCAGATGGGCCATAAGCTGCATTCCGTAGCATATCCCCAGCACCGGCGCTCCCAGGTCGAATATCTCTTTCGGGGCCATGGGGGCGTCCGGCTCTGTGATGTTGCCCGGCCCCCCGGAGAGGATGATGCCTTTCGGGGCGAACTCTTTTATTTTATCCAGCCCTATGTTGTATGGATGGATCTCCGCATAGACCCGCAGCTCGCGGGCCCGCCGGGCGATAAGCTGTGTATACTGCGACCCGAAGTCGAGGATCAGCAGTTTTTCGTGGCCCCGGATCATTGGTGGGGCGAATAGTTGGGCGCTTCCCGCGTCACCTGCACATCATGCACGTGGCTCTCGCGCAGGCCCGAGGCGGAGATGCGGACGAACTTGCTCTTTTCGCGAAGCTGGGCGAAATCACCAGCGCCGCAGTAGCCCATTCCGGAGCGCAGCCCGCCCATCAGCTGGTTCACAACGAAAGCAAGATTCCCCTTGTAGGGGACCCGGGCCTCCACCCCTTCCGGCACCAGCTTCACGCCGGATAGCTTTGGATCCTGGAAATACCTGTCGGCGCTTCCCTCGGTCATGGCGCCGATGGAGCCCATCCCGCGATATTCTTTATACACCCTCCCCTGGAACATCACTTTCTCTCCCGGGGACTCCTCCACCCCGGCGAAGATGGAGCCGATCATCACAACTTCGGCGCCAGCGGCCAGAGCCTTGACTATATCGCCGGAGTGCTTGATCCCTCCATCGGCGATCACCGGCACATCGCTTTTCGCCGCTTCCAGGGCGCATTCGCAAATGGCGGTGATCTGGGGCACCCCCACCCCCGCCACGATGCGGGTGGTGCAGATGGACCCTGGCCCAATGCCCACCTTCACAGCGTCCGCCCCGGCGTCGATGAGCGCGCGGGTGCCCTCGGCGGTGGCCACATTGCCGGCTATGATGCGGATATCGTCGGACAGCTTGCGCAGGGCGCGAACCGTGTCTATGACAGATTCCTGGTGCCCATGGGCGGTGTCCACCACCAGGACGTCACATCCATATTTGAGCAGCTCCTGGGCGCGCTCCAGCTTGTCCGGCCCGGCGCCCACGGCCCCGCCCACCCGCAACCGCCCCTTGGAGTCCTTGGCTGCGTTGGGGAACAGCAGGTCCTTTTCAATATCCTTGATGGTGATCATTCCCTTGAGGTTGTTTCCGGCGTCGACGATCAGCAGTTTTTCGATCTTCTCGGCCCGCAGGATTTCCTGGGCCTCTTCCATGCTGGTTCCTTCCTGGACTGTGATCAGTTTGCTCGCGGGAGTCATTATCCGGCTTACGGGGATCTGGATATCGGTTATAAACCGCATATCCCGGTTGGAGAGGATCCCCACGGTCTTTCGTCCCTCCGTCACGGGGAAGCCGGAGAAGCCGTATTTGTGCACCAGTTTCCATGCGTCGGCCACGGTGGCCTTGGAATCGAGGGTGATGGGATCGGCGATCACTCCTGTGACGTGGCGTTTGACCCGATCCACCTCTTTGCGCTGTTTCTCGATGGGCAGGTTCTTGTGTATGATTCCGATGCCCCCCTCCAGGGCCAGGGATATGGCCATTCCAGCCTCGGTCACTGTGTCCATGGGGGCGGAGACCAGCGGGATGTTGAGCTCGAGTCCCCGGGTCAGCCTGGTTTTTATGTTCACTTCGGCCGGCAGAACGGTGGAGTAGCCGGGAACCAGCAAGACATCGTCGAAAGTGAGAGCTAATGAAATATCCTGAAACTTGTTATTCATATGTCCCTAATAGCAGAGGCCAGATTTTTAAATCGGGATTAAACCGTAAATGATAGCGCAAATCGGCTTCAGGCTCCAGACATAATGTTTCTGTGAGGTTCGGGCCGGAGGGAAGGAGGGAGGTGGATATGATAAAGTATGGCAGGCTGTCTCGTTGGGTTAAATTATTTCCTCTGCCGGGCTTGGGCTTATAGCAGGGGGAAAGGCTTGGGAGGAAATGGGCAAGGACACTGAAAGGGAAGCGTTGAACGGGGTGGTGGACGGGATGTTTTCTCATATCGCCGTATGGATAATGTTATTTACGTTGATGATCATGGGCGCCGTTTTCAGCCTGCTATTGCTGGCGGAAATCCTGGGGCAGTCCGATGTGCTGATAAAAGGCCCCGGGAAGGTTCCTTTCCAGGTGGATTCCGCCGGGATATTCATAGTGAAAGCCCCTGATCCCGGATCAACAGGTCTGGAGTGTGTCCTGAGCAGGGTGGGGAGGCAGATACCCATGAGCCAGCCGGGGCAGGCCTGGTACTCTTTGCTGTCCAGCAAACCTCCGGTCCATTATGTAGTCCATTTGGACATAGTAGGGACATACGAAATCGACTGTCGGGAAGGGGATCTGGATCTGTTTCCGGAGCCTGTGGTGGCGCAGAGAGGGCTTTATGAAAACGGGATATGGTTGTTCGGCTGGATGATCATACTTCCGGCGTTGATAATGGCGGGGGCGCTGTTGGTCGGGTTTGTGATGATGCGGGGGGCAATACCCCGTGGCCCATAAAAGGTGTGTCGCCGAAACGAAAACCTTTGAGCCGGAGTGGGGCTACAGCGCCAAAAGCAGGGCGGCTTCCTTGTGAGGCGCCCGGTTTCGCTCCACCTGTTCCCTGTCCATCAGGTATATTCCCCTGGTCGGGTCCAGCACCACGAACGAGCCTTCCCCCATGCCGATCAGCGCCAGGTAGTGGTTGTAGCTCAGTTTATGTTTTTCGCTTATCTTTCGATACTCCTCCTCCCCCATACCCATGGATTGGAGCGTTTCCCTGCCATACTCCAGGGTCACCGGCACGATCACTGGCCGCCCCAGCCGAAGCTGCTTTTCGATGAATCCTTCATCGGCCGGGATAACATACGCCTTGAAACCCAGTTCCAAGGCGATCCGTTTCATCTCCCCCAGTGAATAATCCCCCTCCTCGCTTTCTGGCGGATGTCGCCTCAAAATCCCCATCTGGCTGGCCTCCCTGCTCCCCCAGTATGAAAGAACACTATGCAGGATAGCGGCTCCACAGGAGTGTTTGGTGATCTGGCGGTGGAACCGGACATCCAGCGCCAGCAACTTCTCTTTGGCGGGCAGGTCCCGGACCCGTTCCACCGGCGCCGCAGCGGCGAAAACGAAAGCGGATAGGATCAGGAAAAGAAATATCCCCTTGTTGTCCCTGTGTCCGGCGCCTGGAGTCACAAGGGGACAGGGAGACATGATAAAAGGATGGGGGACATGAAAACGCTCACATGGCAAGACGCATGACGATATATATCAGCAGGATAACAAGTATCAGGTCCACCAGCGCCGTGCCTGCGGTGATGGAGTCCGGGTCCAGGTCCGAAGCGGCTTCCATCCCTTCCATCTGGGCCACTTCCGAGGCTGTCATGGGGCTGGGGGCGGTCTCCACGGTGGCCGGGAGCAGGGAAAGCTTATTGTTTTCTTTGGCGTTGGTGTGGATCTGGGAAGATGGAGTGGGAGCGGCGATGGCCGACGACACCCCGGAAAAAGAAATAACAGCGCAGATGGTCATAACAAGGGTCAGTTTTGAAACGTTCATTTTGTTCCCCGATATTCAGGTTGCGATAGCGAAAATCACCGCTTCGATATGAGGCTATTTTATCCCATCCTGTGGTTTATGGAACAGCTTTTCATGAGGGCCGGAGCGAGGCGGGAGGCGCCGCAGGGGAGGGGGATTAAGTTTTCAGGGCTCTTTGTATTTTGTCGAATATATCGGCGGAGCGGGCGATATATTCGCTTATGTTGTCCTTGTCTTCTTCATGGATGGCGGTGAACCGGAAATAGCACATGTGCAGTCCGCCCTCCTTTTTCTCGGCGCTGGCCATTTCCGCCAGGGTGTCCACCCGCAAGGGCGGCTCCCAGGGGCGGTCTATGGAGATCAGGATGGGGACATTCTGGGGTGGGGGGGCGCCAGTTATGGCCGCCATCAACCCGGCGGAGTTTATGGAGATGCATATGGCCCGGGGCGCCTCTCCGGTGGTGGACGGGCCAGCCACAGGCGCGGATAGGGGAGGCTGGCCCCCTGTCCTCACCTGGCTTTCCAGGGCGGTGACCTTTTCCATAAGCTTCAGGATCGCGTTTTTCACATCCTTATCCACCGAATCAGGTATCTGAAGCGTATCCCCGCCAGGGGCGGAGGGAGCGGCGGGGGAGGCCGGGCGGCGCTTGGATGTGGGATTTTCCATTATCAGCTGGTTCAGTGTGGGGAACAGTCCTGGGGATACCTGGGAAAACCGGAAACCGAAATAATCCTCAAACACGCCAGGGGGGGAGACCATACCCATGATAGAGGGTTTGGGGATTTTGGCGGTGGAGTTGAACGAGTCCATCAAAGGCTCATCGGACAGCCCTTCATCCGGAATTCTCATCTCCAGCATGGGCTCCACTTCTTCCTCCTCTTCGAGCGGCCTGTCGGAGGGGAAAAAGCTGATGGGATCCTGGTCTATATCCTTAAGGTCATCGAGCATGAAGCCGCTTAGGGTGTCGTCGTCTTCGTCGGAATAAGGCGCCAGGATCTTTACCGTATCGTCTATATCATCGAAAGCGTAATTGCGCCCCTCCTCCTTGATGGTGATCGGCTCTTCCCCTTCCTCCAAGTCTTCCTTGCTCGGGTCGATCATTGGCTCGAGGTCCATCATGTTGAACTCTATGGACGTGGTCACCTCCATGTCCTGGAAGTCGTCCACCTCCGGGTATCCGGGCACATTTTCTTCCTCTTCCTCCTCTTCCACCTCTTCTTCGTCGAAGCTGCCGGATTCCTGGGGCTTTCCCATTCCCAGGTCGTCATCATCCATCCCGGGCGTCCCAAGAAGTTCCCTGTCCAGGATGTCAATGTCCTCTTCGGATAAGGCGCTATTTCCCAGGTCGGTGCTGGTGGCCGACAGGTCCTCGGCATGCATCATCTCCCGATCCTCAAAGAAACCATCCCCGATCGATGGCTCTTCCTCCTGGCCGGTATCCTCCATATCCAGGGAGAATTCCTCCTCCAGGTCGTGCTCCTCAATATCCTCCGGCGTCTCCTGGTCCTCGTCGTCCATCCCTTCAGCTTCCCCCGGGGGTTCTTCATCCAAAGGCGGGGGGAGATAAAATCCGGCCTCCGGGGTTTCATCCTGAAAATATTCTTCTTCGGTCTCCATCCTTGATATATCGTCGGATCCCAGATATTGGACCGATTCCACTTCCCAGGCGCCGGGCAACAGGGAGGAGTCTTTCATGGTCTCGTCAAGGGTCTCATCAAGGGTTTCATCCCCCCCGTTTTCCAGGTACACAAATTCTGCGTCTTCTTCCTGGGGGATATTTACTGGAGTGTATTCAAGATAATCGTCCGAGATGGCCATATCCCCGATCTCGTCAGGGTTTTCATACTCCTCGCCAACCGTGTCCATGAGAGGAGTGGCGCCCATCTCCTCCTCCGAGTCCGATTCATCCTCGTTGTCCAGTTCCAGGGGGGCAGGCTCGTCCATGGATGGAATCAGGAAACCATTCATGATCTGCTCGTCTTCAAGGCTGAGGGTGTCATCCATCGATTCCTCTGCAGAATCGACTTCAATCGTCCCAATCATGCCTTCAAAAGGAACCGTCCCCTCAGTATCATCTTCGGAAAATTCTTCGTCGTCCGATATTTCCATCTCCACTAATGGCTCGGCGGTCTCCTCGTCCTCTTCCTCTTCGTCTTCCTCCTCGTCCTCGTCGGGGATTTCCATCTCCACTAATGGCTCGGTGGTCTCTTCGTCCTCGTCTTCGTATTCCTCCTCGTCGTCATCGGGGATGTCCATTTCCACTAATGGCTCGGTGGTCTCCTCGTCCTCGTCTTCGTATTCCTCCTCGTCGTCATCGGGGATGTCCATTTCCACTAATGGCTCGGTAGTCTCTTCGTCCTCGTCGGGGATGTCCATCTCCACTAATGGCTCGGTGGTCTCCTCGTCCTCTTCCCCGACATGCTCATCATCCGTTTTTTCCTCGCCGGATATATATTCATCAATGTTGGTTTCCAGGGGGAGAGGATGCTCTTCATCGGCGATATAAGTTTCTTCCAGCGCGTCATCCTCGGAGGTTTCTTCCATGGCGGCGATGGCCTCTTCCTCGGTGGGCTCTTCATCCTCGGAGGTTTCTTCCATGGCGGCGATGGCCTCTTCCTCGGTGGGCTCTTCATCCTCGGAGGTTTCCTCCATGGCGGCGATGGCCTCTTCCTCGGTGGGCTCTTCTTCCTCGGCGGCCTCCTCTATGGAGACGGGGGCCTCTTCCTCGGCAATGACCAGATCCAGGATCAGCAGGGGGAATGATTGGTTCTGGATAAGCCTGAAAGGGGTGACCTGGGATTCTTCCTGCGATTCCTTTCGCAGATAGATTTCGTCCCCTTTGGAGAGCTTTATTTTGTCCTTGTCGCGATTGGAGACGACAATGGCCATGAGCGATTCTTTGAATTTTTTGACAAGACAGGCGTATTTCTCAGCGTCGGTGTCGGGCGACAGGCTGAAGAGTAGCTTTTCGTCAATCGAATAAAATTCGGATGGTTTCACTTATCGCTTATGCGGCAAAACGACAAACCCGCCAAAATCAAAACACAAACGCCCCCTTGGCATGGTTTTCGATTCGCCATGAAATAGATCATTTAAATTTCTAATTTGGTTACGGGAGCTCTTGTGAATCAACCCATTACAGGATCCGCGTAAATAAGGCGCCTCTCCAGTATCTTTTATATAGTAGCACATTGACCCTGAATTCATGTCATACTTATTATATATCGATAACTGTCTTTTTATTAGCTCTTTAAATGAATTTTGTCGACGACGTACCGAGGCTTGCCAAGGCGCTTTTGCAGGGCAAGCTTCTGGATCAGCAAGGATACGAAACCGTAGGCGCCCGATTTGCGGAGAGCCAGAAGCTCGACCCCAAATACAAATCCAAGGCCAGCCCCGGAAAAAAGGGGCTTTCCAGGGATAACGAATCCCAGGGCGGCCTGGCCATCAGGTTCATCGCAGGGCTCAAGCTCAAGCAGCCTCAAAAGCCGACTTTGCTCTTGACGGAGGATGACATTTCCCGTGTGGTGGCGCGCCACTTCTCCATTCCTTTCGAGAAGCTCGATCCGATGGAGTTGAACATAGATCTGGTCACATCCATCCTCCCGAAAGCTTTTGCTCTCAAGCATATGGTGCTGCCGTTGCACGACTCCGGCGGAGTGGTGGAGGTGGCCATTTGCGATCCGGAAATCCAGGACGCCCTGGATGGAGTCACCCGGGCCACGGGGAAAAGGCTGGAAGTGGTGATGACCGCCCCGGGGGATCTGGCCAAAATAATCCATGAGCTGTACGGGTTCCGATCCTCCGTGAAAAACGCTGCGGAAAAGATGGCGCCCTCCATCGACCTGGGGAACCTGGAGCAGTTGTCCAAGGTCAAGCGGCCGGACCAGATCGAATCCAACGACGAGCATATCACCAACGCCGTGGATTACCTTTTCAATTACGCCTTCGAGATGCGCGCTTCGGACATACATCTGGAACCGAAAAGGGAGGCCACGGGGGTGCGGTTCCGCATCGACGGCGCCCTGCAGAAGGTCTATTCCATACCCAGGGGAGTGCATCAGGCCATGGCGTCCCGGATAAAAATGCTGGCCAGGATGAACATCGCGGAAAAACGCCGACCCCAGGATGGCAGGATCCGGCTGGACTTCGGGGGCAGCTCTTCGGAGATCAGGGTCTCCTCCATGGCCACCGCCTTCGGCGAAAAACTGGTGATGCGCCTTTTGAAGCCGGAGGCGCTGATCATCGATCTTGAATCCTTAGGTTTCTTCTCCGAGGACCTGATCCGTTTCGAGCGGGCGCTCTCCAAGCCATATGGCATATTCCTGGTCACCGGCCCCACGGGATCCGGCAAAACCACCACCATGTATTCCGCTCTCTCCACCCTGGCCTCGCCGGATAAAAACATCATCACGGTGGAGGATCCCATAGAGACCATCATCGAGGATTTCAACCAGGTCGGGGTGCAGCCGTCCATAGGGGTGACCTTCGCCACCTCCCTGCGCACCATACTGCGCCAGGATCCGGACATCATCATGATCGGCGAGATCCGCGACCCGGAAACCGCCGAAAACGCTGTCCAGGCCGCGCTCACCGGGCATTTTGTCCTGTCAACCCTGCACACCAACGACACCACCTCCTCCCTGATGCGCCTTCTGGATCTGGGGGTCCAGCCGTTTTTGCTATCCTCCTCCCTGGTGGGGATCCTGGCCCAGCGCCTGGTGCGCAGCGTCTGCTCCAATTGCGCCAAGGATGTGGTGTATCCGGTGGAGAAGCTGGCCATGTACGGGATCAAATCCAAGGAAAAAGAGCTGACACTGAAGGAAGGCGCCGGGTGCGATTACTGCCGACAGACCGGATACTATGGTCGGACTGTGGTGTATGAAATCCTGGAGATCGACGAAACCATGCGGAAGCTTATCCAGACAAACGCGATGCCGGGGGTTCTGCGGGAACAGGCCCTGCGCTCCGGCATGGGCACTTTGCGGGAAAACGCGCTGCGCAAGGCGATCCGGGGGGAGACGACCCTGCGCGAGGCTCTGCGGGTCTCCTTCGGGTTATAGCCTTCCGTCTTGCGCTCCATGGCCGTCGGGCCCTGGTGACGATGGCCGCCTCCTCACAACTATTAGGATTCCAGCCACACGAATGCCCATTAGCGGAAGGCCTGCGCGCATGCAGCTGTGTCGCGGAAAATCCGGAATGAAATCAGGGATGGCAGGGGGAAGACTTGGGTGAAGAATAATTGGTAGCGGGGGCA
>Ga0224501_10003373_pt1 | contig 12562 bp, 11 predicted proteins | sample SF_Oct11_sed_USG_4_FD_169105 | JGI IMG/M metagenome (GOLD analysis project Ga0224501, IMG submission 169105) | Sediment microbial communities from San Francisco Bay, California, United States - SF_Oct11_sed_USGS_8_1 | ecosystem: Environmental > Aquatic > Marine > Sediment | place: USA... | reverse complement strand
GCTCGATACATTCCAGCCGACCCGCTATGAAACACGGGGTACTGAGCACGACCCGCTATGAAACACGGGGTACTGAGCACGACCCGCTATGAAACACGGGGTACTGAGCACGACCCGCTATGAAACACGGGGTACTGAGCACGCAGTGGAGGAGCAATGCGATGACATATTCTAGATCTTCTGATAGCGTCTTGTCTTGACAGAGATTTATTACTATCTATTTAAAGCATTACTAATAATGCGCCTAAGTACTCCGATATCGGAGAAAGCCTTATAAATCAGATATAGGTCAATTAACGTGTAGTTATATTCAGCTGGGTGACGGGACAATGTTTGCCTGACCTTGACCTCCCCGATCTTCACCGTAACACTCACCCTTGACACTAATACTCCTGAGATCCGTTAGCTTCATTAGAAGTTTAGCAAAGAGGTGTGGTTTCTTCGGGTGTACCTCCCTGGTATACCGTCTCAGAGCCTCCAGATATGGCTCCTGGATTTTCTCTACGGCGGCGCTGCTCTCCAGTCCAGATCGATCTACAAACAACCAGCGGGTCTATACGAGTATGAACGAGGTGCTTAGTACGACTGCGCCGAGTCAGAACACAAGCTAACAGAGGGGAGGTCTGTAGACAGGCCACAACCATGAGCGACGTTCTCAACTCGTAAACATCGAGGTATGTGAACATTAGTGATGGGAGAATTGTATAAGCCGGATTAATGATTTAATGTTAAGATTATTAAATTGTAGTATCCGCATTCTCTGGCTTAACGGGAGGGCGTGACCGAGTGAAGCACGTACACACGGCGGTCAACGATCTCTCGATTACTTCATAACACAATGATGACCATGCCAAGACACCAATAAGGGACAATTCACTGAAACCAATCTTTGCCTAGCGGCTTATTGTGTATAAAGCCAATGGTGATAATGCGCTGGAAGTGAAGGATCTCATTAGGATTAAGATGGGAACTATGTGGGTTTTTCAACAGGACTGGAGCTCTGGTAATTACGCTAACCACGTGCGGAATGCATTAGACCGAAACTTCCTGTCTAATGGAGATGGTTGTGACCACCACAGAGATATTATAAGATCACTCTAAGGTAACCACACTCTGCGCCCTCGGTGACAATCTGAACTGAGTGTTCCATGACAACCATATGTCACGCGGACGCGTCTAATCCTTGCAAAGATATAAAATCGCTACATGCTCTAATAATTACAGAATGGATAGATCATTCTCTAACTGTTACGTGACTGACCGAGCGTCAAGGTCTGTTCGATTTTCACACACTCACCACTGGATAGAAGGCATATGACGGACAATAATGCAAACTCCTTTTCATCCAGGTCCATCTCTCTTAGAGAGGCCGAGAACTTGAATATAGTTTGTGCAAGATGGCCGAAACCTCCTTTTTCCATCTCTGCTCGGCTGACGTTCATGCCATTTGAGAACGCCAATGTGTCATCCTCTATGTTATATCTCATGGTCAAACGCAGAATCTAAAAATAAATGGGGTCTGCATTACTCCTGGGGATTCTCTGTGCAAACACCAGGCATCAGCTGACATAAAACATTCACGAGGAGATGCTATGGATGCTGCTAGCGCTGAGGATATTGACCCAATTGACAATAATTCTAACAAGGAAACAAGCTCCCAGGACCCGATGCTTTGTGCAAGGACTCGTATATTGATTGAGTGATGGAGTCCTCTGGGAAGATGGCATTCACACCCTCCTGCCTCCTGTAATGTCGTAATGATATCCTGAGGCAACTGCCAGGTAAGTGACTTGCTCTCCCCCAGGGCTATCACAAACGACCAATAGAGTTGTTCCCTCTTGGTTAGAACTGATCATCGGATAACTAGTAGTAATGGGTGCCAGCGAGTTACTACACGGAGAACACTGAACTGCGGAAATGCTGTTCTATCTCCTCCTTCACCTACAGTCTAGAACTAGTGGGAACTACCGAACTAGCATAAGGAAAAAATGGCCCGCCTCAGTTACGTCAACTCCCAGTCTTACTAGTGAATGTTTCATGATTGCACTCGTAATCAATAGGTATGACCGGATTATCAGTTCTTAGAGCCTATTTGGTACGCCTTACTTTGCAAACTGTTCGATAGGTTTTTTTCTAGGCTTGTGTCTTGCACGCCAACTCAAGAAACACAAACTGTAAATAAAGGTTTACTAGAACCAATAGCTGGATGAACTCGCCGAGTACATTTTTATACAGGAACATGGAGGCTATTTACAGCCATATCAGATTGCATGTGTTCACTGCATTTCGCCCACGGGCATTATAACAGTCTCTACAGGGAGTAATCATTCTTCCTTGGATTCATTCATGGCCTCGCTATTCGTAGAATGGAAACTATTACTCGTGAAACCAATATGATTGCATGTGTTCACTGGAGCTGTTTATGGTCGAGGTGAGGTATGTCGGTCATTGATCAGGTACAAATAATCGCTCAGCTGCTCACTGGTAACCAATGAAGAGCCATGCCCCAGGGTTCTTAATGGTATCTGGGGAGGAGTAGAGAGAGTGAAGGCGGAGAGGTACACAGCAGGACGGTGCGCAGTGGTGTGGTGCGCAGCGCTCTGGGTAAAGTATGAAGAGATTCCATGCTGTCTGTGTGAGCTGATATTATTAGGGCAGGATGCCTGATGACTCGCTAAGATAAAAGAGTCATGAGAAATACTACGACAGGATGGGCGGTGTCTCCGCCGGGCCCTAAGGGATCATTGCTCAAGTCTTGGCCAAAACTCAATTTCTGTGTCTTGATCGATACGCCCAAACGGCCAGCTGCTGTAAAACGGCAGTTACCTAGAAAAGACCCTAGACTATGATGCCGACCCGAAAGCCTTTGACCCGAAAGCCTTTGTAAGTTGTGAGATTGGTAAGTGTTTTTACCTCGCATACCACCGAGTCTTCTACATGTATTTATCTGAGTGTAATGGTAGGCAATAGTAATCAATTTATGAATGCTTTTGTGTGGGAGTCTGACCTTTGCTAAGCTTAGCTCTTGTACAGGTTACCTGCCCATGGTAGTCGGGGATAGCGAGCCGTAAATATTACCAAATAAATGAGCAGGCAGGGTGAATAGAAGCAGATCAACCGACTGACTCTATTGGGACTCTATCTAGGAGTTCTCCGAACTCGGACAAGAAAGGTGAAGGGGCACTTGATGCTGACTAGATACCAGTTGGCAGAAGTCCATCAGTTCCATGTCAGTATGTGATAGGAATCATTATTAAGGCACTACCCCCTGGGGTTATTTGCCGTACAACGGAATGCCTGCCCCGCCCAATCTACTGAGACAACAGACTCGAGACAACAGGCCCGATATGATCCTTACATTCCTCAATCTAATCCGGCCATAATGGCTGGATTACTACTGACTAGTTACTCGAGGGAATTACGCGGCAGGCAGGCGGAGTTAGCATAACGATTGCGTGATGACACTGTGTTATAGGACGATGGCGCCTATCCATCATTGATCAATGGGTTAGTGTCAAAATCACCCCACGACGTTCCATAGCAGTGATCACAGCAGTGAATTATGACCCTGTTAGTAGGACATTGAATGTGGCAGTAGGACGTTGAATGTGGTGAGGCAGGCGGATGATGAAACCAATGGAATGCGGAGGCAAGTGGGAGGTTGAGATGAGAATGACAGCGAGCAGAGTTGTCCACCCTTCGCCACTGCTTACCATCACTTCCATACAAGCAGCCTTTAGCAGCGTGATCTGGTCATTGCGCACCAATTGCATCCAGTTAGGTACTTTTTTGGCGAATTCCACCACTTTAATGATGCCTTCGGAGCTGAGCTCCTGTACGGACGCCCAGCCTTGGCGTACGACCGGTGATCCGCTGGTACTGCTGGCATGCGGACTGCTCATCAGGTCATATGTGGTCGTGTCGGGGCTGGGCTTATTATCGGATGATTCACTGGTGAACCCCGAACAGGCGCTCACTGCCGGCGATGACGGGCTAGGCGATGGAATCGGCTTCTAAAGACAGAAACATGGCCACCGTCAAGTCACTGCTACCAATCTGGACACTACTAGACAGAGTTCCGAAGGGACAGAGCCCGCACAGCTAATACACCATGGTCTGTCAACTGAGAGGCAGGGGGGGGGGAATGAGGTAACCACATCACCATCCTCTGGTTAACCCTGTGGCATCGGGGATCAGCTTGAATGCATTCATCAGAGCTAGCAAATAATAAGGGTACCCAGGTGAGGGAGGATCCTAATGAAGAGCCTATGATTGTCCTTGACTTCATGTCACTCAGTGGTGCAGTCAAGACACTCATGATCGCATTGTTTTATGTTCCATTAACGGGCACAATCATGAGCTCGAGTGCAAACCTTTACAGGCTAAGCAATGATGCGTTTAATTTCGATTCTTTTTTGGCAAAAAGAAAACATGTGTGTGCAGCGCTACAATGCCTGAGGGTTAATTCGATTGACCGAGAAACGAGAAGCGCTTAATACAATACTATCTTCAAGAGTGTGATGATCTTTATCAGTATGCAGAAAGGCTGATGACCTATTACTGCAAAGGGCAACAAGCTGACCAGCAGCCTTAAAATGCTAAGTTTGCAGAATGATTGCCTCGGAGGGCGTGCGGATTCTTCCGCATTGATGTCGGGGAAGTTAATTATATCTCAGCGATGACGAGTATTACGGATGCTGAGTTTAACCCCTCCCTGGGCAGCTGCACCGCTGACGAGTGCATAGAACCCCCTCCCGCAGTCACTAGCATACCGAGTCAGAGGGGGGGCTAACAGGCGAGGGAGATGACTCACAGTAACTAGGAGTATAGGGCCACCGGGTAGAGTAGATCTGTGTATATCCAGTATAGTCTCTATGAGCTCGCGATCTTTTTCAGTCAGCTGGCTAGCCATTTCCGCCGGTTTACTCGATGTATTGTTATTGTTGCTGCTATCCTTTGATTCACCATTCACAGTTTTCTTCTTCCTGTCGTTTCTTACGGCTAGAAATAAACTCAGGATGTTATGACCATTAATGTAGGTCATTGGCCCATCTCCCTGGTGACCTGGCTGTGAACAGTGGCATAATGAATTTTTTAAAAATCCTTAGCTTATGATTGATGCTCCTGCCGCCGCCCTGGTTAGATCAATCAACGGATGGATTGAAAGTACAGTTGCCTAGGCAGCCAACGCAGAATTTGTTTATCCCAATGGACGTAGGAGACAGAGACTGGTGTAAGTTTAATGGACCAAGCCATAATATCTATTAAAAACAACCATATACTGAGAGAAATGAGCATAAGTTAGACATCCTCGTCGGGTCGATATCAACTCCGCTAGAGAACCAATGACCAACATCGGCAAATCCCATGAGGAAACACTATCAATTTCAATCTATGATTCTGATTCCCACGCCACCACAATCTTGAAAAAGAACCTAAACTTGCATAATGTATACTTTGCTAGTACTATGCAGTATTGAATACTATCAAATCAAACTTTAGCACTGAGAATGCCTGTTGAATTATTTACTGGAATTACAACAAAAGGATTGCTGTGCCATTGCACCTACAGTAGAGTTTGTAACTTTGAACTAGTCTAATTCTGACCAGCGGCGTATTTGACTGGATGACACAAAAAGGTTACACTGAGTAAAATTCCGGAGACAATTAGAAGCGGGTGACTGACTGGGTCAGTCTCGTGATTCAAACTAGCTATTAGTACAGATCACTAGTAGTACAAGTGAGTCACGGTACTCCAGAGAGGTCAGTTGTATGATCAAAACATAATAATTCGAAAGGTTGTTTATGATTAAGAGAACTGATTTTATGATGTTTTGATTTTGAGTGGAATGTGGCCACTGGCAGGAAGTCCACTGGCCACACAGATCTCCTCCCATTTCTGTCTTCCCACCGATTCTCAACAGCACTCCTGCTACGAACCGCTCAGTACCCACATTGAACCTGGTACCAGGATAATAAACCATTGCACCAGGATGGGAAAATCCAACAGCCCGAGGTACCACGATTCCTAGCGCTTAGATGTAACAGCCGCAATGACTGACCTTCTTTTGACATTCCCTTGTCAAAGCATTTCTTTAATCGGCAATGCTGGCATCGGTTCCTCGTGACTTTGTTGATTTCGCATTTGCTTTCCTTTTGACATGTGTACTGTATTGACTTTTGGACACTACGCCTGAAGAAACCCTGTAAGCACAAGGCGAAACTGATATGTGTGTTCAGTGGACTGCCCACCCAACCAACAGACAGACCATCCATCTACTGGGTTTCCATGGGCCGAAGCCAAAATTCCGTTCTGCTATAAAATAGGCATATCAATAATATTGGCCAATGTTGCAGCTAACAGACAATGGCTGAACAACATGGCTTAATGTGTTGACTTGTTATGACAAATGGGTAAGAAGAATGATTATATGGTGTCAGCTAAAGTTCAACCTTTTCAGTAAGTAAACAGGTATAAGATTAAATGATGATTTCACGTTTTCGCAAAGCAACAGCGATAAGATATATAGGATATAATAGGCTTATTAAAAATAACAAGGACATTCAGCCATAGTGCTGATAGGCGAAGATAGAATAGGAACAGAATGAGACGTCTGAACCATACACAGACGTACACAATAATCAGTAACCCTCAAAGGAGGCCATGAGGTGGTCAATTGGTGGGTGGTGACGGCTCAACAAGGCCAGTGACAAGTCCAGTTTTCAGTACTAGAATCACCTATCTGGTTACGATGGTTAGCCAGAAGATTGTGTTGGTAGCTTCTCAGTACTGATGTGACCCTCAGAGCCTAACCAAAACCATCTCTAAACACCAAAGATCGTGCAAAATTCCAAGTGCCTGGTGAAACCCTACAGCTAAGGTCACTTTCTAGGGCAAGCAATGGTTGGTAGAGTCTGGTAGATAAGCAACTCTCCAGCGATTACATATGGCTGGCTCAGACAAATAATATGTATCGGTCCGTTGACTACCAGTGACTGAAGTGACGCTTATCCGATTGCACTTGGCGCTCGATGGCTGATACAAAGGAAGCTCGAGGAAACGAACCAACTTTCTAATTGGTACAGGCTGAGTCGCCTGATTGACTCGACGTATTCCGAGAGGATGATAGAATCAGGAGTGAAGCCATGCGAATCTAAACTACCTGATTCAAGATTTTAAAATGTTTTTGTTTGCTCGTACGTTTAAATAATCTGGGTACAGAAGACTGAAGATATGGCACGGTTCCACCCCGGGTGGCTAGTGAATTTCCTGCCGGATAGAATGCATAATTCATAGTCATGAAGTAAGCGTGTGCGTATCTGGCACCCAAACAGTCGAAGATTTATCTCTGATCTCAGCTTACCTTACAGCCCTCACATGAGCTGACTCCATAGTGATACCCTGATGACTTGTCATTGCAGACCACACAGGGCTTATAGACTCTAGGCGGGGGTGATGGGCTTTTCGGCGGGACTGGATTCATGCCGGGTGGCATATGGCCTCCCATATCATACATTCCACCTGCAGACAGAACAGACCAGTTGTTGAGGCAGGTAGCAGGGTGGTATGACGCATCAAGTGTAATAGGAATAAATGCCACGGTTTATAATAACTTTCTGAGCAAGGTCTGTACTTAATTCTGTTTGGATGGAGTGGTTAGGGCACCTGCTGGGTTTGGTTTAGGAGAAACAGTAAAGTTTAAATTGATATGGTCAGGGAGTGTATGTAGTACAGTACTGTAATATCCTTGGTCAGGGAGTGTATGTAGTACAGTACTGTAATATCCTTGTACTATTGATGAAGGGGCTTCAAAATTATCAGAAAATCCAGGTACTCTGAGGTGAGGTAAGCAATCAACACCTCAACAAATTGTAGCAGGCAATGCCCTATTCGGCTCACGTCAGCGACATCTGCTGCCTGGGGAGCTGCCAGACTTACAGACCGAGGAACCAGCAGTCAGTATGCTAATTCTCAGACTTCCGATCATAGCTGAGGTTACTAGCTGAGCTGATTTATATGGATGTAGATGCCCTTAGAAGGTGAATGACAACGAAACCAGGTAAATAAATTTCTGCTTTTGTTGGCCGCAACTTTAGAACGCCTGGAAATGACCAGATCCTAGTACACATCTATCATCTGCTCTGAGCTTTATCAGGCTAAGCCAATGGAAAGGCTGTCCTTCCAATGAGATGTTATAGGTGACATTCAACAGTGGGAAAAGGGAGATAGAGGTATCGCCAGGAGATTTCTAAGAAAACATGAATTCGCAATTTCCACAGGGAGTTGGCGGAATGTGTGAAATAGGCAACAAATCATACCGAACTGGGTCATAAACCTCAGCGGTTAATTTCGCTAGTAATCACGCGAGCTAGTCAGCTTTCCGATAGCAAGACAATAACACCATATAGGCTGATATTTTGATTACTTTGGCCCTGTGCCTCTCAAAAGCAATTGATATACAAGCTAATGTTTTCATGAAGCAATATGACAAAACACCACAACTGGAAGCTGAGGATATCAGTTCGAAGTCCGCTTTCTCTATTTTCAGGAGCTAATTAAGCACACATCATTATAATGAAAGTATGCATGTGATCTTAGTATAGTAGCTATCAATCTTCAAAGAAAGTATATAATGTGTGTACGGGTACATGAGGATGAAAAAAATTCAGTCAAGCAGCTGTACATGCTGTGTAGTGTATTATAAAGTCGGCTTGGGATAATTCTGGGCATGAACTTGATACACAAACAGCCTTCCGAACTACTCCAACAACTCGTACTAGCACAGGCAACTAAATACAGTTAGCTTCTGGCATGCCTGAGATGCAAATTGAGTTAGGCAATGTTATAGTACCTCCATCAAAACCTCACTCATAATTCACTCTTCATTCTCATACATTATTCAGTAGGTTGGGAGGTGACTGGTGACCTTTGGCACAACCTGGGAAATTGAATTTACAGTGCCACCTTTTTAGTATACTAGCCAAGAAACGACCACAGAAAACTCAACTGTTGTTTTAAATCTACACCAAAATTGTATTCACAGATGAGAAAGACTCCGGGCAATACTAGTCTTTGGGCTTATTTAGAAGACTGACTTTGACCCAGTGACAAAAACCAGTTCTTTCTATTGTGATGGCACACAGAAAGCACGAAATCTTATCAACTTACGATAGTCTCTACCAGGATGTGCCGGGTACGGAGGTAGGAACATGTGTCCAGAGTCCTGTTGCTGTAGGAAGCTGGGGTGCTGAGAGTATGGTGGGAGTAATCCCGGTTTGATGTCATACATTGCCGCCATGTCCAGTCGGCGTAAATCCATCGAGTTTTGCGCCTGCCCTTGACCTTCGTTCTGCTCCCGAGAGTGATCGTCTGCCAAGGAAAAATGCGGCTTTAACTCCAGTGACGGACCCAGACAGATGTCAAGTCTACTCCATCACCCAGTCACATTCACCAGTCTACTCTCACTAATGAAAGTGAAACGTGAGCGCAACTGTGTCTATTCGCGTCTAGTGCGCTGAGACTCGCTACAAATTTGCCATGACGATTCACCCGTCCAATTACAACTGCATAAGTAGACATAACACTATGCAAAAAAACCACCTGCCCCACCTGGTAATCTATAGCTATTTCACAACAAGCCCGGCTGCGCTTACATTTTGACCGAGAGTTAATTGTCAGTCAAAGAAACCTCGTAACTTCATAATATGCCAAGCGGTTGTGATCTTTTAATGGAATGATACCAAACTGTTCGATCTTTTAAATCAATGCATTCAGTTGGTGGAAAACGACTGGGTTGCTATGTTCTTTGATTGGAATTTCAAAGCAGGTGAATTCGAGAATATGTCCTCAATTGCCAAACTGTAAACAGTGGCAGTACACACGGTACTATGAATCCAAAAAGCAGAGTCAGCCATGCATTATGGAAGCTTGAGCGCTAAACGAACCTTGGTAATTGAAACTATTAATATCCGAGGAGTATATGTCAATTGTACTGATATCAGTGAGATGGCTATACGTAGTGAGCATAGCGACTAGGCTGAGTTGTTTAATGATAAGCTGACCTCCTACTGACCACGATACAGAATGTAAAGTTCTTAAAAGTTGTTATGATTATTCATACAACATTATCCAATAAAAAACGACAAACACTGACCAGCTGATAAACAACCCTTCAATTCAGTTATGGCGCAATAACTGTACGCACCAATGCAAACAAGTCATGAGTATCGGATTTCAATGCTAACTCATTCAGAGTCATTTCTTTCAGGTCATTCACCTACGTTGGGCTGCGTCTGTATTTTCCACAGCCTGAGTACATGCATTTATCATTCGGTACAACAGCTGCTGATCAACTACTCGACACTCTAGGGAACTGTCTTCCAATAAGCAATAAGCAATAAGTTGATGCCATCCATGACATTAATCACACCCACGACGAAGACGACACAAGGCTGTTCATACCCATCTATTAAAGAGACACACACCCTTCACAGACATGCTCCGCGGTGTATCGTGATTCACTTCCAACATGAGATCTACCATCGAGTTTGGTGGTGTACTGCGGAGTTCGCTGATGGACGCATGGAATAACTCGATCATGGATAGAATCCGCTAGTGCAGTGGCTAGACACAGATTGTTTGTATGATTGATCACTGTTGGAAACCGGGTCTCTGGTGCGCCACAGATGCTCATCATGGAAATAGCGACCATTTTCGAAATCTACCACAAAGCTTTTCAACTCATCACATCATCCTATAAGCAGATCCTCTGGGGAGCAATGATTGTAATCTCCGCTCCCCAGACTATTCCTGGTGGCATTCCCGGTGGGGCAGCATCTGCTCAGGTCTACGCTGACTGTGATATGCAGACCTGAGAGTCACCGTCAACTCCTATCTATACACTCCTATTTTGGGAAACATTCCGTTACCGAGGAACCTTTCTAAGGGACTGAACAAGTGGCCATACATAAAAAGGCTCGGCATTTGACCATTATGTTTATGACATAGTATATGGGTTTATAGGGTATATAAACAATGTGAATGGACAAGTACACCATGGGGTCATTCACTACCTACCGATAAGAAGGAACCTGGGTGGGAATCATAAATCTGTACATTAACCTTTATATAGCGGCTCAAGCAAACCGTAGAATACCATTACTTCACTCATCAACAACCACGCTGCCATTCAACTCCGGCAGCTGGACCAGTGATGACTAACAAGAGGAAGTCCCGAAGTCGCCATTAGAATGGAAACATCATCCAGTGACACTGTCGGCTGTGTAATACAGCTTCTATAATATAATCAGGGTAGATATTTCGTCCCGTTTTTGACCATACTCCTCATCAGAATTCAGTACTAGTGGGTCACTATATTATGGTGATAACATTGACAAGCAGTCTTCACTTTGCTGATTATGTCAACATAGGCTTTAGAGTACTCAAGTACCAAGCCTAGAAGAACAAAGATCGCCAGAATACCTATGCATTGTTAGAAACACAGAGCTTGTGGTTTTATGCCTTCTAGCATATTTCTGCTGACTCCTCGGCCTACTACCAAATTAAATAGGTCTGTTTATATATCCTAAACCTATACTGAGGGAATAGTATATTACTTTTTCACAAAGTTATGTATATTCAATGTCGCAAACTGCTCATACGCAGAAGCCGAACTTCACACACAAAAGTTACATACATAATGTGTATGCAGATTTCACGGGTATCGCAAAAAAAATCTGGAACAATCTATTATAACCTACATCAAAGCACTGGGTCGCATTCATCGCAACCACAACACCCTTTGCTACAAATCTTACTCATAGACTATCTAAACTGACAGGTTTACTCACATGTTCTGCCGATATTCCTGTTGGTGTGTAGTTTTTCAGTATTAGAAGCTAGCTATACAAGTGCTTGTGATTATGATAGAACCCTACAGTGAACACATCGACCCTGTACTGTGGCTAGTCAGTCGCATACTGAACTATCAGTGAGCCAATAATCGCGCAATCATCCATGTGGAACTGTATTCAATTAGCCCTGCCTCCTGCATAATGTTAAAAAATGGCTATCTTATAGTCCATTACCAGCGGGCAACTGACGCATTGTGTTTCTTTGTCAGTTTATAACAAATGAAAAATATGTTAACAATATGCCTACAAATACACCCATATGCCCGGGAGCGATGCATGATAACTGTAGCCTTTTTAGCTCACTGCGTGAAGTATTCAGAGAATGCAGCTTATAGCAAGCTAAAAATATAAAAATATATTAACAATACCACTGCCAGTATATATCCCAGCAAGCACTGCCAGTACAGATCCCAGCAAGCACTGCCAGTATATATCCCAGCAAGCGCTGTCAGTATATATCCCAGCAAGCGCTGCCAGTATATATCCCAGCAAGCGCTGCCAGTATATATCCCAGCAAGCGCTGCCAGTATATATCCCAGCAAGCGCTGTCAGTATATATCCCAGCAAGCGCTGCCAGTATATATCCCAGCAAGCGCTGTCAGTATATATCCCAGCAAGCGCTGCCAGTATATATCCCAGCAAGCGCTGT
>Ga0224501_10003372_pt1 | contig 12563 bp, 13 predicted proteins | sample SF_Oct11_sed_USG_4_FD_169105 | JGI IMG/M metagenome (GOLD analysis project Ga0224501, IMG submission 169105) | Sediment microbial communities from San Francisco Bay, California, United States - SF_Oct11_sed_USGS_8_1 | ecosystem: Environmental > Aquatic > Marine > Sediment | place: USA... | reverse complement strand
CAGGATCATTGCTGATTGGTTGCCTGATTTGTTGTTTATCATGGTCTATTCAGAGCATGGAGTTAGTTATTCTCCCATAACTTTATGGCCCCCCCCCCTTTGATTTCTCAGTAATCAGGAATAGATTGCTATTTATACATAATGTACGTTTAAAATTAGATGGTCATGGTTTCATCGGATACTGAAGAATTATTGCCACCACAAGTAGTGAATTGGCTTACCCGAGATTTTGTGGGGTGATGTTATTCTGTAAAAACTCTACCGAGTTCTCCAGCGTGGTTCTTAGGATCTTGTTGGTCTGACCGACTTCATCCAGGCTTTTTTCCAGCTCTTCCAGAGTTTCATTGAGAACGTCCTGCTGCTCCGACTGATATATCAACTGCTGCTAAACACAGGACAAAAGGTCAAGGCCATAACAACTCCAGACAACAAGACAAAGTATTTAGGTAATTCAGTCACCATGGACAAACAACTATGAGAAACCCGGTAATACTAACACTTGCCATGTCAACCAGACTGGCCGCCACCTGTTTGACTGGTTGATCAGGCCGAGTGGTTATGGGACGACAGATTTTAGTTAATTGTTTGGCCCAATAATTGAATTGACTGTTGCAAAGTTTGTCGCTCAGTCTAAAGGTAGATTAGTGAGTCACTCAAAATCCCCATGTTCTGTCATTGTGGTGAGCATTCCGTGGTCAGAAACGGGACAAAGCTACCAACCCATGCAATCATTTCCACTTTTTGTCTGGTGGAACCAACCTGGCGGAGGGATGACCTTTCATTGCTGATCATCTCCAGTTCTGCCTTCAAAGTGGCATTCTCCTGTTCTATACCCGAAACGTAGCCAGTCGACTTCGCTTCGGGTTTTCCAGAGAGGCTTATCGCATAATTCGCAAAAGAGGCTGACTTTCTTCCAGAAAGTAAAGTCGATGATGCGACTTGACCGGTCGCTCGTTGACGGCTGACATATGGATTAGCACTGTCCAAATATGGATTATGAGAACTCTGCCTGGCATATGACGGCAATGAGAAGTCAGCTTCGTTCTTAGCACTCATCAAATGTTCCACTCGAAGATGCAAGTTATCCGGCATGCTGAGATCTTCGTCTGGCACGCGGCATATGGTCGTCTGCAATGGCGTAACAAGGTTTCTCGACTCCCGCAAGTTACCCGCTGATTTCGACAGATTTAAAGGCTCATTAGAAGGCTGTGAGGCTGTTGTGGAAGCTTCAACCATACCCCGCAATCTCGTGATTGCACCACTTATTAGTGTGGGCTTTTCCTCATCTAATACATCCCCTATGTGCGGCCCTTTTTTGTGTCTCCGTGCGTCCGCACTCGCTGTCGATAAAATATCTTTCGTTTGCGCAGAAGAGGAAAGAAATGGTTTATCGTATGGATCGGCCAGACTACTATCGACTTGGCTATTGGCACGAGTAGAGAGGTCTCTCTGGCTGCTGTCAGTGGATGGAGTGCTGTTAGGTTCCTTGTCTTTGAGCATGGCTTCCATCTGCATTATCTTCTTACTATATTCTAAAGAAAATAGGTAATAGACTGAGTTCTTGGTAATAGGTAATAGACTGAGACTGAGACTGAGACTGAGACTGAGACTGAGACTGAGACTGAGACTGAGTTCTGAGTTCTATTTAATCAATAAAGGATTCATGGTATTCTTATATATTAGATTTAAAAATGAAAACACAAGGATTCGTCTTTTACTTGGACATTCGCCTATTCTATTTTACAGACCTCTCTAGCCTGAGGCTTGTTGGAGGGGTAGTAGCTAGTAACCATGTGAGGAGCTCATTCTTACAGCAGGCGCTCGGCATGACTACGACTTAGACCCAGGATCTATTGATCTTGAGCAAAGCGCTCTAGACATTGAGTTACCCTGCTATCCCGACATAGATGCTGAAATTACTCCTCAATACAAGAAGTTATTCAAAAGGTTGGAAATAAGAAGATAGCTGAGCCCTGTGCATGGTAAGAGACGCATGTATTTTAGTACTAGACTAGACAGTCTAATGACTACATTGCTGTTCATTAAAGTGTTAGCGCACTGAAAAACATGGTCTCACATTGTACCCTTGATCTTATTTATTGGAAGATCTTGCTCAAAACCTGCTGCCTCAAATGCCTGATAAGGTGTGACAGAATACAATGGTGGACAGAGCTGAGCGATTCGCGTTGGATTCGTCCATATCTAAACACGGGTCCGGTAGTCAAGCTGCTGACTCACTATATAGGCTTATATGATCTAAACAGAAAATGAAATTGTTTTGCTTTTTTAGCAATTTCTTTGAAAATTTTTTCAATGTACAATGTATTAATGATATAAGCCATCTCTTGTGAATTTTTGATGAGGATACAAAATATGAAAAAGTAATTTGGAGTCAGCATGGCGGCCGATTGATCTCGCTTAGCAAGGCACCGGGTATAATGACTGTTCAAGGTCAGCAAGGGCTATTGTGTACGAACTGTCATTGGTACGTATGAGCAATAAATAAACTGAGTAATAAGTGACCACAGGAATCTCATCGCCCTAGCCATCAGGCATCATGAATGTCTGGCTACAAGTGGTAGGAAAACATCACTAGTTGGCTAAGTCAACCACTTTTCGACCGACCGGAGAGTACAAAGAGTTTGACTCGCGCCCGCCGTGTTTTTACCCACTGTCTAAGGTGAATCCGACCCAAACTCTTGCACACTTTAAGGAGAGCTATATACCGAGCGACGAGTAAAATGCATAGCTCCTGTAACTGAACTCACTCACTGAACTCACTCACCGATATTGTTGCTCTTCCGCTTCTTTTGAATTTTTTCGACTTCCTTCCGCGCGGACAAGATCATCTGGCGTAGCTCGGACAGGTCATGAGTAGCCATGAGGTCCGTCATGGAAAGGTCAAGGATGTTTATACGCGATTCATTGTGAGATGAAAGACTGTCATCGAGACTGGACTGAACTGAATTCAGTTCCTACATAATAGAAATGGGGGAATCTGGTGAAGAACCTAATAGAATTCAGAGATGACAATATGATACAAGTAAAAAATATTGAGTGGGGAACATGTATGTAGAATAACGGCTATGCCAAGAGTACAGACCATTCACTAAATTCATAAATTTACAGAAACATGGAATACAATCAGACCTTGGTTTGCTCTTGAATTGAACTTTGCATTTTGTCTGAATACCATCCGAAAGTCCTTGTCACACATGCACTCATTTCACAACCTTTTAAATTGATATATCCATAAATCGATCACCTGTGTACAAATCTCCCAAACGCCGCCTCGAATAAAGAAATTTCAAAACGCATACTACGGCAAACAGCCAGGTTACAAATGGGCCTAGCTGGTAAAATAATAAAAATGAATCAAGTAGTCTATAGCTGCTAGGTGTCCGAACACACCAATATTCCAGTTCATATCGAAAGGAGAGCACTGGTATCAACTCCAGGAGCTGAGCTGCACATCTACAGAATGTGGCTCTTGTTTTCGTAGACCCATGACCGTGTTGATCATTGGGGGCACTTGAGGGCAGAAAAAGGTGTACTGCTTCATATCTTGTACCCTTTCAATGGACTTGTAACGATATCTGGGTGCCCATCTCTTCAAGTATGTGTGTGATCACCAAATGAAATAATCCCCCACGGCCGGTAACTGAAGCCGTGCCGCAGAGAGAACAGATACATTCACTCTCCCACCGAACCATCATAACTAAATGTATTTTCCTCTATGTAAACCCATGTCAAGGAATGCAATTCTACAAACTCACCTTCTGCAGAATGCTGTTCCTCTCCTCTGTTAACTTATTGCGGTCTTCTAACTGATTTACACGCAACTGCAATTGTGAGTTTTCATCACGGAAGTGCGTTGTCGTGAACTTATACTCGGCCAACTGCAAGAAACCCAACACGCTACGAGGGCAGAAAAGCAGGACACACATGTGGTGCGAGTTATGTATGTAGTTGAAGATGCATCGTTCAAACTGTGCGCCTCTATGTCTGCTTCACGGGATCAAACCTAGAGGTGCACCTTGTGGCTTGCCAGTTCCGAAAAACCAAAGGCAGTCTCTGGGAGCGCGAGCTAGAGCACCAGGCGGATAGCTAGAGCACCAGGCCGCTAGCATGCTCTCGGTACCATGCTATCCAACCAAGCTCGCGCTTTGACAGTGTTTTAATGGAATCGTTATACATTTACCACTAAGGTCAGACAATTCCACATTAAACATCTGAACTGGGTGAATTTTAATGCGGAGTTGTCCTCCCTTTCTGGTAACCAAAATGTTCACATTTAAACATTGCCAAAGTTCGAATTTCAAAATTGAACGCTGCCTTGAAGTCCAGCACTTTCTCAGCATGGTGTGCTGAAAGGTGCATCTCTATCTAAGTTTGGTAGTTTAAAGCAGGCATTAACGAGGATTCTTCCCACAATCCATGGACCCAGTCTCTTTGATAATGTGATTGTACCGCAACTAGGCTCGATCAGAACTGAAGGATGTCAACTAAGAAGCATAGAAAATATAGAAAGAATAAAGGGCCTGCCACACGATGGTGAATTTGCGAAAAAACCGCGAATAACAATGCGTGAAAAATTGCATTGCGAATTTGGGTAGCTGTTACGCGCGAACCCGGCAGTTTTAGCATGCTGAATAAAATTGTAAATCGCGCTTACAAGGCGCGCGTTGACTGGCTCAATAACTTTTATACCCCACGGATATGCAAAGGCTATAAAGTAGAAAGTCAGAACGACCAACTATGTCTGACTTGAAACCTTATTTGAGCTAGTTTGGGAGCAGTCAACATCAAGAAACAATCAAATTCATGAGAACCAGAGCGTCGAAGGTGATTATAAAACGAAATCTTGCCGAATTTACCTGCGAGTAGTGGCTAGTTGAGTCCGCCTCTGAGCAAAATCCCCACGCACGATTTCTAACGACAGTCTGACCGGAAATAGAACCCCGATACGACACCAACTATGCAGTCTGGCCTCGTTCATGTGACTGCGGGGAAACCCCTGTAGTTCACGAATGGTGATCCCAATCGTGTGGCTAGGAACGCGAATTGCGATTTTTCTGCGATTAGCTTATCGCGAAATCGCAAATTCGCCATCGTGTGGCAAGCCCGTTAGATAACATTAGTGCTGTGAACTGATAATAAAACAGGATGGATCTATCTGATGGGGGATAGAAATGTATATACGTGGAACATGTGAAATGCAGATAGTGTATTCTACCTTTTCCAAATCTCTGGCCTAGCGAAAAAACACAATAGACTGGTTATAATGTTCCATTCTCAGTGCGGGTGTGGAGTAAATTATTAACAGAATAGGTTTCTCGTTTATATTTTGATGTCACTATTTTAAGATTAGATATTTGTTTTTTTTCACAGGTTACAGCTTAGCGGGTCAGTATCAACGCTCCATACCATAAAGAGGCTTGTTTCTGTTGGATTCTAGCCTAGGTTCTCATGGTTGCAAGCTCAGTGCTCTACCACTGATCCTGCTATTCATGTCACTGGTTAAAACTGAAAATTCTTATGGTCATGCTGCTACCGCCCGTCTGCTCACCTGTTTTTCAAAAGATTCTATTTTTCTCCTGAGTTCATTTGCTGGATCGTCTGATTTTACCCTTGCAGCCTCGAGAATTTCGGACAACTTCTTCTGAATTTTTTCATATTTTTCTGTTGTGTCATGCGCTCGGGTTTGCAGTTCCGCCATTTCAATCCGCAGTTTCTCGTTATCTGTTTTATAGACGCCGGTGGTGAATTTGTACTCATCTATTTCACTCCGTAATGAATCCAGTTTTTCAGTATTTGTTATTTTCTCCTGTTCCAAGCGATCTTTCCAAGAAGCCATACTAGAACCTGTATGGTAAACTTACTTATATGACGGTTAATGCATTAGTTCTATAAGCACGAGTTATCTCCCCAAGAATCATAAGATGACCAGGATCCTAATCCTAATAAACAATGGAAGGCTTTGTTCCTCAACAAGCTGGTGTTTCTTGAAAGAATCTAAGCTGTGATTTACTCACTGACTTTACTCCTGAAGGAACAATGGTAAGTCAAATTAACAGTCAACAGTTATGTTCTCTATAGTAAATCGGTAATGGGTCAAATTTACCACATCAAACTGAGCTCAGTAAGTCGCATTTAAAATCTACTCTGGGTGTAACTTCTATTTACCGATTTCATTTTGTAGCGATCCGAGTCTTTGGTCCAAGTCATCTTTTTCCTGTTGCACTTTCTCCAGCTGTTGGAATAGGTCTAGTGTCTCTCGTTTAAATGCATCAGTTTGACCCTCCAGATCATGAATGGTTTTTTCTAGTTGCTGACAACGAGTGCTCTCCATCATACCTGCCGGTAAAGTGGACATGATTAACTAAGACATTATAACACTGGAAATATGTAGGTATGATGCATTGAGACCTACCATATAAGTTACGAGTCCCATCGCTAAGACGCGTAAAATTTTCTCTGGTCTCTACTGTTTTAAATGTAAATGGAATGGATCTCTAAGATGGGTAAGATGAGTTTCAAGCGTTGTTCCAGCTTTTCTTTTCACATGGTTGGTGGTTAGTAGGTGGAATTTATGGACTGCTCATCAAATGAGAGCCAATTCCCTATCCTGACTCGTATACTAGGAACTAAGATGAAACTAATGACTCATATAACTAACATGAATAGACTGGTGCATTGCTATAACGTACATATATGCGTGTCTAACAAGACGGCCCGCGCACCAGGTTAAGTTATACATTACCATAGCATAATAGCTACAGATATCAATCAGTCACATTCAGGAAAAACCCACAGATAATACATGCGTCGACTCACTTTCATTACGAGCACTGAAAAGTTGGGCCTTCAGATCGTTGATAGTAGACTGTAGCTTTCCTCGCTCCAACGTCAAACTGTTCAGTTCGGCATTAAGGTTCACTTCAATCTTTTTATACTTGGAGTTGTCCATCCTCAGTATCACCAGCTGCTCTTTTACCATAGTGAGCTCAGCTTTGTCAGCAGCAGAGGCTGCTCGAGCAGCATCGATGTCCCGCATTAGTTGCCCGCGAAGAGACTCGGCAGCCGTTCTGGATGCGTCCATTTCTTCATTCTTTTCTTTGATCTGCGATTTCAGCTCCTCATTCCACTTAATGGCAAGTTGATGCAAACTCTCCAGAGTTGAGTACTTGCGTTGCGCAATGCCTAACTGTTCAGTCATGTTCGCCAGCTGCGCCTGTAGCTTGTTATTCTCACCGACTCGCTGCATTGTCTCCTTTTCAGTACGGGCTCGCTCTGATTGATAGTTTGCTATTGTATCTGTAAGTCGTTCTATCTCCTCTTGTAAAGCAGTAACACGGGTTGTCCACTCCTGTATCTCCTCAGGAGATGGGTAGTTAATATCACTTTGTGTCGCGCTGTCAACTTTAGAAATCTTTTCCAACTGAAGAATTGTCTCCTGAAGAGCTGCAAGCTCGCCATTGAGTTTAGTGTTGTCTGCCTGTAAATCCAGTATAAATGGTGAGGATGACTTTGACCGCTGATCTAACTATGGGTTTACATAAAGCATACCACCACGGAAATTCCCTTTCTCACCGCTATCATCGCTGCATTATAGACATACGCCATATCGTAGTTCAAGTAATACCAAGGCTATTGAAACTATCACTAGGCTGTGTCTTAAATGATGAAATGCCACTGCTTGCGGAAGCTGTTCTTTAAAATAACAACGGAAAGGACCGAAGGAATTTCTCTAGTAATCTGGGCTTCGATCTTGCATTTCCACGATCGAAAGCTTCAGCGCCAACGGTTACATACTCATAAGTGTAAATAAAAATAAATCCAGCTTGGTTGGGACAGCGGGATAGCTCAATACCAAGAGTGTTTGACTCAAGATTAAAAGATTCTGAGTTCAAGTCCTAGTCATGATGAGCGCTCACTGTGAGAATGAGCTCCTCATATAATTTTTAGCTCCTACTGCTCCGAAGGTCAACTAAATGGGATGGCCAAGTGCCGGACAAGAGCAATCAAACTATTTTTCAAACTGAAAAACTAGTAATATACCTCTAGTGAAGAGATCATGGCCTCGTATAATCTCTCCATGTCTGACTGTCGATTCTGCAGTGAAGTCAGCTGCTGTTGGCTAATTGGTGATACGGGGGATTGTGTCTGCAGCCTGTCGATCGTCTCCAGGTACTGAGAACACTCTGCCTGAGTTCTGTTCAGTGTCAGGTCAAACATATTCCTACAACAACCAGAGAAGACTGAACATCCCGGAGCCTTAAAATTCAAAAATCTCATTTCACAGAATAGAATCTATTTCACTGAAGCTCCTGTCTAACAAAGAGGTCGCGGACCGGGAAGTTTTGTACTAATTTAAGGCACTCATTATTTGGGCACAAAAATATGTTTAAATTACATGTATTATGATATTTTTAAATTACATGTATTATGATATTGTCTAAACAGGAACTAATTAGACTTAGTCATTTGTTTGCCTGTGCTTTGTAAAACTTATTTTTAAGTGATTCAATAAACGATGGCGAACACTATTTATCAAAATAGTTTACAGAGACTTGAAAAACAGCAAAACTAACCTCAGCTCATCTAGCTGCATTTGGAGCATACGATTTTCTCGTTTTAGTTCCGAGTCTTGGGCCTCGAAGTTATTACTGACGTCTTCCATCGCTTTGTGGTTTGCTTCTCGCTCAGCGTGCCACTACGAATAATAAATCACAGGACATAACGCAGTAGACCATAGAGTTATCCTACCCTTTATGCTGAAGATCAATCAGTACCTAGCCACTTAACCAGACTCTAAGCACCCTTCGCCGACAGTGCAATATTATATTGACAGATTTTATTCTTCTTATTTTTTGGTCTACTCGGGCACCTGGGTGTCTTACCTAACAGATCTCTTAAGCCCTGAGGCTTGTTCGAGTGGTAGGAGCTGGGAATGATGTGAGGAGCTCAGCATGATCATACGGTCTGCTCCTTGCATTTAAGGTGTCTTTAGGGTGAAGCGGCCAGATTAAATACCAGTACTACTGTCAGGTATAATGAATCCGAGCGTACCTTTTGTATTTCAGCAGAGTATTCCCGTTGCACAGCTGTCAATCTCTCTTGCAAGATGCGTTTCTCATCCCTCAGCCGACTCACAACATTCTCATGTTGGTCTGAGAGCTCATTCTGTAACCTCAGGGCAATCTGTCTACCGGATGCTACCTGAACACAATCAGACAGGTATTAAGCATATGAACTCATCATGTGTGTGTAGCTTATAGGTAAACCTTGTTTAGGCCAAGATAGTCAAGGTCACACAAGGTGATACAATACTATTTACATATGAAAAAACGGTTAGAAAGGTCCCCGTAATATTACAACAACACAGGGACACTTCAGGTCTGGAAGTTAACTTAGAATAAGGGAATAAGGCAACTGAAGACACTTTTGGCCATGCATTAAAGGGGTTATGTGATGGCCAAAAGTGTCTCCATTTGTTTTCAGATTCTGAAGCCTACCATGAAGAAATGAGCCCAATACCCAACTGAAATGGGAGCTTAAATATAGCCCTATCCAATGCACATACTTAGAGCCCTTGGAGACGCACTTTTCAGACCGTCTACGCAACAGAATTGGCCTCGGGATAGGAAATTAACACAGACCTGTTGGGTTTTGCATTCATTTCTCGGTGCTGTTTGGAAAATCCTCTTGCGGGTGCATACTAAACCTGTGGTTACACAGGTCAAAAACATAGAAATAGGGTTCAGAGTGCAGTTTTTCACCACTGTCAGCGAGCGTTAGTGCCATTATTGCATAATGATAGAGACCAGAACACAACTGCCTCTATTTAGGGCTAGGGACAACAGGCAAAGCGCTTCTTATAACTTGAGTTTTCTCCAATATTACACTCAATGTTCGATGTTATGGGGGGTAAAATCATTATTGTACTAGGTCTTAGTAATTAGATCCCATTTTATTTCTATTTGTGCCATCCGGGCCGTCATTATTCGAGTGACTGATATTCGGTTGTTGGAAAAAAGACCACTTGCTATCACTGCAATGAATGCGGAGTTGCCTGCCTCCCTTTACAGATGGGGAACACAACTCTGAAAGTGCATCTACCATCGGCCGTGGTATAAGTTTCCCCTAGGTTGCCTGACTAAACTTTGCTGTGTTGCGAACGCGTTGTATTAACTCAAGATTCCCGTTGGATTTTCTGCTCACTGACACCAATCATTCAACGAAGACGACTCGGGGCAAACTATGCAATACCAAAAATATATTACAGCTACCACATTTGTTTGCACAGACCAACTCATTGGACTATCAATTTTTATTCAGTGGCAAACGTTTCCGTTGGAATTTTTTGGCTGCCCAAAACCAAACAATCACACAGCATTCTCTAACCCAGCGCACAGTGGTATGTCAGTTTGTCGGAAAACGATTATGCTCAGCTCTAGATGTTGCACGCGTCATCACAGCATGCAAATCTACATCTCTACCTATGCCAGTATTGCATTCTTTCCCGGCAACGATCAAGCTTTAGACCACTATTGCCTCGATAGCCCAGCCTTTATGCCAGCATTACAATGAGATCAAAGCTTTGCTGAAAAGTGCGCACTGAAACCGGGTTTACAGCTGTATATATTATAATCTTATAGGAATCCTTCCGAGTACAATAAGGTGAATGCAACTTGGGAGGTTAAATACTGAGTAATTTTACCAGTTATAGGCCTTAAAAGGCATAGAATAATCCCGCCTGTCAACTCGATTCAAGATTTCAAGGAGGTATTGACAACTGCCAGCGTGATTGGACTCATTCGATTTGAAATTTGTCAGCAATAGATTAAATTCATCAGCGCCCTAGTTTATGACTATACCATGCAATACAGTTGCTGCCTGAGCAAGGTTAGCAAAGTAAAATCTGACTATACCCAGACCTGCTCCACTCTACCAGAGCACCAGCTGATTGGATATGAAGCACAAGCTTCAAGACTGAACGGATTGTCCTGGGAGGTTGCGGGTTCAGTCAATCTAAATCATTTTTACATGTCCAATAAAAAATCAAGATATGGGCAACAGATGCTCCTGGGAGGTTGGGGGTTAGTCAATGTAGTCATTTTAACAGAGGAGTGCCTCACCTCATCTTCCAAAGCCAGGAAGATATCCCCATTACTCATATCAGTGACGTTAAGTTGCTGTCGAAGCAGATGATTCTCATCATTGATTCTCGCTGTTAGCTTGCTAAGCTCCTTTAGAGAGTTATGATACGACAGGACGAGGTCATCGCGTTCCTTTAATATCTGTAGCAATCGCATCTCTACATCCTGAGCTGCTTGCAGTGATGTACTGGCCTTGATGCCATTCATACCTAATAAACATGACCAAGTAGTTGACTTTTCTGCTGTTTATCTCGGAACTATCAGAAGTACTGGTTGGTCAGTCGTATATATTAGTTTATCACTGAACCTGTTGAGGATAGTGGGAGAGCTCCGTGGCTAGACCTCTTGGCTCAAGATTGAAATATCCAGGGTTAAAGCCCTAATGATGCTGAGTGTCCAGTGTGAGAATGAGCTCCTCACATAATTTCTAGCACTTATCGCTCCACCAAGCCACAGGCTCAGGAGTTCCGTTAAACGGGATGGCCAAGTGAACGAGTAGAAAAATACTATGTGCAACTGAACTGATTGGTAGGCATGCCATTTTTCATGCCTACCACTACGAGTTCAGTTGCACATGACATTTCGTTCCTCAACATATTACTCGGTGTGCCTATTGGTATTTACTTAACAGCTTCTGTTTACCTATATTATTCAGCATGTGCATGAGCTCATCATCGGATAACTCGTAGGCACCATTGCTGTCTTGTAGAGTCAATTGGTTAACATCAGGTTCCGTGGCCTTTGTCCAGATCTTTTCTAATGTCTGCACCGTATCTGACACTTCTATTTTATCCCACCTACAAAATCAAGTCATGCGGTGAAAATAATGCACGGCATCAGACTCAATTCACATAACTGGATATATTTTAGTCATGTGTCAGAATGAAACAATGGATTCTTGGTATACAACGAAAGCTACCCCCAAACCAGTAACACCCTCTCATCCAATGCAGTGAAGTGCCGAGTTTCGGGTAGGAAAAGTTCATTGGAGAAGACCAGAGTACATGTATGCTGTCATTTAATGATATCTCACACTGTCACTTACTCATAGAAGATATTATCATGATTAGAAAGAGATTATAGACGAATATTGAAACGCACCTCAATGGAAAAGAGATGAAGAAATGCTCAGACCATAAACATAATAGTATCACCATCTAACCTATTAACCTAAGATTACAGGACTGAGGCTTGAGCCTCATAGGAATGTAAATATTCAGCAAGGCGACCGTCCTGGTCTATTATTGACACTAACAACTCCGTGCATATAAGCGGGTGATTCGCTAGATGGTAGAGGGCTTAGTGGAGGCAGAGAATGCATTTACACCCCATGGGTGGAATTGCATGTTGTTATGTCTTTTACATGGAGTCTGTTCTATTTCAATAGTGAAACCCATTCAG
>Ga0224501_10003370_pt1 | contig 12566 bp, 9 predicted proteins | sample SF_Oct11_sed_USG_4_FD_169105 | JGI IMG/M metagenome (GOLD analysis project Ga0224501, IMG submission 169105) | Sediment microbial communities from San Francisco Bay, California, United States - SF_Oct11_sed_USGS_8_1 | ecosystem: Environmental > Aquatic > Marine > Sediment | place: USA... | reverse complement strand
ATGTTATGTGATGAGTCCTACGTCATTGAGACTTGGGATTCTGGGAAAAGGCCTGATGCGAAATTGTGAATCAACAGGTGCAATCATGTGATCGTGCTTTGGCGTCTGGAACCGGGTTTCAAACACATTCTCAGTTCAAATGGTTGAAAGTGCGCCCGGAAAGTGCGGTTTTACAAACCATATACCTCGGCTGTGTCTGAAAGTGAATTCGATTACGCGAACAGAATTCTGCGCCTGAAAGTAGGCGTGCTAGTTTTTACAGTGTCAAGGTTATCAAAATGTCAAGGCTAGCTATCGATCGCCTACTTATTCTATGGTCGCTTCACGGGTCACTTGGTTGTTGCAAAACGGACTGCACAACTTTCTTGTCCTCAGACACGCAAGACATTGAGAGAGGACAACTCTCATGCGCCCGAAACTGCACCGAAAACTCTTCCGTTTTTTAACTGCGCCTATCTGTCCGCGTCTGAAAGTTTTTGTCTGCGTCTGACCAAAATCACGCGAATAGCCCTAATGTATCAACCATCATAATGATAAACTAATATGATGCACTCTTTTCATAGACAGCTAGTCTAGTCCCACAGAGCATGTCTTTATTGGCACTGAGGCTGCTGAGCCCATAGGCCAGAAGTAACATCCAAACACCTAAAAAATTCCCCGATTTCCACCATAACTAAAGATGTAGATGAGCACAATAGTCAGCTCAGAGCATAGAGTTATCCTTGTTAGAGGCTAACTCTATGGCTCAGAGGTACAGCTATACTGGGTACCAAAAACTGGTCGTATTATTCTTGGAACAAATGTCATGTAGTCTCTTTGGCTAATGTATTGGGACACCTGACTCGCGAGGTCAATGACCTCTTAGTTACTACCATTTCCCCCAAATATCTAATGATGTGAAATTATATCCATGTTTAAGAACATCTGTTGCAAATACTGTTATATGGAAGGGCAGTGTGTTGTTTAGGTCATCTACGATACCTCGGCTGCATTACTCCCGAAATCCATATTTTATAGCCAATGACCTATTCAAAGTTGATTTCCTCTCAATCAGGTAGGCTTGAGCAGTGGAACAAAAGCACTGAAGTTCCAATGCGAAATATTAGAGCGGTTATCCCCAATATGCCTGTTGTTTTGGTAGCGACCTGGAAAACTCTTAAAACAGGCCAGGAGAGAGGCATAATGCTACTCAAGAACGGGGGGGGGGGGCATGAACTCTAAGGACAACTATGAGTGCTGCAATGAACAGACTATGGAGTATTCGGTGGTCTGTTTGCTTGCTCCTAACTGCAGCCATGACAATCTGGCTGAACCCAACGGTTCAGCGGTGGCCTGCACATCTTACTGCAGCAATGAACTAAATTAGTTGTCTAGAGACACAAAGAAGTTGAGAAATGTTTGCGATTTTATCAGCCTACTATAAAGTCTATATAGTTCTTTTTTTGGTCGATCACAAATGCTGGACAAATTTCCACCTAGATACCTCTCCTGAGGGAGGCACTCTGATAAAGTCTATGGCACAGAGTTATCCTCCTATGCATGCCCGGCGTCGGTTGTTATTCTGGCTATACCATAGCGATGAAGGTGCAGGCTGGGCAGGGTTGGCATAGTAGAAGGTGACTATGCCCAGGCCCAGCTTTGGATAGCAGATCTATAACTCTAAGATAACGCTATGGTCCTGAGGATTCTAGGTGGTCCCAACACCAAGGTTTTATTGGTTATAAACCACTAGTACTATTTATGTGAGTCAGTCCATGAGTAACCATCGGTATGACAGCCCAACGACTACATAAATTGAATTAAGCCACACAGCGTCCTTGCCTGTCTGGGATATAGAGGAGTTTCTCTGTGTGGTGTGTGTTGTGATACCAGTCTCTGACACACTGTATGATTATGAGTTATGATGAGGTATACCGACAGTCATAGTAGTGGGAGAATGAATGTATCTCTGTATGTCCTCTCTATGGCCCGAGTCATAATAGCTCAGTGGGAGAATGAATGTATCTCTGTATGTCCTCTCTATGGCCCGAGTCATAATAGCTCAGTGGGAGAATGAATATATCTCGCCGTATGTCCCTCTATGGCTCAGGTTGGATTCCCGGCTAAAGCGCAGTACTTCAAGAGAATATCGCTGACTGATTATGTGCGCTGTCTTGTACACAGGTCTAGGAAGATCAGAAGCTAGGAGGACCACAGCTGAAACAAGTCCTTCAATCTCATGATGATCATGAGAGGCCCATGGATCAAACCTGGGCTATGGCGAACAAAAAAATACTGACAAGAGCACACTTCTCATAATCTGTCATTGTCACGTTGAGCTGGATGGTATACTGAGATATGGTTTCCCTTGCCTTCCACTCTGTGTGATCACTGGGCGATCAAGATGTGCACTGAGCAATGCAAACCCAAATAGACCCAGAATTTACAAGTACTAGTTTTTACATTTTTAAAATGATTTTGATGATAATTCAGAACTCAAATATGTTTGAGAACGTAAATTTATGAGTGAGAATGAGTAATAATTGGTAAAGCAGTTCACCAAGTTGAACGAGAAACATTTCATATTTCCAATAGCACTTCTAAAGGCATGTGCCCTGGACTGCCCATGTGACTAGCATATAGAGGATATGGAGGAAATGGGAGATTATTTTAGAGCCGTAGTAGTGCATGTGTTTTCAAAGTTCATTACCAATATTGGACTGCAGGTCCATATCTTATAGCCCTATCATACTACTATAGGTCATTGCTGTCATATTTAGGATTTTAGGGGCTCTAGCAATTAGAGACCAGGAGCTTAAAATGCCCAACCAACATCTTCAGATAAATTGAAGACTATAAACGCTGCATGCACTCCGATTTACGTACAAAATATTCTCTACTCTCAATTGGTATACAGTAATAACCAGAAAGGAAAGGGCTTAAAGTCAGGGCTGTAAATGTGCGATTCTGAATTAATGCCAGAATATTTGTAACTATCACTGTATATGCGAAAATGACCAGAAAAGAGAAGCCTCTAAACATTAGACCGAGAATTCACAAAACAATGCGTAATTTAACATGATAACCTGACCGATTGTGTTGTGCTCTTGCGATACTAAAACCCACTGTCTTTCTTTCTACGCGGGCACATGGCTGTCTTATTTAATGGACCTTCGAAGTCTGCATGAGGCTTGTTGAAGCAGTAGGAGCTAGGAATAAGGTGCAGAGCATATTTTCACAGTGGACGCTCGGCATGGACAAAACTTAAACTCAGAACCTTCTCATTTTGAACCAAGCACTCAACCCATTGAGCTATCCCTCTATGCTGCAATCTTGGTAACAATTTGTGGTGTCTTGAACCCATTCAAACTGCAATTCCGCCTCACCAGGTCAAACATTGATTAGCGCCTTTAGGCATAAGCATCTTTTGTGTAAAAAGATTTGAACTGTTTAAGCTATACCATATTGGCTCTTCCTTTAAGCACCGTATTCCCTAGGTACATATTAATTTAATCTCTAATTGTCATCGGTTATTGCTTTCTTCCGGCCGACGTTCATCAGACTCGATTGTATCTGGACTATGGAATGACACTGTAGCCGAAGAATGCAGGTACTCAGGTACCAAAGACATAAGGCTATGTACAGTGGTTGAAGTGTAAAATTTGAGGCGGGTGGCATTATACAGTCATAGGGACTACAATGCATCGAGTCGGGGTATGAGGAGGGGTTATTACTGACTGTGAGTTGGGGAGAAAATGTCAATTCCTGGGTATGGAAATGAAACATAGAAAGCTCACTGAGCTTACTACGATAGTGGGTATGCTGATCACCCAGTGTCCTGTTGCTCAAATATACTTGGGAACTCGGTCCCCCAGACCTTACCCCCCCACGGATGTATAGGACAGAAGTCCTCACATCGGCCACTCCACGCAGGAAGACAGACAATAAACAAACGATAAAAATAATGTACATATAAGACAGTCTGTATAAGCTTACTGAATCAAGAAGGGTTTAACTGTGAGTGCAAGATTGCCTCTTGAGTTATTACCTATACTGACAAGACAACAGAAGACTTACCTTGCATAAATACATTTAATTTGCAGAAGACAGGTCCTAGCACCCACTGGGAAGATAAATCATCTACCATGTGCACCCATGTGCTCGTACATGTCACTAATACATCAGACATTGTCAAGTTGAGAATAAACGTGTTAGTTATACTCTGTAGACTTTTCTTACGAAGTAAGACTATAGTGATGAGTCCATTTCCAATGAAGGAGACTAAAATGATAGGAATATAAAAGCTAATTTTTAGCGCGATCTCCCAAGTAGGCGCTGCTCTCCATGTATTTGTAGCTAGAGGATAGTCCAAAAGTGATATGTCAAATGACTCAAAGTCATACGAATAGATCGGTGTTGTCTGGTTGTATAACTCTGTACTAGTAGAAAACTCATCCATGGAAACAATTGCCATTTTGAGAATCGAGAAAGCTGAAACTAAGCTAAGTGTACCCAGTATTGATACACATCATTGAATGAGTAGACGCATGCCAAGCCGTTATATTATAGCCTGTACTCAGGCGATGGAAAAATGAGCCAATGATATCGCAGGTCTTCATAACCCCTATCTCATGAATTTTAACATTATGGAGCGTATGGGTAAGACCTTGGTACCAATTCAACCTTTCATAGACACCAAAGAGTGGTGGATTAAGTTGCACTCTATAACTTGTGGTTGCGCACTTCATGTTTTGATTCGGTTTACATTCAACTTGTCTATCTAACTCAAAAGCTTAGTAGGCTAATTTCTGCACACTCTGATGCTAACCAGGACATCAAAGAAGATTTATCTAATTCTTCCGTTTGGAGCTTTTATGCACTGTAAGCATATATTTAGTTTTCGTGGGCATTTAACAAAATTAAAGTAGAAATTCCACTCCCTCTCAGCAGGACCGTAAATGGCTACCAGTCCAAAGAAACCCTTGATGGGCGGAAAGTGTGTCTGACTGAAAGAAGCATGTTAATTTTATCACAGGTCGCCACATTTGTTGCACTTTTCACCCCTGTAGAACCAAGTAGCCAGCCGAGCTCTCAGCGAATAATATGCAAAACATGGCTTAGGTTGGCCGATCCTCTTTCATAACCTGACCAGTATCTGGGGTATGCGGAAATTTCTTATTGAATCTTTGACTCAGCGTTTCCCAGGGTGATCCATTAGAAGACTTTTTGCTTGCACCCGCGTACTCCATAGAGGAGGTGATTCTAGGGGTGGACTTCCTTTATATAACACTGCAGTCCAAAACCCAAAACCCGAAACCCAATGAGGGCGTCACGAGATACAAAATTTCATCCGAACTGAAACCGAGCCAGGGATCCCTCATCCTGTATTCAGTGAATTATTCACGAAGTCGCCACTTCTCCCGGATCATACGTCAAGAGAAACCTGTTTTAGCAGTATACCTCATCATCACCTATGCATTCAACATACTCCTAATTGTTTGATATGCTAGTCAACTATTAAGGCTATTGAGATATCTCAAGCCATAGAGAATGCTCTCGAAACTACACTCGAGTTACCATGGAGTGCCCAATGAGTGAGTTCCTTCATTTGATACTCGTACGAAGATGGGGATCATTTGATACAAAAACCCGCTGTGTGATCGCTGAATAAACGCGTCTCACATTTGACTTTGACATCCAATGCAAAAAGTTTCCATCTACTGATAACATTGAATTGGGCAATTTAATGTGGATTTTTTTACCTTTATTTTAGATAGATATTATGTTCAGATAGTATAATTACAGGGCTATGGTAAGGAAATTAATTGCCACTTTAGACTGACAGATAGTTGATAGTTGCGTTGGATTATAGAAGCTCTCTTAGGCATGCTTGGCTTCACGCTCGCAATGCAAAGAGCCAGATTCCTTAACACAGTGAAAATTCACGGAGAGAGACTGATTGGCTCCGATTTCGGTCATAGTGGCACCATTCCGAGTGGGTCTAAGTTCCTCATTTTCATGTAGTGAAGCTAACATCACATCACACTTTATCTTATTTTGTTGGAATATCGCATCAATCTGTATTCAAACCTCATTCATGCTTCATGACAGGTTCCCGTTATGACATCAGGAGCTCTTCACATAAATCCTAGCCCAAAAATACGGGGAGGTTTTCTGTCTTCTGATTGCACCCGCCCCCTGAAACTAGGTTGCATAGAGAGTCAGCAGTCATGGTGCAAAAACTAGTAAAACCTTAACTAGCCTTAACATGTTGACCAAATGGTTATTTGAGAGGCAAAAGACACCGCAGTGTGAAAGGTACTTGCTGAGCATTGGAAGTCGACAAATGCATAAGCATAACTATATTATAAAACATTTATAATAAATGCTCATTTATCTCTCCCCACATTCATGTTGATTGTTATACACAAACGCATAACCAAGCCCATGTCTTGTTTGTAAGATGGTCCATGGTGTTGCCTGCATGCCCGCCCATGAGTTGGTACTCTTTTATTGAATGTAAAGCAGGCATAAAACACAAAGCAAAGAACTAACATGAAATCGAACCTGAGTCAACTGGGTCCAAAACTGAATGCGCTATCCACTAAGTCACCACTTTGAGTGATAATACTACCTGAAAGTTGTTAGAGGAGGCGCATACCAAAACCATACCAGGTTACTACATATGCTGTCAGTACTAAGACAACTGAACTTTCTCCAAAAGACTGGCTTGTTACAGGATTGGCGAGTAAACTCAGGTGAGATCTGCTCTATAATGATATGGGACGCATGCTTAACAGAACTTTTTGTGTTACTCTAGATTTTGCTTGGGGTGTCAGCTGGCACTTGGCACCTGCTTTTGTATCAGACCAAATAAAATATCTGATCTGCACGGACTTTAAGGTAAAAGAAATACCAATGATTTAAGCTATTCATGCAAAAAAATTAAAATTAAAAATTGAATTTAATCACAAGGCCCTCCGGCTGTCTGGTACTTATAGCATGGGAATTTGGTCATTTGGCTGAGAAGGGCTCATGAGTCATTGCGCCAGGACATGCCTACACTTCATTTATGGCTATGGGAGTGTCAAGTGGTTGGCTGAACAGAATCTGCTGAGTCAACCATAAAACCCTTGGAAGTGGCCAGAGAAATGAGGCAGCACGGTTTTAGCTTCCATTTGTCTGTTAATGGTTTTGGTCACTCTTGTGGTCAGTCTGAATCACTAATCATAACCATTCTATTTAGGAGCCGTTCTAAGCCTGGGGCTTGTTGCGGCATTGGGAGCTAGGAAAATTTTATGTGTGGAGCTCATTCTCACAGCGGGTGCCCAAAATGACTAGAACTTGAAATTCGGATCAATCTTAAGGCAAACGCACTAGGTATTGAGGTATCCCAATACACATAGAGCTATCATCTATGCTTATACACGACCCATTCGTGGCACTAAAACCAGTTCACTGCATCCACATATTTATTTTGAGTGTGAGCAGACTATCAATTATCGCACACCTAATCCTGTCAGAAGTTAAAAGAAGAATGGTAATGGTTATGAGTTTCATCATAAAGATACTTGATAATTAGCAACCATCCCAATTATTTCCCTGTAGCGATTGTATAGTTGACCAATTTGCCTTTCATGACGTGCCAATGCCTTTCCATTTACTGCAGTAGAAGTCTTGGTTCATTCTATACAATTGAAGGGATTCTGAAGTTTCCAACACACCCTTATATATTGATCTCTTACAGGATACCAGCTATACTCGCACTGTTTTCACCAGGACAGATAAAGCGACGTCTGCGGGCAGCGTATTGCGCAATCGGATTCCTTGTCAGAGGCTGCTAAGATTTTCACAGAAACCAAACCACAAGTGCCTCATCTTATGCTAAGACATATATGGAGCATTTGGAATTTTGATCATAACCTTTGACTGGGTGATCTGATTGAAAAATTATTTCACAGGTGTCATCCCGACACATACAGACACCTTTCAGCCGATTTTCAGTAAAATCAGAAAAATAATTAACTGGCATTTAGTTGTCATTTGCCAATACCTCAGTGGACCCCCATAATAAGTACACTCGGCTGCTCCCGACCAATCACATACCACACTCAGCTGCTCCCAACCAATCACAAACGACACACTCCCACATAAAGACATAAGAAATACCGGATACCGGGACTGACTATTCTATGGAAATCCACGGACACTTTAGCAGCACTTTAACCTAAGAAAGGATAACTCTATAGCTTTACAGAGTACAAATCGATTTGGATTTAATTCACAATTAACGAGTCCTAGTGAATTTTAACAAATGAACACAGAATCTGAATTCAGTTCAACGGTGGAGAACTGGGATGGACGGAATCTAAGTACGAGTACAAGCAGTGGGAATCTAAATTAACAAAAGTCAGGTTTTGTTCAAATGTACACCCTTATGGTTCCATTAATGACAGTGTGCTTGCGTGTTACGGACCGTAACAGGTCATCGAGACATGTCAGACAATGATGATAGGACTAAGCATACGCCTAAATAGCGCAGTGTAAGTCTACTTCAATGCTGGAATCTATGTGCCAATAAAATGGATATTCATTGGGTCTTGATAAAAAATTTTAATAGAGATGTGACAATTCTCCTTAATTGAATAAGATTTAAAAACAATAATCTGCATGTGAGGCTAACGAAATGCACAGTATGAGCCATCAGGGTCAGGCTAGCTAATCCACCGGTGCAAATAACAGAATAAATGACCCATCAGCATCTTGTAGGTAATAGCCAACCATCAGGAGGCAGAAGTTTCTCCCACTTTATGGGTTACACAATATACAATCAAAACCGCCTGTAAAAGTTTAATCGGTTTTGAGCTGTTTATTCACATACATGTCTTGCTGTAATTCTCTAAGCGAGTCTTTCGGTTTTTCTCGTTTTAGTCCGCCATCCCTACAATATAAAGATGAGCTGAGCAAAACAACGCCCCTGCTAAAAGATGCCAAAGAAAGCTCCATTCCTAACACTCCTCAGTATAATGTCTGTGGTAGACAGTGTGGTCCCACCACTGGTCTGGGCCGTTATAAGGGGGCATACAGCAATAAACATCTCATTCGTTATGAAAGACTGCCAAAAATGCTGATGATGACGATTGAGACAATTTCCTGTGTATACAGGCAATTTTGGGGAAAAGTGACGGGCCAGCTTAGCGAATAACACACTGGGCCGAGGATCTGGTTCGAATGCTGCATTGCCAGTTCACTCTTGTCATAATAAGATCGCAAGGCTGCTCATATAGTAACCATATCAATGGAGCACACGTCTCCTAACAAGGCACCCCGGTAAACTCGCCAATTCCTATTCTACTCTGGACGAATGTGAGAAGAAACAAAATTATAGGTGGCTACCCCAATCCACCAGCTACCCGTCTCAGAGTCAGGTCAAATGATGTGTATAGTCACTATTCCTGTATCTGTATCAACACCAGCAATGATATATCACAGAGCCAATTAGTTCCAATTTTGATTGCCGGTCTAAAGACAGTCTGATCCAATTTACATCATAGAGCCCAATTGCTTTCATTCAATGAGAGAACAACTCCCCATATCAGGACCCGCGCCGCGTTGATCATATATGTTCTGGTTTCACCACAGTTCACAAATAGTCATCAAGTTACACATTGCGGAAAAATGTTTAGACAATAGGAGTTGTAAGTGTACGGTCAAAATTGTATCTTCCGCATTAATGTGAATTGGTAGTTTTTTCAAGTTAAATAAAGACCAATTTGTGGCCCAGAGACAGTGCGTATTGAACACTTTGTATGACTCATCGGGTGTTTCAAACTGGAGCTGGTGCATAGTTTTAAGTCACCACAGCAGTGCCTGCGTTAAAGGTTAGAGGGACAGCTCAGTCGTTAAAAGTGCTGCGGTTGCAACTGTGAGAACCTGGGTTCCAATCCAGCTCGCAGTGGACCTCCAATCTGAGTATGAGTTCCTCACATTTATCCTAGCTCTTATCACTCCAACAAGCTTCGGGCTTAGGAGGTCCGTTAAATAGATTGGCCAAGTGCCCGAGCAGAATTTTAAAAAAATTAAATTTTGACTCACCACTCTAAATCGACGAGACCGCCCTGCTGAGCGATGATGGCCTTGACCCTGTTAGCATACTGTATGGCTGTCTCACCCTCCATCTGGTGTTCGGGTGGCAGGTACCATACATCAGCGACTATAGCCCAGCTAGTCAGCAGGAGAGCCAGATGCCCCAGCATCGAATTTTTACTCGAGTTCCAAAAACAGTCGGCGAACATGGGATCGTACTGCAAATATAGAGGATAGGATTACCTTGTTTTATATGGATGGCATCGTGAAGTCGATGGCTTGTTTTAGGGTGGCCCGTGTTTTGTCCTATAGAGTTGGCGGGCCTCCTTTATTTGATGTTGCAATCCGAAATTCGATGAAGGAGAAAGCACAAAATGGCGCACAAACTTGGAATCAAACTCGGATCACCTGGTTCAAAGCTGAATTGGGGTCAAATACCAACTAGCTGCTATTGATAGACATTATCATACCAGTCCATAATGTGTGGGGTTGTACTTGTAGTCCACATTCAGTAAAATGGTGCCAAAAACTAAATGCCATTAAAGTTATATATATCATTGTTTGTATGGCCAAGCACACACCTCACTGCAATGCGTTGGCGGGCGCGGTATAAGCATTCGGAATTGACGTTCTACATGAGATGCCAAATTGACTAAAGCATTGAACTTTCAGCTATTTGAGTAATAATTTCCATCTTGACATTACTCCATGAAAAAACCAAAAGCCAAGGTAATCTAGAATGTCTGAGAGCCCTTAACCTGTTTTCGTATCAACAAACAGAGAGACAGAGCTGTTATTTTTTGTTCTACTCGAGCACTTGGCTGTCCTATTTAATGAACCTCCTAAGCATGGGGCTTGTTGGAGAGGGAGGAGTTAGGATAGATGTGAGGAGCTCACATTCACAGTGGGTGCTCAGTAGGATCCAGGAATAATTTGAGGAGCTCATTCTCACAGTGGACATTCAGCATTACTAGGGCGTGAACCAGCCAAGTGCTCTAGCCAATGAGCTATCCCGCTATCTCATGATATGATTTTAGCAGGTTTTTTACGTTTTGCAAATGTTTTCAAATACACTGCCATTACAGTACCTTTATAGCCACAGGGTAAATGGTGCCACCAATCTCAAAGCTTCCCTTTTTAAACATCATGACAGATGTGTTGTTGATGCATGTACCTTCTGGGAAGATGAGAATAGGAAGCTTTGTTGTGTCAGAGACGTGATCTTTCAATCTGTAATAAACAGTAGCCCATTAAATCATTAGGGATTTGGGGTTATTAGCCGCTTTACCAATCTGGCATGTGGATAAGAAAAGGTGAAGGTTATCACTAGTGGGGGAAGTGGATGTGTGAGAGCCACGATAGATTAACTGAGGTGGGGTGCCACTGCTGTCCATCACGGCCTTCACTTTCCACAGCTCTGAAGAGAGCCGGGTTCCCATCACTTGCTGAGCGAACCAAAACGATTTTTTAATAAACCCCGTCTTGAATCGGGCCTCTAGAACTAGCCACAGCAATGCGGATAGAAAGCATTTAAACCAACAAATAGGTAGGTGCTTACGCTTTAGCTACTTGATGACGGTCTCTGGAGACGGATCTCTCGAACCAGATATGATCAGCAGCTCTGGAAAGAGCTCGTTGCATCATTCCGAGGAAGCCGCCATGACTCTGACCGACCTGCCATAAGTCAAAAGGTATGAGAAAGAGAGACCAGGCTAGAGTGAGAAGACTTTAGGGAAGGGGACAGTGCCTCCAAGCCAGGGTACTCAGACGCCAGGCCAGGGCATTGAGATGCCAGCCACTGAAACTCCAAGCCAGGGGAGAGACTCCAGGTCAGGTAGTAGAGCCTTCAGCTCAGAGGACAGCGCCTCCAGGCCAGAGATAAGAAACTTCCGAGAGAGAGACTTAAGGCCTCCCGGTTGAATGGCAGATGAGTGGCCAAAGGTGGCAGAGGTCTGAGTTCATTAGCACCATAAATCACAGCAACTTGTCACTAGCTAATGGGTCGTCATATCACAGAGAGAGTATTGAGCAATCAATTGCGTGTCATTGTGATGTATAATTATTGGCAATAATTGAGTTATTATTCGTTCACTAGATGGCTAACTTTGTCCTGGATTGTGACACGCAGACTGGAATCTAGCTCGGGCGCCATGACAGAGGAATTCCTACCAGGATAAAATTTCTTGGATGCTTCGAGGAATGCCCTAATAATGCCCTGAGCAGCGCACAAAACTGTATGTTATAACCAGTGAAGCTTCCATCTCCCTCCCATCTAGTGTATTCAAATTAGTTTTTGAGTGACTCAACAGCCAGTATTTGTTCACAAGGATTGCATTGTAGTGTTATTTCTAGTCTGAGGAGGAATTGGCAAGTGATATGACAGGAAGTGACCGCGGGCATACTAAACGGTGTTAATCGGTACGCAATTCACCTGAATGAGTTAGAAAATATAGCAATTTCTTTGGATTTCGATTCCGTAGGTAGAAATTATGGTTCGGTAG
>Ga0224501_10003369_pt1 | contig 12567 bp, 5 predicted proteins | sample SF_Oct11_sed_USG_4_FD_169105 | JGI IMG/M metagenome (GOLD analysis project Ga0224501, IMG submission 169105) | Sediment microbial communities from San Francisco Bay, California, United States - SF_Oct11_sed_USGS_8_1 | ecosystem: Environmental > Aquatic > Marine > Sediment | place: USA... | reverse complement strand
GTCGTTCGCTAGGCTCGGCTTCGTGATCGGAATCGCGATGTCGTAGGCCAGTCGCTCCTGGATCGGCGAGATGATGACGGGCGGAGGAGGATCGGTCTTGGTGCTGGCGACACCCACTCCCTCAGCCTCGAGCTGGCTCCGAAGGACGTTGAGCAGGTTCCGGGTCCCGAGCACCTCCAGGGTCTGGGTACCGGGGCCCACCTGCGTCATGAGGCGCAGGCCGCGGCCAATCACCTGCTCAGGCAAGATCTCGGCCTTCGCCGTGAAGGGGCGGAGGCCGAGGACGACGGTCACATTCCGCACGTCCCAGCCCTCGCGCAGCATCATGACGCTTACGATCGCCTTGACCTTGCTCTCGGCCCTGTCGATGTCGCGCGCCGCCGCGCGGGCCATGTCGAGGTCCTTCTTCGTGATCTCGCCCGCCTTGTCGGTGTGGATGACCAGCACTTCGGACTCCTTGAGGCCGAACTCCTTGGTCTTCCATAGGTACTCGCCGATCGCGTCGGCGTAGACGTTCTTCTCGGCCATGATGAACAGCACCGGCCGCGTGCCCAGCTGCTTGTAGACCTTGTGGTGGTCCTTCCAGCGTTGCACTGCCGCGCGCAGCCAGTAGCCGTATTTCTCGCCGATGTTGTCCTTGGTCACACCGTCGGGGTCCTCTTTCGGCTGCTTGGGGTCGTCCTCCTTGGTGACGATCAGCGGCGCCTTGACGATGCGGTCCTCCACCGCTTGGGCGAGCGGGTAGTCGCAGACGGTCCACGGGAAGTACATCCCATTCTGGTCTTTGGGCGTCGCCGAGAAGTCGAGCCACAGCGCGAGGCCCTGCGGGAGCGCGCGGTGGACGGCGAGGAGCGACCGACTCCAGGCCAGGTCCTCGTCGTGAACGTGGTGGGCCTCGTCGTTCAGCACGACGAGGTCCTTGAGCGACTTGACGCGCTCGAGCATCGAGCGCTGGCCCGAGGCGGCGAGGTCCTTTGGGGGCTTCTTGCCGAGCAGCGCCTCGATCGCGTTCGCGGGCGTCCACTCCCCGTCGCGAGACTCGTAGAGCTGGTGGATATTGGTGAGGAAGAGGTTGCCGGTCGGATCTGGCTCAGCAGCCTCACCGCGCAGAATCACCTTCTGGGAGAACGCGCCCCGCCATTCCGGAGGGATCAGCGGCAGCTCGTAGAAGATGCGGTTGGCGGCGAAGTCGCGCTCCAGCCGCTGGTACACGATCACGTTCGGGGCCACGACCAGGAAGTTCGTGGACATCTCCGAGCCCGGCACGCGCTGCTTGTGGAAGCGCGCCCAGACGATGGCCATCGCCGCCACCCACGTCTTGCCCGAGCCCGTGGCCATCTTGAAGGCGAAACGACGCAGGTCTTCGGGCGGGAGATCCTGCACACCCTCGGCGTCCAGCTCAGGCACATAGCGGCGCAGTTGCCGCCGACCGTCCATCGTAGTCTGGAACGTGATGTTCTTCGTGAAGAGGTCCTTCTCGAAGATCGTGGCGTGAGCCTGGATGAGCCTCTGGGTGTCGCGCTGGCCCGCGATTTCCACGAGCCACACCAGCGTCTCAACTGCCTCGCGCTGGCAGAAGTAGTAGCGGAAGGGCGCTCCGAAGCCCGGGATCCCGTGGTCTTCGTCGAACCAGTACTCGAAGAGCCGCCGAGTGACTTCCGACGCGCCCTCGTAGCCAGCCGCGCGCCAGGCATCCACGGCAGCGCGGATCTTCGGAACCAAGAGCAGCCGACTCGGCCGGCGCCCGGAGGTGTCCTCACGCCAGCCGGTCGGGGAGGCCTCATCCTTGACCAAGTAGGATGTGGGCTTCTCCCAAGGACGCCGTCCCGGAATCTCTGGCAGGTCCTTGTCGTAGGCGATGACGGAGCCGGCCATGCTACTTCACCTCCACGTCAAAGGCCTGCGACGTGTCGTTGCCGAAGATGTCGATCACCTTCACGAGAACGCGGTACTTGCCTGGCTTCTCGTAGGCGTGCGCGTCGGAGCTGAGCTGGAGCTTGCGCTCCTTACGTGTGCGGTAGGCCACCCACCCCTGCATGAAGCTGTCGTTGCGAAAGTCCCAGTCCACCGCCCAGTAGTCGATGTAATCGGCCCACTTCCTCACCTTGCTGCGGACCTCGTCAGGGATCAGCTCGGTGTTGGGGATGACGAAGTCCTTGAGCGCGACCTGCGCGGTGAGCTTCTTCGGCAGCCTAATCTCGGCTTCGAGGTAGGCCAGCTCGAAGAAACGCACGTCGCCCTTGGCGGCAGCCTGCTGCTCCATTACCTCACGGGGGATCTGCAAGAGCAGGAGCTTCACACCCCTCTTCTTCGCGACTCCGACCACCAGGTCGTAGAGCCCCATTTCCCACTCCCAACCAAGCACGTGCAGCTCGCTCTGCTTCAGCTTGCCACACTCGTCCACCGCTGCGTCGATCTCAGCGATGGTGACCGGCGCGTCGACCGCGCCGATATGAATCATGGCCTTGCCCTTCTTCCCGTGAAGGTGCGCCATGCCGGCCGCGGGCTGGGCACCGTAGAGCCTCAGGATGAAGGCGAGGTACTCATAGAGCGCCTGCTCGGTGAGCGACTTGCTCTTCGTCTCGCCGAAGGTGACCCCCTGCCAGTACTGGCGCTCATACTTGCCGAGGTTCAGGACCTCGAAGGGCTTGCAGTTCTCGATGCCAAGCAGACGCTTCCGGGTGACGTGCGTGCCCCAGCGACCAAGGTCGCAGCCGATCCACCGGCGGCCGAGCTTCTCGGCGACCGCGAGGGTAGTGCCCGAGCCGCAAAAGAAATCGGCCACGAGGCTACCCGGTTCCGAGCTGATCTCCAGAACCCGCTCTAGTAGAGCCTCTGGCTTTTGCGTGTCGTAGCCGAGACGCTCCTCAGCTTGCGAGTTGATGCGTGCGATGTCGGCCCATAGGTCGTTCACCGGCGCACCAGGCATCTCGTCCAGATAGCGCTTGATGCGCGCCACACCGTTTCGGGTGTAGTAGATCCGCCCCTCTGCATCGAGCTTTCTCATAGTGTCAATGGGACACCGCCAGAGTTTCCTCACCCCCTTCCACTCGTAGTCATAGCCTCCGCCCTTGAGTCCATAGGCGGTCAGGTTGTCATCTTCGAACCTCCGGCCGTCGGGCTCCTGCTTCCGATAGTGTTGCGTTAGGTACTCGTCGTCATATGGTCTATAGAGGTCGTTCCACACGTAGCCACTGGTGCTCTTCGTGAAGAGGTGAATGACGTTGTGAGCTACCCCAAGAGTGTTCGCATCACTGTGCCCCGGTGCGCTCTTCCATGCTATCTGTGAGCGCATACCGGCCACGCCGAATATATCCTCAAGGAGAGTCCGCAAGTGATGGCTGACGTGGTAATCGCAGTGCAGGTACAAGGACCCTCGCTCTGAGAGCAGTTCGCGCATCAAGCATAGTCGCGGCGCCATCATAGCCAGGTACGAGTCGGTTCCAGATCCCCACGTATCGCGATACGCCTTCTCTTCCAGGACCGACTGCTCTTTGGCTATAGCCTCTCCAGACTCTCCCACAGAAGTCGTGAACGAGAAGTCCATTCCCGTCGCAAACGGTGGATCGATATAGATCAGGTCGATCTTGCCAGCAAACTTCTCAAGCAGGGACCCCATGACCAGTAGGTTGTCGCCCCAAATGAGCTTGTTCCGCCAACCCGCCTCGAAGGTGTCGCCCTCAGTACCTTCGTAGGTATCGAAGAGCCCGCCCTGAATGCCCTCCTTCTTCGCCTCCCGCGTGGCGCGGCTCTCGTTTACGGTCTCGATGACCTGGAAGGGCAAGCTGACGCGCGGCACCTCAGTGAGCGTGCCGTCCTCGTTGTACTTGCCGGGCCAGACCAGCTCAGTCCTGGTGATGTCGATCTTCGCCATGGGGTCAGGTCTCTCGTTCTTTTGATTGAGGATCGACCTCGGCAACGTCGAGCCAGCCGTGGTCAAAGGTGAACGTGCCGGCCCTTCCGGCGGGGTCATTGATGCGGACGATCCGAACCCGGTCGGTGCCCGCGTGCTCGACAACGTAGAGCCAGTAGGCTTCCCCGTGCACTCGAGCGCACTCGAATTGTGTGCGGGAGAGGCCAACAGGTCGGTCAGCCAAGCCCCCGGTCATCGCCTTGACTTCGCACCACAGCGATGGCTGACCATCGGTTCCGAGCACATACAGATCGAAGCCCGGATTGTGCATCTCCGTCCTCTGCCACCTCGGCTCCGCAAGCAAGATCAGGTCTAGGGCCTTCGCCTCAATGGCCATGCGGGCCGGCTGGTCGAGTCCATCCGGGTCTGTGTCCTGCTGATCGGTGTGAGCAGCCACGTAGGAGATGAAGGGCCGCCCTCCGCCCCCCCCGGGTGTCCTCTTGCCACCGGACGCCCCCCCGACGGCGGTCCTGCCACTTCGGGCATCGCCCCCCGGCTTGGCTCGGTCATATGACCCCGTCCCATCGCGGCGGCCGGTACCCGCTGCGCCCCCGCCTGCCGCCGAGGCATGATTGGCAGCCGGATCCCGCACCGCCGGCGTGGGTGTGCCGGAAATGCCCAATTCCCTCAGCGCATCGTCGACGTCACCCGGTTCGTCGCCGTCCTCACATGCCTCTCCCTCGGCGCCGAGGATCTCGCGGAGTTGAGCCTCGCTGGTGATGCCCCGCTTCCTGAGCAGGTCTAGTATGCCCGGCTCGATGCCCGCTTCCGTCGCTAGCTGGTCGATGATCGGGGGCTTGAAGCGGATCTTGGACTCGAGGAACGGATCGGCCTTCCACCCCAGCGAGTCGAACAGGACGGCACCGGGCCGAGTCGGAGTACCGTCTGTGTCGGGAACCCACTCCGCCTCGTTCAGCAGACGGACAAAAGCGGCGTCGAACGACGCGCGGTAGCTCCCGTAGTGCGTCCACGTGTACTCGCCGGCGAATACGCCCTTCCCGCGGCGCTCCTCGAGATTGGCAAGTTCCTCCCACAGGAGGCGCGCTTTCGTGCATCGAGCCTCGCTCTCCAGACTGGGTAGGGTCATAAGCAGAGCGTCGAGCCCTAGGAGCGATCGGTCCTTGACACGGTCGTTCTGCCCCGAAGTTTCCGGCTTGCCTACCTGGACTCTCAGCGCTGCACGCTCTTCCCGAGACAGGCCGTGGTCTGGAGTCGGCCGAAGGTACCGCACGGCACCGCACGCTTCGAGCAACTCGCGGACGTTCTCGCCGCGCAAACACGCATACCTGTCATCTGTCAGCAGGACGCCCGGCACCGCCGCGAATAGCTCCTTGAGCCGCTCGGTCGAAAGGTACACATCCTCAGGCTTCGCCACGTATTCCTTGCCGTCGCCCAAGTCTACGGCCATCACGAAGTTCGCGTCCCGGAGCGCGGCCACGAGCTTCTCCCTCTGACCCTTCGAATCCGTGTCGAATGCGTGTAGGATCCGGCCGATATCGGCTTCATAGTCCTCGTCGCTCACGTCGACCTCGTCCATCCGGTACTTCGGCAGGACGTTTCGGACGACATCGTCCACCGGATCGGGCTGCGTAAGTCCCAGCGACTGAAGGAACTCCCGCGCCATCTCGCTCGAGCACACGGCAGCGCGAACGAGCGGGAAACCCGATGCGATTGGGCCAGGCAGAAATCCTTGGGGTTGGCCGCCCAGCCGCGCTGGGACATGCGTCCCGTCCTCGAGTCGGATCAACGGAAGGTCCTCAAAGCGGCGACGCAACCCAGACTGACCATTCAAGAATTCGTAGAGTTGCACGACCCAACCGTCGGACTGCGCCTCAAGGAAGCCCTGGTCGAGCCGCGAAATGATAGCTTCTGGAGTCAGCTCGGGAATCTCCAGTTCCTGCATCAGGTACAGACGCAGTTCGGGCGTGCGGTCCTGCGTGATGTCACCACTCAACCATACTAGCTCGGCTTCCTTGCCGTAGAGCACCCCGACCTGGGCGGGCGTGAATAGTTCACGCAACTCCTGTGTCCGCCCGAGTCGAGCGTGCGACGCGTGCACATGTCCGACGTCGAACCGTGGCAGAAGGGCATCACTAGAGAGCGCGGTCTTCACAGATTCATACACCGGTTCGAACATGCTGGCATCCCCGAACTTGGCCTGATCGAGGGGCAAGCATCGCAGCGCGGCCGTATCGAGGAAATCGTTGTTGCGCAACCAAGAGAGGGCTTCGCGAAGTAGCGCAGCGGTTTCACCCACGAGCAGCCGATTCCAGGCGTCGCCGCGCGGCACATTGTCCCGGCTCGGAGTCGTTCGGTACGGACCCTGAACGAGAAAGCCAAGATGCGTCTCGACAACTGTTGGAAAGAACACCACCATGGGCGATCGGCCGACTGGCGTGATTCGCTCTTTCTTGGATTCGCTGTCTTCCTCCATTCTGAACGCGATCTCTACATATCCGGCGTGTCTGCGATCGGCTGTGGACACGGCCCGGGAGAAGATCAGCCACTGTTCGACAATATCCGACTGACCCCTCTCTTGGCCGATCAGAGTCACCCGCCGAACGTTCCTTCCGATCTCCTGGGCCTCCCTCAGGTAGAGCCCAGACCGCCCGCCCTCAACCGTCCACGCGATCTCTTCAATCTCGCGCAGGAACAGAAGCGCAGCAGGGTCTAACCGGCCAAGCCCGCGGGCGAGGTCCCCGTGGTCGCTTGAGGTCGCGAGGGGAATCAGGATGACGGTCGCGTCCGGGTCGCGGTCGATGGCGGGCACGCCGTCCGGCCAAACGAAGTTCTCGATCGCAAACGCCTCCGTACCGGAGTGGATTTCCGGTCGCGAAGTCACGGCGTAGACCGACTTGAAACCGATCCCAAAGCGCCCTATCGCGGTGAAGTCCTTCGTACTCTCCGCAATGCCGCAGATGCCACGCACGTCTGCCTCGTCGAACGGCATACCGAAGTGCTCAATCCGAAGCGTCGTGTGCGTCAGATCGAACGACACGGCTCGCGAACCGTCCCAGCCCATACGGCGGCTCAAGGCGTCTTCGGCGTTCTGCAGGAGTTCGAAGATGAAGTGCGTCCGGTCGTCGTATCGCTCCGCAAGCAACATCGGGCCGATGCGGCCGATGTCGGTACCGTACCGACGCTCGTTGTCGGCCCGAATGGCTGCGTAGTCGGAAGCCATCAGCCGCGCACCGCTCGGGAAATGATCCCCTCGGCATGGCAGAGCATCCGTAGGTCACACTCCTTGCAGATCGCCACCTCGGGCGGCGTGGCCACCCCGAACTCACGCGCCTGGATCCGGGCCACCGTCTCATCGAAGTGGCGGCCGGCTTCCTCGACGCGGCTCGGATCATAGGGCAGTGACATAATCGCATCCTGCTTCCGCGGCTCCGCGGTCCAGTAGAGAAGCAGGCGGTCCACGTGCCGGCCGTGACGCCGCTCAAGGATGTGCGCGTAGGTGCAGAGTTGTCGCTCGTATGCGGCGATCAACTCAGGGCTGTCCGCGGGGCGCGGTGACGTCTTGAAGTCGAGTAGCTCCAGCTTCCCGTCCCCACCGAGCAGCAGGTCCACCTTGCCAGCCAGGATGTAGCCGTCCTTCTCCAGCGAGACGTCGACCTCAGTCTCGATCACCCGACGCATCTCGGCCCCGTTCTGGCGGAAGTAGTTCAGGACCTGTTGTAGCGCAGATTCGCGAGCGGTGGTGCCGATCGGTCGAACATCACTCGCGACGAGGAACTGGAAGGTGCGGTCGAACAGCTCTTGGATACGCTCCTCGTTGAGCGTATCGAGATTGCCGTCGAGCGCGATGCGATGGATCTCCTCGATGGTCTGGTGGACCAAGAGGCCGAAGAAGATGACCGCCGAACGCGAGGGCGTGAAGTCGTACTCACGGAAGAACTGGTACTGGCGAGGGCAGGTCTCGTAGATCTTGAGGTCGCCCGTGAAGCTGTACGTCTTCTTGACCGGCATGCGCTCGCGCACCTCGAAACGCTGGGCCGCGAGCAACTCCTTCCGTACATAGGGCCACTGCGGCAGCCCCTGCCAGATGGGTGCGAAGTGGTCTTTGGGCGGGTCGTGCGCAGCAAGGACCAGCACCTTCTGAGGCCTTGAGAACGCGACGTAGTGCAGACGCATCCGGTCGAAGAGGGTGACCCGGTTCTCCGGCTCGAAGGGCGGTCGGTGGTAGAACGGTCCGAGGTCTCGGTCGATCTGCTTGGAGCTCGAAAGCTGGTTCGAGAGTGAGCCGACGACCACCACCGGAAATTCGAGCCCCTTGGCCTGGTGGATGGTCATCACCTGCACGTGGCCCTTTGGGAAAGGCTGATCCGGGTCCTCGTACTCGTTGATGCCGCCGTCGTAGAGTAGGCGCAGGAAGCTGTTGAAGAAGTGGAGCCGGAGGAACTCGCGATTCCGATGCGTGACGACCGTGTAGTGGTAGTAGCTCTGGAAGACGTTCAGGAGCCGAGAGAAGATCGCGAGGTTACGGGCGACGGTTTGGTTCATTGTCGCGCTCTTGAGCGGGTCGAGCGCGAGAAGGTGGTAGAGGTAGTCGGCCGGGCGCAGATCGAGGGACTCGTCTTCCTGCAGGGCAGCGATCTCGCCAGTCCACCGCTGGAGCGCCTCTGCGAGCGGATGCGGCGCGGCGAATCGCCGGCCAAGCTGCACGATAGCGTCGTCCACGTAGGCAGCGAGCGCCGCCACAGCGCCCGCCACGTGTCCGCGTCCGTTGCCGTGCCAGCCGAGCAGGACGGCGAAGCATCCGACCAGGTCTCGGACTTCCGGAATCTCGAAGTATGCGCGGGCCCGGGGGCAGAACGTCGGAATCCCCTTGGCCTCCAGCGCGGCGAGGTAGGGGCCGCTGTGCTCTTCCCGCACGCTGTGCAGGACCAGGGCCACCTGACCGTAGTCGGCGATGACTTTTTCCTCTCTAAGGAAGTCGACGAGGTTGGCGAAGCGGGTGGCCTCGTCGCGCTTGTCCGTCCCCCAAATCGCTATGACGGATGGGTAGTCGGGATGCGCCCCCGCGTCGTCGGCCTCAATGGACTTGTCGTAGCGAAAGGACTCACCGCGTTGGTTCGACCAGTCGGCGGAAGCCATCCACCGGTCGTATCGCTCGACGATCTGGCGGTGGGAGCGATAGTTGGTAGTCAGCTTGACGATGGCACAGCCTGGCATTCGCTGCGGAAACTCGAGGATATTCCGCACGGTCGCGCCGCGAAAGCGGTAGAGGCTTTGGTCCTCGTCCCCGACCACGCACAGGTTGCGGCTCTTCTCGGTAATCTTGAGGAGAAGCTGCTCCTGGATGTAGTTCGTATCCTGGTACTCGTCGACGAGCACGTAGCGGAGGTCGCGGGTCACCGCTTCATTGGTGTCGGGTTCGCAGAGTAGATCGTAGACGAGCCGCTGGAGATGCGCGAAGTCGATTCTGTTGGAGTCGAGGAGCGCCCGCTCGTACCGGCAGTACGCTTTGCCTATCGCCGCGACAGCGGGATCGGAAGACCCGGAAAGCCGCTCCGCATCGACGAGCTCCTCTGTGATTTTGTCGAAATAATCACGGACTCCCTGAATCGCTGTCCAGCGCGTCCTCCATTTCCCAAGAAAAAGCCCGCTCTCCGGCGGACCGACGATCTCGTCGAAGTGATCGAAGATGAGGAGGAGCTGCGTTAGCTCGTCGAGCGTGTCGAAGCTGTGGCCCAGTTCGGTGCGGTGGCGATGCCGCGTGAGTATGCGGCTGCAGAAACCGTGGATCGTGGAAACCGTCAGCTCCGAGAGGTCCCCCGAATAGCCCACCGTGCGGGATGCGGCGGCCAAGCGGTCGCGCATCTCGAAAGCAGCCTTCTCGGTGAACGTGCAGAGCACGAGCTGTTTTGGCTGGGCCTTCTCCAGAAGGAGGAGATTCAGTGCCCGAAGGACAATGCTGTAGGTCTTGCCGGAACCCGGGCCGGCGATCACAAGCAGCGGCCCGTCGAGATGGCCCACGACCGCCCGCTGGGCCTCGTTGAGTGCCGGATAATGCTCTACGATCGCGGGCGCGATGCTCACAGGAGCCCGGCCTTCCGGAAGCTGAAGGCCTCCTCGGCCGACACGATCAGGTGATCCACCACCCTGATCTGCACGGTTTCGGCGGCGAGGACAATGGCGCGCGTGAGAATCTTGTCGTGCGCGCTCGGCGTTGGGTTGCCGTTCGGGTGGTTGTGGGCCAGCACCAGTGCCGCCGCGCCGCGCCTCAGCGCCGCTTCGACAACCCTGCGTGGGTAAACCGCCGCACGGTCGATCGTGCCCTCCTCAAGCGTCTCGACCCCGTCGCGAAGTAGCCGGTGCGCGGAATCCAGGTATGCCACCTCAAAGACCTCGTTCGGGAGCGATCCGATCCGCATTCGCCAGAAGTCGGCCAGCGGGGCCGGGTCCGCCACTGTGTCGAGGCCTTCACCGCTCTGTTGAAGGTATAGCGTCGCGGCAGCCTTGATGATCTGGAGGGCAACCGGAGTGACGTTGCCGATGCCTGGGACGGCCCGAAGCTCCTCGATTGGTGCGTCCAATATGCCGCGAAGATCACCAAACTTCGCGATCATCGCCTTGGCTGGCTTCTTCACGTCGGCGCGTGGGATCGCCAACGTCAGGAGCAATTCCACCACCTCGTAGTCAGCGAACCCGGACAGTCCAGACTTCATGAAACGTCCGCGCAGGCGCTTCCGGTGTCCGTGGTAGTGAGGCAGGTCGTCAGGCATCGTTGATCTCGGCCCCTCCGGCCGCTCGCTCAATCCATACTGTGGTCAAGAATGTTCAGGTAGGGCGCTTTCGGCAAACGGGCAAGGTCTCAGACGGCCGCCGGATGGCACAACGCTTGCGCATAGCACGCGATGTGACCGCAGAGCGGCTGTCCCGAAGGGCCGCGCCCCCGCATGGGGCGCGTGCTGAGACTGGTTGTTAGACGCCGCACCGTCCGCTCAAGACCCGAATAGGTCGTCGCGCAACTCTGCGTATACCGTCTCTGCCTCCCTAACCAGTGGTGCGAGAGTGTCCCGGAGGAATGTCTCCGTGGTGTTCCCTCCCGTCGTCATCGCGAGAATCTTTCGGATCGCGACCGTGATCTCACCGGCAGCCGACTTAAGGTCGTCCACAGGATTGCCCCTAGTGACACTGCGGGTGACCGCATCCGCTTTTGCCTTGAGAACTGCCGGCAAGTCGTCCAGCTTCCCCTCGTGCCTGCAGAGGGCCTCGAGGACTGAGTCATCCAAGAGGTAGCTCTCAAGGTGGCGTCGCCGAAGAACTCTTACGTCCGCGGCCTTCAGATCCTGCACCTCTTGTGCGCTGCGGCCGTCCCTGTCGACAACTCGACAGAAAGTCGTGGCAGGGGCAATAGTCTGTATCGCGCTGCTGACGCCGGCCGGGTCGGTACGGACATCCATTTCGCTGCCGACGGAAATGAAGTCTGTATCGGAAAACTCGGAGCCGAAGATCGTCCGGTAGCACTTCGAGTCAAACCCCGATCGTCCGGGGTTCTTGTCGTCCTTCGGCTTCCCCTCACAAAGCACAACCCGTCGCGGGGCAACCAACCCAGCGAGGTCATCGAGGGCGACCTCGAGGAGCCGCACCCAGAACCGGCGATCAACCGCAACTGGTGTCAGGGTGGCAGGGCTGTCAAAGTTCGCCTCGCCGAAATCCAAGAAGACGACCTGTCCAGGATGAGTTGATACCAGTTCCGTGGCTTTCCGCATCATGCCAATGGAGTGCGTGGCGATCCAGAGCTGACTTCGCTCCGGGACGGCCCGGAAGAGCTCAGCAAGCAGCTGCCCTTGCAGGCGGGTGTGCATATGTGTCTCAGGCTCATCGACGCAGAACACGGTGTCGTCGTAGTGTCCGGCCTTCACAACAACATCCAGCAACAGGTCGAATGCCGCCTTCTCGCCGCCCGACAGATTCTTGTACTGGAAGTCCTTGGAGTTGCCCTTCCCAAACAAGAAGGTGCCGCCGTCCAACGGATCACCGGTCCCAGAGAGTTCTAGTCCATTAAAGACTCTCCTCATCGACTCCCTAATCTTTCCGAGAAGGCGATCCCGTATTTGTCTGACGGTCTGACCGTCGTCTGGATCTGTGAAGAGGTGATCCACAGCGTCGGCGACCAACCGTTGGTAGTTCCCGGAGACCGTACTGTCGTTGTCAATCATCCGGGAGACGACCGGGGCATTCAGGACGGGGCCGCTCCGCTGCAACTGTGTGACGACAAAGTCCGCCTCGTTGCGATACGACGATCTGAAATAGAATAGCTTCTTCTTGGCCGCCTCCTCGGTCGGCATCGCCTGGTGGAAGTCGACAGTTACTTGCTGAGTAGGAGCAAGACCATCCGTATCGACTCCTACCTTCCGGTGATAGTGCACGTCGTGTTGGAAGCCGCGGCTGTCATGGAGAGAATGCCATAAACGGAAGCCGTCGAAGACAGAACTCTTCCCAGCCCCGTTCGGACCCACTAGGACAACCAGACGAGTGGCCTCAGGGATCTCGTCGAGCGTGAGGTTGTGGAACCGCTTAAAGCGGTCGAATTGTGCCCTCTTGATCTTCACCCTTTAACCCTCACGCAGATGTGGCGTCAAACAAAGATTATCTGACCTCGTCGCCATTGTCCTCCCTGGTTCTACCCACCTCCCTCACCCCCC
>Ga0224501_10003368_pt1 | contig 12569 bp, 11 predicted proteins | sample SF_Oct11_sed_USG_4_FD_169105 | JGI IMG/M metagenome (GOLD analysis project Ga0224501, IMG submission 169105) | Sediment microbial communities from San Francisco Bay, California, United States - SF_Oct11_sed_USGS_8_1 | ecosystem: Environmental > Aquatic > Marine > Sediment | place: USA... | reverse complement strand
CTACCCAACACCATCAGAGAGACTGAAAGCTCAGGCTCACTACCCAACACCATCAGAGAGACTGAAAGCTCAGGCTCACTACCCAACACCATCAGAGAGCCTGAAAGCTCAGGCTCACCACCCAACACCATCAGAGAGACTGAAAGCTCAGGCTCAGTTCGCCAACATTTCCTTCGGGACCAAGCCACCATCACAAATGGCATCCTCCTTAGCTATGTGCTAAATTAAACCCCCCCATTTCCAAATATGATGATGCATCCGCTGATGAAAATGGAAAAATATATGAATGTGTAGAGTGTAGACTGCAGATCGACCAAAAGTAAAATGTTCCATAGGAGTGTGATACAAACACAAACATAGAATCATGATCATAATATATTAGCAGTCTATTTATTGTGTTGACACAGTCAATGGATTCAAAGGTGAGTTTCTTAGTCATCAGCAATACGCATATAGGGTAAATACTTTTCCCACGTTGTGGTTCTCATTTTTCCTATATGCGCATTGCTGATGGCTGAAAACCTCCCGTTGAATCAGTGTTATATCAATGCAATGACTCAACAACTAGAAGAGTTTCATTCATCCGGCAGAAAATAGTTGATATGGAAATATACCTGCATTGTTTACTATTGCGGACAACTCAAGTTCCAATCACCCGGTCACTCATCGACTGATGCTGATGTAAATTTGCATCAATCCAGAGTTAGTCATATCAACAATACAAGGTTTAGATCATAAACATCTAATACATTATTCTATGTCTAAGGGTGAAATACTCCATAAGAAATAACTCCCAAAAATCTTTAAAATATAAAATGTGCAATATAAGCGGATGGTTTTTGTTTATTACAAAACTAACTATTGTCGCCTGCTCATTATCCAGATTGGGGGCTTTTTGCATAACTATCTCACCGCCATAATAACAAATGTATGGTTTGTGTGTATGTATGTGTATGCATGTCCACTTTGGCCAATAGAATCGCATGTTTTGTGTCGCAGAATAAATAAACTAAGTATGGTGTGATAATAGTAAGATAGGACAGCAACACACGTCGGGTGGATAAGGGTCAAAATCATTCCAAATTTGTCAAAAATCCCCCTCTCCCTTCTCATTAAGAGTAGTCGAATTCTCGGCGGGTGACGTGTAAACATGACTCAAGTTGGCTGACCTGCAATCTCCCAGGACCATCCGTTCAGTCTTATAGCTGGTGCTTTACACTGAAACAGTAGGTGCTCTGAAAGATTGAAGCCAGCCCTGAGTATAATCAGTTTCGACTATGCAATAGTGTAGTAGGAATAGAGACTGATGCCGGAAATAGCAACTTTGGGTTTGGACTTGAGTTCGCATCAGTTGGAGTACCGGATTACCGAGTACAATGTTTATCAAAACCTACATAATCTGCTTTGACAAAACATCGAAAAAGTGCATCAGTCAGACAGGGCGAGACAACCAACAGCTTGTTTCCAGGAGATGGCTCACCGCATCAATCAGATATTTCTTTAGCAGGCAGCTTTCTTATACTTCTTGTTGAAATCTGAGGGTGAAAAACAAACAAACTAAGGGTAGAAGCTGTAGTCTCTCAGGTTAAATTAATTTTTTATGCGACTGATATCAGAAAATTTCAGACACGATCACACGAACAAAAAGGAGGAGTTGAAAATCCAAAGGAGCCTCGGATACATCGAAATTGTCCTTTCTCCGCATCTTATACGTCTAAGGACAGAAAAACATGCGTTCTGTTTCCCGCTATGACAAGCAAGCGCAAGAGACCATAGAATAAGTAGGCGACCACTAGACAACCTTGACATTTTAATAACCATGCCACTTTATAAACTATCACGCCTATTTTCAGGCGCAGATTTCCGTTATCTGATTTAATTCACGTTCAGGCGCAGCTGAGGTACATGGTTTGTAAAAAAGCAATTTTTGATGCACTCTCGAGTTTCGTACAGTGAAACTGAGAATGAGCTTGAAATCTGTTTTAAACGCCAAAACCCAATCACGCAAAGCCACCTATTAATAACGCCAAACCTCGGTTCACGACTTTGGCTGAAGGTCAAATTCAGAGGTCAAAAACGAAATCAGAGATGGTCTGACCAAAATTAGGGACTGGAGTAGACATGCACTAATTGTTTAATGTTCGAAGGTCCGATGAAGTTATAGTGAGTTACCTAAACTATTCCAGGTTTTAGCAGAGCATGCCATTACACTCCTTCCTTTTATCTCCAAGACAGAACAGCTGTCAGGAGTAGTGCAGAAATTGACCTACTGAGTCTTTGACTGTGTTTCCCATGGTGCGTCATTTGAAGATTTTCTGCGTGCACCCGTGTTCCCCATACATGGGAGGGCCTCCTTTATTTAACATTGAGACCCAAAACTGACGAGAGTGTTGTGAGAAAACTTTATTGCCTGAACTGGAAATCGAACCAGGGACCGGGGACCCGGGGGTCTACAACCCAGTACAATTACCACAAGATTATTGCTTCACCTCATTTACGAAACCACCTCCTTACCAAACCTAATGGGTGAGCAAGTTCTGTTTTGTTATTCACAGCATGAAGTGGAAATTCACAAAGCCGTATGAAGCAGCACAATGTTCTGCCTGTATGTGGTTTGTCAACAACGCCTTGCAGCATTCATGGTACTAGCTTCTAGCGTCATTATCACACCTCTTGGTGATATAAAGCTACGCGGATAAAGACTTCATTCAGTATCAGTTTCTACCAACATCAGAATCACTTCACCCGCTGAGGGCTGTCTCTACTTTCGGAGGTAAACATGGTTTTCAGTTCTAAATCTTCAACCTCTGCTATTGCTCGCAGGTCAACAGCTCCGCCCGTGAGATTCGCAACTCGCAAAAACCGGTAAGTTTCAGCTATTTGTTAAGCATCCATTTACGTATTTGAAAAAACCCAGTGGGTCAATTAATGTATCACACCTGGGAGCTGTTCTCTCATGGAGATAGGAAAAATGCATAGTTAAAATGTACAGATATGTCAATATTCCCTTGCATGTTTACAGTGAATGCAACCGTCAAAGTATTTACCTCTTTTAAAGAAGTTCCGAGTATCCTCAATGTTATTTCAATTGTTTACAGCAAACAGGACAAAATTCGTCGATCTCTCACCGATCCTGTTCTCGATCAGCTTCAGCAACGGCAGGGTATTGAGCTTCCTGAACTTCGATGCACTTTTCTGGGTGCAAAGAATGTTGGTAAAACTGCAATCATCACCAGCTTGGAACAAAGTGCTGAGAATATCTCCCGATTCAGCCTGCGTGCCCGAGAGATCACCGCGGACGACTATCCGCCCTTGGAGAAACTACAAAACTCAAACGTCATCTTCATCGTCTTCTCATGCATTGATGAGCACTCCTGGCTGGTAGCCAGACAGCTTCATGTCTATCTTCAGCAGCAGCAGATCACCGTTCCAGTGTTCTTCATAGGAACACACTCGGCAGTGGCGTGGAACCAAGATAAAGTCTACTTCGATCTTGCCTGCTCGGACATGAAAGTGACTCTGCTTCTGTCCTGTGGCGACTCGACTCCATGTAATTTAGTGTCTACACTGGAAGATTTCTTCCAGTTTCCTCCCGCTATCAGTGAAGTGTTTAGTGAAAGTCACATTCTAAACTCTATGGAAAACCAATTTTTCTCCAGAATGAGGAAAAGAATTTTTAAGACAAGAGTGTGACAATGCTTGCTTACTTCTATCATGTACATATATGCGTTTAACTATTCTTCAATACAACAAACTGTAGCTTATATTCGCAGACGTTGCCTTGAGAACATTGCTGTTGTACAAGGCCTGGGTCATAACATGAAAAATGAGATGGTATATGCTATACCATTATCTAGAAGTTTGGAAAAACTGCCAAGTAAAAGACAACTGATATAATTTATGTGGTATGTCGACCGTACGACTTGTATATACATATACATATATACACTAAACTAAAAACCAAAAAGAATCTGGATAAAGGACCTGACTGAAGATTAGGGTCTGATGGTTTAGGAAGTCTCCGGCTCACACTCTTGTGATACAACTGCATTAAACAAGAGAAAGTTCTAGAATGTCTAAAATTATGACCATGGCAAAACAAAATTATAGCACATAATAATCGCAGGACATCTTCATGGATTGGACACGAAACTCATGATATCGAGCTAACCTAAGAAATAGAATTCAGTATTCCATGACTTTCCTAATAAAACTGCTTTAAACACGGGACAGTTCTAGAATGGCTGAGACTACCGGCAGAGCAACACAAATTATATAGCATGATAACTACATGGATTGTACATGAGCGCATGTGTCACAGGGGCTGACCTAAGGAATAGAATCCAGGGTTTTGTGAAGTCTCTTGCCATGGCACAGGACGGTATGCCGATAGGACAATGCCTTGATCTGGGTGATATGGTGAAATCCTTGGGTGTCCCATGATGGAAGTCTTGCAAAAAATGATTTGTACATCACAGCTGAATACCCGATAATGTATGTGCGCAAGTATTTGTCATTGGAAGGCCTGGCACTTCATCCATTCCTTGAGGCTACTCGATTAGACCTAAGATGCTTCATGAGACATAACTCTCCCTAGTAAGATGTGCCAGATAGTGCGACAATGTGCCCTTACAATACAATTTAAATAATCCAATTCTTCAGGGCATATGATACCCATCTAAAGCGAAACTGTCAATTGGGTCTAAAACTTGAGAAGGAGGCCATCCATCGTGGCAATGGATAAGTTCCTGAATATCAAATTATACCATAATAATGGCAGGATTTCACCATGGATTGCACATGAATGCGTGCATATGCTGTATTACGGTACTGAGCTAGTTTTGCAATTACTTGGCTGATGCCTATTGTTGGATTTCATGACTTTCGCTAGACCCACGTATGCACGATTGGTAAAGGCACTGCAACTCACTGATTGATTGCTACATACATAATTCCCATTTCAATGTGCAAGAAGGATGGTATGACATTTAGAGAGGAGACAGGTGCTGCCAAGGATATGCGGAAGAAAACTATAATGGCAGTTTTTTCTGCCCTTGAGCGCCGAGACCTCTTCCCGGCAACTATCAAAGTCAGTGACTGAGTTAGTGATCTATAGTCATTAGCAATATTGTTAGCGCTGAGCTCGATTCAAAAGATTATGGGGTTCAGAGTCAATGTCTCCCTCAAGGGGGGATTTGGAAGCATACTGAAACTTGTAACTAGTCCCGGCATTGATATGAGAGACACATATCGGTTACAGTTATTCAGTGGTGACCTCGCTGGCTGCCTGATGTGCAGTTGATTCTCAATTAATTCTTCATGTGTATACATTATTGAATTCCAAGTTCCATGGATCACCTAACAAGTCAAGGACTGTGATCACTGGCTGACTGATCACTGACTGTGATAATCTTGGTCAAACTAGAGTGCAGAACCATCTTGAACTGTGGGTGTCATTGCAGATTTCATTATCGAACACACTGTTCAATCTTGCCAACTGCTATATGATGATTACCTTTCATCAGGCATCCAAACCTTAGTAGGGCTGATCACGGGATAAGACACATTGCGAAATTCAGTCAAGGGTGGCTGCCCATTGGAAAAGTAATCTTGCATGGTCGATGGCACCACCAGGTGTTAACTACATTCTCACCAAAGCTATGGCAAAGTAGTTGTTGACGTCTAGGAAACTGATATACCCCCATGATCTCTGAGATTCTGACGTTAATCTATTGCTAAAAAAAGGATGGTATATATCGCAACACGCAAACTGTTTTCGTTACATCAAGATGTAGGCGTAAAGACTGTCAGGTTGGGGCTCATCGAACCTTCGCAACCTGGTTAGTTGTCCCTATATATACTCAATTTACCCTATGAACTCCATTCATTCCGAACTTGCTATCGCCAGATAACCCTCCCCCATACCACCTGTGTAGGGAGTCCAATTGTTCGTCTCACAACCTGCATATGCATTGCTATTCTCTGCCAAACCTTTTTTTCTCATATATTTTCATATTTATAAATTCATTTTATATTCATATATTTTCTACTTTGGTACCGCTGGTTGGGCCATTCACATTGTTTCATTACCTGCGTTATGCTACTGCTCTCACTTCTCGCCTTAGATGTACTCCCTCTCTCAAGCTCTGCTCTTCATATCTCACTGCATTAATGGCATTTTTTTCTTATTGTTATCATTATAATTATCTTGGAGACTGAGCGAAGGAAAAGTCGATGGTGATCTATGTTTAGTGACAGACATGCACAAGGTGTTGCAATGTTTTCACTGCGAATCAGGGAAGCAGTTTGGGCCATTCAATTACTTTCCTTCTCCTCGAAACCCCAGGACTCCCTGGGTTTCTGTTCGTAGGGCATTACATCATTAGCTAGCAATTCAACTCTAGTGATAAATTACGATGCTATCCTTCCATTCCCAGTCGAATTCGTTTCTATATGAAAATCGTTATATCTGTAAAATCTCCATTGTAGGTGTGTTTTTTATCTAAAGCGCCTTTTGTAGTATTCACTACATTAGTCTATGACTTCATTGGTTTTTGTTTGTTTTAAATCCCTTTCTGCCGAGTCTCCGGGTCTTTCTCCACTGGCCTAAACTTGCGTTTTCCTAGAACTCGGTTGTCATCTAAAGCGTGATTGGTTATTATGGCTTGGTAGGATTGTCCATTTGTGCATGTGCAGCCATTTAGCAACACTTCAGTGTCATACAAACCAGTTATTCCATTGCTTTTTTGTATAGTAGTATCAGCTCTTGGACAGGAGGAGTAGTTAAATAAGACGTTCCTAAGTGCAAATAGATCCAAGAACCTCAAGTGTTGGTACCTAGACATACCTGTGTATGAATACCACGCACACACCATGGCTCCATAGGCAGCAAGCCAAAAACGGAAGATCAGGCATGTTGCGCGCATGCTCAGGGTTTTGTTTTCGTAATCGGAAGAACTTGGACTTAGATTCCAGCCATGACGGGCTCCTGTTGTGAGTGTGAACAAACAAGCTTCGTTATGAGATGGAGCATAGATATTGAATACGGACTCGCATGTTGTACACCATGTACACCTGATGAATAACAAGTACCGATGCATGTATCCAACTGGGCAGCTTCACCAGCTTCACATGCATTATATCATAGTCAGTCTTGAGCTTTGTGAACTAACTGTTTCCATCCTGGTCTGCGCTGCATGAGTGTCTTCGAATGTGTCAAGGAGGAGGGACGGTTAGCCACAGGCTTTCAGTTATCCAGATATCATTGAGCCATTTTAAAAAAATGTGTAGACCAGACTCTCTAATCTACTTTCTTCGCAACTCAGGAAACTAATGTGTTGAGGTTTGCGGATTAACTGCTTCTACTGCGGACTATGCTGTGTGAGAGTTTTACCGTGTTAAGGAGGAGCCATGGTTAGTCAGACTTATAATTTTCGCGATATGATTCTGTCATCTAAGAACACTCCAATCTCTGGGTCATGGGGGAGCACTGAGTTTAAACAAACTTGGGAAGCACTAGAAAGCACCAGGAAGCTGATTGTTCAGGAGAGAAGTTATACAGCTTGGTAATCTAAGAGTATCTGACGCATCTATCGGATGGGTTGTCCTAGGAAAGTACCGTACTCCTAGCATCCAGTCGTCTCATGTGGCTTTCGTTACAACTAGCTGCACCGTGATGCGCGCGCAAAATAGCTTTTGATTGTAGATATAAAAAAGGTGACTGGGTATACAAGCACTAGCAGATCTCTAGTCGAACCTGCTATTGCAGTTGGTTGAACCCAGAAATCCGCTAGTTTAAAGTCAATCTGGTCAGAGGGTTCTGCAGATATTAAGCCATTCGCTCCCACAATTCCGAGTCATGACCCTAATGACCTTTTTAGACTATCTTCCGTCCAACTAACCAGACCCCAATATCCCAGATAACGCTGTTAGAGTCCATTAGTCGGAAGGAAATTCATCGAGTCTCGCAGTGCCTCAAACCTGAATTTGGAAAGTTGATTAGCTGAAAAACGAATAGAACCTTCCCAGGCTTCACAGGTTTTATTATAATATTATAATATCTAACTTTTACAGGTGATAAACAAACGTAGACAGGTGCCTCTTGTAGGCATATTGCGACTTATGACTTATCACCGATTTTAACAATAAGAAACGAAATTCTTTGGTGTAGCTCAGTATCATAGCAAAATGAGTGTTCCATTGGCTGCAGTTCTTTGTTTTTTTGTTAAATATGATATAACCAGTGCTCCGTCAGATTAAAGAAAAAAGGTCGTCCTCACAAAGGCTGCAAACGTTAACACATCACAATCAGGTTGAAATATATAGTGACTTTCTGCGCTTGGTGAGAGGTATACTCAGGCCAAAGTTATTCGAGTCACCGATATTTCTTTTTTGGAAAAAGACCACTCACTATCACCGCAATGAATGCGGAGTTGCCTCACTTTAAGAATGGGGAACACAACTCTGAAAGTGTGCCTACCATCGACCGTGGCTTAGCTAGATTACTGCAATGGAAGCATATAGAGCGAGTCAGGTAAGCTATAGTCAGCATATGGATCTTTGGTCAGTAAAAAAAAACCTCGCTCACTCATGGCAACCTCTGTAAATGCCAGGTTTGATGGTGAGCCAGTTACAATGCACTGAAGCGAATAAGTGGGAAAGTGACTGGGGTAAAATCAGAGGATTCTGGTTCAGTTACTAATTGGGGCGTCAATATTTTCTATGGAGCACACCATGAAACATCTTGGCAAGCTGGTGATTTGGGACGCTTTTTTACGTAAAAGACAATTTTACATTACCGCAGAATAACGGACTGTTCACGGATCACAATGACTGCTGGCCTAAACTGTAATCAGTGACTGCTGTAATCTATGGATTGCAAGTTCAAGTCTCATTGCTGTCCCAACCAGTGGATCACGGTCAACCACTCCAAGGTCGTTAATAGTAGCCAGATTTTTAACGGGTGACCATAGGTTGACTGATTCCCAACCTTCCAGAACCATCCATTCAGCCTTGTAGTTTGTGATTCACATTGAATCAGGGGATTCTCTGGTAAAGGGGAGCTGGTCCTGGGCCCATCTGGCTACTACTGTGGCAACCCTGTTTAGGCAGCAAATTTGTAGCATGGTATAGTCACAATATATCAGGTCTTTAACCTAACCCTAAACTCGGTTCAACATGTATTAATCAAGTCAGTCTAACCTGTTGATATAAAAGAAGATGTAGCCGTTTTTTTCGGCAGATTGTGCCACTGAGGCAAAGTCTGTGATCCTGCAGTCAGCATCATCATACCTCACCCATTCCTGGGAGTGAAAGTCATATAAATCACACACATAGTGTCCTGAAAAGAGCACAAAGGCGTTCAAATATGCCCTAAAACACAAATACCAGAAATTAATGAATCCCTTGGGAACATTTGATGGCGGTATTGCTTTGAGACAGATGCTTGACTTATGTGGGGTCCTGAGTTCTCGATTAAACTTCACATTAAATATACGGCCTAACAGATCTGTTTGGCTTCATATGGTGTCGACTCAATATTGCAACATATTTCACCTCATTTGCTTGAGTCTTTCTGTGATTCTGTGATTCAATGATTCAATCTTGAGCTTCGGCAGTGAGCCCATTCATTAAAGAGGTTATGACATGGGCAAAAGTAACTTCACTTGTTCGTAGATTCTGAAGCCTACCATGAACAAATGGGCCCAATACCCAGTTCAGATGACAGCTTAGATACAGCCCTATCCAATGAGCATACTTAGACCCCTCGGTAACGCACTTTTCAGACTGTCGACACACCAGAATTGACCGCGAAATAGGAAATTAACACAGGGCTGTTGGTGTTTGCGTTGATTTCTCGGCTTAAGCGCTGATGTTTGGAAAATCCTCTTGCAGGTGCACACTAGACTTGTAGTTACACAAGTTTATATAGAGAAAATGTTCAACAAAAATATAGAAATAGGGTTTCAGAGTGCAGTTTTCTACCTCTGTCAGTGAGCGTTAGTGCCATTATTGCAAAATGATAGAGGCCCGAACGCAACGCAACCAAGGGATTATCGTCAAAACAAACGGATTGGTGAACCAGCATGTAGAAATCAAGCAAGAAACTCCATGTAGGCTCTCAACAAATGTTTTGGCCCCGATACGTCATGTAAACGTGACAACAGAAAAACACTACTAGTTTGAACAAGCTACGCCATTCTTCCATCTAACTGACTAGCAGAAATGACTTCGCTGAATCAGGAGAGCTGTGAAATCAAGACAAATCACAGGTCTGCACAACAGACCCCAGGTAATCACATTATGGTGCGACCTAAACAGCACGATTTAGCGTCTTACTCCGCTAGAGCATTCACTGAAAAACCAAATTTTTCCTGGGCGATCAAACTTACCTGCAGTCCAGCCCGAACCAATATGGCTGACGATCGAGATGAGCCTGTAGGAATAGCCAAACTTTCGCCCAGTCTGCAATAGAAAACAATGACATCATTGATTTCACTTGCTAAGGACTGACAATAAATTTGGGTCTGGTTAGGGGGGGTGCTGTGGCAAGAATAGCTCTTGGTCACAAGCTACAGCTCGCATGCCTTATAAAGGTTAGTTTCCATAGCAGATCGCAAGGCTTGCAAGCTTCGCAGCAAGTTGGGGTTGCGACCTGCTGCGAATTTTTGCCACGGCGATGCTGGGGTTTCCATTCAGGTCGCAATTGTCTCCACTGCGAACCTCCCTTGTTGCGGAGGTAGGGAAAGTGGGCACTTCTAGTACCCACTAGCACTTTTAGATGATTCAGTGATTGTGCATGTCACACCTTGCTACCTCTCACATAAAAGAGTAAGACCAAAACTGTACCTCCAAAACAAAGGAGCATTGTGAACCTGCGTTTTTTGTTTCCATACCTCGCAACAACCCCACAAATTTCGTGGGTGTTCGCAAAAGTTGAACACGTGCGACTTGACTTCGAATATCGCAGACCCTCCTCGAACTTAGAAGAGTGAGTCCCAACCATGTTTCCATATCAATACACATCGCAGACGCAAGCCTGTTGCGAAACTTGCGAGCCTTGCGATCTGCTATGGAAACTGACCTTTAGATAGCAGGACAGGCCAGCTGGCAGGCTTGGCAAGTGCTTGGCGAGTGCTTGGGTCACGATTGAAAGAGAAAGCGCCCATTGAAATTAGTTTAACACTTGTACATACCTGTCGATGTTCAGCCAAGTCCTCATGTTTCTTTTGTGTTCTTTTGAGAACTACACCCGATTCCTCGACAGAAGGCTGGGGTTTCTCCTGTTGATTATCGATATCGCCAACTCCTGGAGAGTGATTCTCTTTATCATTGACCTCTACAGGCAAATAAACGCCATTTCAGTAACAGGTAACGCGGGTCAACCCACCTCGCACAGCTCCACAGGCCAACGCGATGTGTGAGAAAAAATTTACACCGATCACAACAGTACCGCACAGCAGCACAATGTCAAAAGAGATTTCTTGTTTATTATATACCACTCAAATTATTATTCCACTAGACATTTCTAGTCCTGTTTATATTTGTACTTTTAATCCTTTTTAATTAATCTGGGGGAGGTATTTATCTGCTATTGGGGGTCATTTTGGTATATTTTTATTACTACATGTGAGCACATAGCCATCTGGTGATTATGGTGAGGATTCACACAGTCTGTTGTCTTGTGATAACAGTACTTTAGTAGCCCTATGAAGGCAGTTGTTGGCAATGAACTCAAGGTTTTTATCCCACTGGGGTACAAGGTGAACTTTAAAGGGGTTATGCCATGGGAAGAGTGACTTCACTTGTTTGTAGATTCTGAAGCCTACCATGAACAAATGGGCCCCAATACCCCAATTATTTCTTATGCGCCGATGTTTGACAAATGCGTTTGCATACGTGTATACTACACTTGTAGTTACACAAGCCTGAATAGAGAAACCGTGCAACAAAAATATAGAAATAGGGTTTCAGAGCGTAGTTTTTCATCTCTGTCAATGACCGTTAGTGCCATTATTGCGCAATTATAGAGGCCCAAATGCAACGGCCTCTATTTAGGGCTAGGGAAAACCGGCAAAGTTCTTCTTATAACTTAGGTTTTCTCCAATCTTACGTTCAAATATAAGTTCTACACTCGATGTTATAAGGGGGTGAAGATCACTAGGTTACTAAGTTTTAGTAATTAGATCCCATTTTATTTCTATTTGGGCCATTTGGGCCGTAGTGACCGATATTCGGTTTGTGGAAAAAGACCACTCGCTATTGCTGTGATGAATGCAGAGTTGCCTCCCTTTAAGAATGGGGAACACAACTCCGAAAATGCGTTGACCATCGACCGTGTCATGACCTCTTTAACTTAGTTTCGGTAGAATCGGCGAGGTTAATCCATATGTAAACAATAACGGTTGGGTTTTGATAAGTAGAATACAGGTGAGTGCCGAGTTGAAATTTTCATCGAGACTTAAGATTCTCTTCTGGTGAGCAACTGAAGTCGTAGGTTTTTTTACACCGACTATGGAGTTTTTGTTGAGCCTTAGGCGCGGCAGTTGGTTCCCTAGGCGCACATCGAC
>Ga0224501_10003367_pt1 | contig 12569 bp, 8 predicted proteins | sample SF_Oct11_sed_USG_4_FD_169105 | JGI IMG/M metagenome (GOLD analysis project Ga0224501, IMG submission 169105) | Sediment microbial communities from San Francisco Bay, California, United States - SF_Oct11_sed_USGS_8_1 | ecosystem: Environmental > Aquatic > Marine > Sediment | place: USA... | reverse complement strand
CTCACCCTTACTGTACTCCGCCTTGCTGGTATCTGATATAAGCACTTGTTATCTGCTGATAGCCATACGAAGCATGAGACTATTATGATATGATATATTAATCCTACCAGCTTAGATAAGGCGATGGTAATTAGCTGTACTGTCGCTCCGTAAAACCGTGATCCCGGTATTACAATCTCGCCTCCCACTGCGGTCTACCACTGCCTGTTCCGGGATAAGTTAAGTTACTGTGACATCATCATCCGCATAGCTGAACTAACCCCTAGGTCACCATCCCAAGTGTACTGACTGTACCCTCGGTATCAAATTCATTGAATCTTACCATTCATTCCACTTAAAGTGAATTAATACGCGTGCTGCTTCATTACGGGAGGCACTGTGGCGGAGTGGATTACAGTGCTCGTCACTGCGCGGGATTTCTCAAAAATTCTCTTTGTTCACCCAACAGTAGATGGGTGCCTAACTGCCTTCATAGCTGGAAAGTTGAAGGCAGTGAGGAAGAGGAGGGGCATGACACGCCATTTCTGTTGCACTGTTGCCGGTACAAGTTGGATCTCTAACATCCACTTCCCTACACAGCCTTTATGAGCTACGAGAACAATCGTTACTTTGACCACTTCCTGTGAAGGAATCTTTTCCCTTCCGAATCAAATGACATCAATCACATGGCAGTTCTCTATCGGACAGACTGGCAGTGTGATGAGTCTACTCTAGGATGTTGGAGTATAAATGGCTCGCTTTCCCGACATTAATAAATCCGGAATCACGTGTCTGTCCTATTCGTCTTGTATCATGTCCTGCTAGGTGATTGATTTCAGCTCACTGCAGCCGGGTTTAATCCTGAATGGTTCCGGAAAGTTCTCCGGAGATTTAGAATGGGTCTGCTGGTGAGCTGAGAGATTGTAATGGTGAGTGGGATAGCTCTGTGATAGAGTGTGGGGCTTTCAGTCACATGAACTCGGGTTCAAACCCCGTTGTGAACGTGAACTCCTTACACAAATACTAACTAACACCTTGAGGAGATGGACCAAGCTGTGACGCGCTCTCTGGAAGGACTGAGGAAGGTGAATTTTCTTCTGCCCCTCGGGTCCGCCGATGACCGGCAAGGTCAGGGTGTAGCTACAATTATCCCATGTATATTCTTTTAGATGAAAATGGCGGAGATGAAGAGGTGAGACTGACCTTGACCAATAAGTTCGTGGATAAGGTCGATGACCAGGCTGATCTGAGGAATCTACTTATCAGGTTAGTAGATTACTAGATTACTAGATTACTAGTAGGTTACTAGATCCCTGCACAACAACTCCAAAGCCCTTAATACCAACAGCTCGAGGTTGGTGAAAGGATCTGAGATGTAGTGCCTGCGAGTCTGTGTGGTTCTAATGCCGGAATATTTAATTTTGTTATTCTTTTAGCCATTCTGTTCTGTAAGCCTGCTCATTACAAGCATCTGATTCAGCTTTTCTTTTTAGCACGAAGAGCCTCTCTGTTGATATAATCCGCTGCCAGCCCGGAGAGAACATAAACGCCGTGTTGGATGCGGCCACCAGCGACCAGCAAGAGACAGAGCATTCCGCTCTCATCTCTCAACAAGAGATGGTGGACGCCCGAGCGGAGAAACAGGATACGGGAGTCACTCGTCAGAATACAGTTAAGGATAAAAAGTACGAATGGAATGAGGTGATACGGTTCAATGCTTCTAAAGCTGAACTTTGCGCCAACTGTTTTTATAAGGAGAGATTGCAATATTTCCCTTTTTGCTCAAAAATTTCGAGCAAGTTTTTTTTTCAGAAGCAGAGAAGTTGACTTTTGATTGAGTTTTGATAATAGACTCGAGCATATCACACTCTTCATTGCTAACTCATGGTACCAACATAGAGGATTAAAATGAAACGGCAGCGTTGATGCTTCTTTCTTTAGAATATCACTAGCTGAGAAGAAAAGAAAGGTCAAGGAGGATCTGACGGCATTGTCTGAGGCGAGACTGCTCTCCTCGGAGAATCATTACCAGAGTCTCGTCACCATGATCGCTCAGGACATCCGCAATCAGAGACGATACCGACGTATTCGCCGATCGGTACGTAGCTTCCTCTCCCCCAGTATTCTCGCTCCCCCTCCCAGTGGTTTATAATTCCCGATGTTGGGAAGTAAAAGCTTCGTGGGTGGTCCATTGGACTTCGGATCAGGTGATCCGGGCTCGATTCCAAGTTTATGCGTCACTTTGTAGTTTCTCCCTCATTGGATTTGAATCACAATGATAAATAAGAGGGGCCCGCCTATAGGGTACTAATTCTATAGGGCAAACCATTGACGATTATGAAAACAAGCCAGTGGCTTAGTGATGCTATCCATGTAAAGCAAGCCAGTGGCTTAGTGATGCCATCCACGTAAAACAAGATGATTGTGTCTTATGTGTGGAACACATTAAAGTACATTCGCCGATTTTTGTCATTGTGTGCGCAGTGGTTATGAATTCCCCATGCTGCGCGTGTTGAAACAATGCCATTCGAGATACGGCGGGATTGTCTGCACGCATTATGAAAATAAGGCTTTATGCAGAAACAAACATCCCGATAGGCGAGGGCCTGGCTGAGTCCCCGCTAGGCGTGTCCTCTGAGGCTATATCTGGAATCCAGGGCTGTAGTGACACGAAAGCTCACACTCCAGGGAATGCAGTGTAAACGTTAGGCTATTATTTATGTCTCAAGTTTAAAATAACACCGAATTGCCTTAGAGCCTCATGCCCGCGGGCTATGTTAGGCGCTAGCGCTTATAGAAACCTAACGGCCAGATGAGCTGGAATAAAAGGTGAAATCCTTTAGAATAATCAATCATTGGCTTGAGTTAACTGTTGATGGGATTGTTAATTTAATGCCTTTTTGATCACTTCTTGATGTCTTGCCTCTCAGGCTAATCCATCAGTCATGCCAAAGTAAAAATCACCGTGTTTCGGTTTATTGGAGACCCCTGAACTTGTGCCTTTGAATTTTGCGAAAATCTACTACATACAGTGAGGCCCGGCAGTTCGAAGCTGGTGATGTTAGAATTGTCTTTCCAGTGTTTGCTTTCTGAAATGAGTCCGTCTTTCCTGACCACGTACGCGCTTTTTCTCCATTGTGAACAAAACTATGAGACGCTCGCGCGGCATTCTAGAAATTAATCCAATACCGTTTTTTGTTTCATGGGCTTTGGTAATGATCACCAGTTGAGTGGATAAACAAACAAAACAGCATTGGCACAGCTCAATAGTGTTATGACCAATAAGTGATTCACTAGACGAGAAATAACAATTCTTTTGTTTCAGTAGAAAGTTTCATTCATCGTCTTTCCATTTCCATTTTTCATCTACAAGCCATTTTCAAGGACATAAAGGGTGACATTTCCGACTGCATCTAGCTGTATCGATAGCTGCAGGATAGCTCAGTCGTTAAGACTACTGGGCTTGCAACCATGAGAGCCTGCGTCTGAATTTAAGCAACAGCGGGCCCCATTGTATGAGTTCCTCACATTTATTTTGGCTTCGACCGCTCTAATAAGCCTCAGGCTTAGAAGATCCGTCAAATAAGATGGCCAAATGCCGAGTAGAGCAACAACAATATAAATATAATGCATTCACTACCCCCCTCCCATCCGATCATTTAGATCGATTCTGATGCGTGAAAGTTTTTTATTTTAAGAGATTTACATTCACTGTTTGCGTTTCGGTATATACGATACTGAGTAGATACACGCCTATTATATTGTTGTCACTTGTCACTGCTTACTGTTTGTTTTGCGGGGTACATAGGATCTGGAGAAATTGAGGAATACTATGGAGAATTTGCAGAAGAAGAGAGACTTTTTCGAGTCGCAGATAGACTACTATAAAGTCTACGTGACAGCGTGTTTGGATAACCTCACAACGCAAAAGAGGTAGGCGTTGTAGTTACCTTGTTGAGCTTGGCGTCATGGTAGCCAGACACCGAACAGGTAAAATAACTGACTGGATACATTATCTTATGGGAAGCGCTGTGGTTGGGTAGTTAGAGCTCCCGTCACGGTCGCTGAAAGTCATGGATTCAAGATAGCTTGGAGGCGGGATTTTTCAAAAGTTTTCCCTATTCACCCAGCTGGAAATGGGTACCCAGGTCTCTTCAGTGCTGGAGAAGGTGAAGGCGGTCATGAAGAGGAGTGGCACCCCACCTCAGTTACATCATTACCGGTACAAATTGACTCACGAACAGCCACTTTCCCACACGGCCATTGACTAAGAGACAATCTTTACCTTTTTGCACGTATTTCTTATCAGGCGATCATCCATCTTACCGAGGCAACTGAGTGTCCGAAGCAAGAGGTTTGTGCTGAGCTAACTAATGGCCTTGACCTCTGGGTAGCACTGCTCAAGGTCACAGTGTGCTTGCATTTAGTTTAAGAACAGGTGTTTGCTCGTGAGCGCGAGGACGTATGATTTCTGTAACACCATAAAGGTGGTTTAGTGCTTGATAATATCTCGCTGGTAAAACTATAATATAAAAAGCTAGAACAAGTGCATAAGCCGTATTAGAACGCCCATTAGTCATTCTTGACAGTGTAATGCTTCAAGGTGAAGCCAGTTCACATACTTTAATATAAGTTGGTGCAGCTCGCTCAGAATACAAAGTGAGCTGTGCTAAGTAAACTGTCCCTCACTCGTCAAGGCTTGCTAGCCTTTCTAGCTGATTGCAGTGGTTATGGCGTAGTAATCAGGTTTCAGGCTCATCGTACGCTTGTGTATGAAGACGCCGCTGTATAATCAGGGGATTGATCTAACGGGTTGGCTGCCGCCGATTGGCTGCAGCGGGTTGGCTGCCCCGAGGTGGCTGCCATGGGTTGGCTGACGCCGGTTTGGCTGTCACAGGTTGCATGCGCCGCCCCGGGTTTGCCTGTGATATAAACACACACCCACGCACACGTGTTATGTTTAGGGCCAGCCGGAGCTCCTACATCAGTGTATCGGAAGATGAACCGACAGACAACAAGAAAAAGAATAAAAAAGATGGAAAGAAAGATAAGCAGCAGGTGGTAAGATACAGTGCTGCCAAGCTGCATGAACGAGGCATCATTGTTGAGATCGATGAGCTGCCACTCGGACAGTAAGTTAGCCCCAAAACGGGAGAAATAGCTAGATCGCTCAGTGGTTGGACTGTTTTACTCAAGATCGTAAGATGCTGCGTTCAAGTCCTAGTCACGTGGAGTGCCTGCTGTGAGACGGAGGTTCTGACATAATTCTTAGCTCCCTATCACTCCAACAAGCCTCAAGCTTAGAAGGTCCGTTAAATCGGACAGCCAAATGTCTGTAGGATAAAAAGGGGTCTCGCTTCAGTGGGTAGACCTGAGACCAGCATCTAGTCTATCCAAGGTACAGTAATATTATATACCGGCGTTTTATAGGCTAAAGAACGTCCAGTTTGAAATCAAGACTACAGGCGATGCTGGTGTGTTTGAATGTAATGCCAAGGTGCTCGGAGTGTCGGAGACCCATTCCATAAAGTTCCAGGTTAGTTTAAGGTTTTTTTCAGGCTCACTCAAGTCAGCCTGTGGTAGGCAGCTCAGGTAATATAGTGGTGCATTTACCAGGTAAAACCTCCCCAGATTATTGAGCGGGACACCCATGGGAAGCTCCGTCCTGTGATGATATGAGCTGATTGGGTTTATTCATTACAAAAATGTGAAAATAAATGTTGGTTATGAATCAGCAAAATGGAATCGGGAGCAGCACCATTAGTCAGTGCGCAATAATTTGGTGGCTCAAATGGCAGATTTACAGCTGGTACCCAGCGGCCATTAACGCAGTTCAGCTCATGCTGTTATGCTCCATATGGAGTCATGGATGCGGGATAAATGCTGGTTAACCCGCCCTGCCTGTAGTCGAGCTATCAGAGTTCATCCATTCAATTCCACATAATTAATAATTGAGATATCAATTAGTGGTAAACATAGCTTCAGAAGTGACAGACCTGTGCCTGTACAACCATCATACAATTACCCTGCGTACTCTTGCTTTGTAGGACTTATTGCAGTTGCAATACGAGGGTGTGCAAGTGATGGAAATGTTTGATAGAGCAAAGATCAATGTTAATCTACTTATCCATTTCCTGAACAAAAAATTCTACTTTAAGTGAAGCTCAACTCTTGTCCTATTCTCCTAATAGTAATCCAGCTCAGTGTATAATATAGTAAACATACACACGGGGCAAATGCATATATACACTGGTATGTAGCGAGTTAGCAGCCGGCATAATTTGTCTGGTGGTAGGTAGAAGTTTTCATACTGTGCTAATAGCTTTTGGTTTGCATGGTTTACTAAGGCTTCCAGGCAGCAGTTTCTAGTCACACGATTTGCCTGCGGTTTATCAATGCATGCATTACCTGCTTACAATAAATGAGTGTATTTATTGAGCATTGCCTTGATGTTTTCAGCAGTATTAATTCACAACATATGTGCAAAACGATCAATATCTATTGGCAGAGTAGACTGGTGTGTTGCGCTTTTGATTGGTCAATTCTCTATAGCCCATCGTAGTGCCGTATTCCTTACTACAAGCCGTGTCAACAGGTTTTTACTTGTATCGCGGACAAATGATGGTAGTCGGTCACCGGACCATTCCCGTACGCTATGTAGTCCTATTATTGATCATCTATCTGTCAACAGTATTAATGAAAGACATCGCGCAACTACCTTTCTCTCACCAGAATAATGCATTAAATGTGTGACAAGTTAATGAAACTAGAGAGGATCTGCACAATTTAATAGAATATATACAACAATAATGTAAACAATATACCAAGGAGGAAAATCCGAAGGATTCCACTGGGGGTCTAAGGCGTTACCACTGTCAACATCTCGCAAAAAATATAAATTGCAGCGATGTTTTTGCAGAATAATATAAGCTTGCCCAGTAGTATATTACTTAATATACATCACAATAATCTGGTCGTGCGTAGGGGAGAGGGAGATAGCAGTGTTGATATAGGGAGAGAGTTCCCCAACGTCACGACTGGGTGAGAGAGAATACCTTTACAAAAATATGTCCATTCCATTTACTAAAATGTAGGAAAATACAAGACGCATCAGTAATAGAAATGGGTGGGATATGTATTGGCTATGTGGGACTGTACACTATACACTCAGCAAAGCCGTAACTGGTCTTCCGTGCCTGGATCAGTTAATACATTGTTAGGATCTTCTAACATTTGCAGTCCTTCCAAATCTAAGGGCGTTAGATCAGTTTTGAAGTGTTCATCAGATCCAAACATATCGTTATCAAAAGAGTCTGACATTGATTGAGATAGCTCCTTGGCGAAGTCGCCTCTCATTCCATCATCGGCACCTGTAAGAGGCAGGCAGCGGTATAACAGTCCCGTAGGGAATACCCGGCAGTTCCACACAAGGGGTGTCGATTTATCACGCACGTACGCAACAGCGTCTCAAGTCGGGTAACCTGAGCAAACAAACACAAAGCCAGTGTGGGGAGGACGCCTGATCACGTACTGTCTATGATTAACGGTTTCACGGTTTCTCGAGGTAGAGCGAGGCAATGAGGGGAAGGAAGGGAGCTAGTTAGCGACGTACCCGTGAGGACTATATCGGGTATAGAGTGCTGTTTGACTGGGGCATTAAGCCTGTGATGCTCCATTATGAATTGACTGTGAGCTGTTGTTGGAATACTACCATTAGTGTACATCGAGCTCATGCTGGTGATCACGTTGTGATTGTCCTGTAATGGAGAGGGTCACAATACACGTCGACATTTAGCCAGTGGAGAATCAGGGCGGTAGCGTGTCTGTTCTTTCTAAACATGTGTACTACATCTCATACGGATTGATATGTCAAGCCACCTGCCGCGGACGATCCATCACCCACTGCTAACCTAGCGTTGGGCTGGCCAGTCAAAATGGTAGCCAAGTTTGTTAATAACGCATTGCCTGCGCTGAATGAGCCACTACCACCGATGATATGTCCCACCAACAATGCTCACAAATCATTGTTTAGGAGTAGCTGTCATGGGTACACATAAATTATGGTTGGCTACCTATTCAGTGGTAAACATGGCATGCTTTCGTCCCTATGCACAAACATTATCAGTTAAACAACATCTGACCGAATGAACGCTAAGCCCCAGAAAACAAGAGCCGCTCGCTCGGTGCCTCAAGGCAGCGCTTCCTATCTGTTGTTTTGATCGGCCAAAGCTATGGCAAGATAAGGTAATGTTTTCACGAATTATGCTTTCATTGCAAGGATCATTAGCGATTGAAGTGGTCTACCAGTGGATCCCCTGTCGCACCGATTTTTTGTCTGGACGCATGGGGTGGCGACTGACACGGTATACAACTGGTGTGAGCAACCGCTCAATGGGAGATTTATAGCGGGGCGGGTACATAACGGGATATGCACAATGAAATAGAGGATAACAGGACACATACAGCGAGGTACACTTACACATGTACAGCGAGCGGCACACACATGCACTCACAACGCGGCACAACACACTCACCATGGTCACCTGCTCAAACTGATGTTGGAGTTGTTGCTGCGAGCCGGGACTCATGACGTACGAGTCGACGCTCTCCGGCGAGCGTACGGGCGGGGTACCGGGTGAGCTCGGTGATGGCATGCTATCGTTATTACGATACTGTGCCTGCTGCTGAGCCAGCATCTTGTCACTAATACGTCGCCGAATTGTTTCGTTCACCATCTGCTTCTGCTGGTTGACCTTATGTTGTGGAATGCTGGATAGTTGCTGACCGCCGCCTATATGTCCCATAACTGGATGAGGGTAATACTGAAAGTGAGACTGGTGACCCTGCAACAGTGAGAGACAAACGTCAGAGCCAAACGACCAATCGCCACGAGAAAAAACACATACATTCCACGGATGACACACAATTAGAGAACAAGAAAGGCCCGGGTATCGTGTTTCGGGCGCATAGCTTCTCGCAATCAGAAAGAAAGAGACATGAGGTGTGCATGTGAGAGCGGATACTAAATCATTCGGCGCGAAAGCGAGCGTGATCCCCAACCACCCTAGCGTGTAGCGAGTGAAGGCGACTACGCAGTGTATTCATTAGCTGTGAGTACCTAGAACTAAATCGGTGTGCGTGTGACAGAAAAGCGAATAAGGATTAGTAGTTAAAAGGTGCAAGGAGCTTGCAAAGATGGCCGCTCGCGCGTCTGTACGTTACCCACAGCCAATGAATACCTGCATATGGAAGTGTGGAGGACTACCGACCAGAGGACTGTGCTGACGCTGCCCGTTGGCCCTCATGGCTGACGGGCTGTCAGGCATGCTGACTGGCCTTCCGTACTGATCGGAGCAGACAGGAGGTGATCCCGGTCCTGCAAACACGCGGTACATGTTAGGATAGATTGGAAGATGGATATCAGTACTGGTAACTATACGCTATATCTGAAGCAACACGAGATTAGAATAGAGTCCATCTTACCTGGTGGCGAGTGGCCCTGGTTATTATTGTTGAAGCCTAGAGTAGTTAAGTCTGGCAAAGAGCCGTGAAAGTTCTGATGGGGAGGCGACATGGGAATGGTGGATCCTGGCACCATGCCTGGCATAGGCAGTCTCAGCGGCATCGCCATCATTCCGTTTGATGGCGATCCCTCGAAATTCTACAACAGATTATCAAACCAGCGATAACCGTTTAGTTTGGGCATCCATTGAGAAATGATCAAATGTCGGGTTCAAAAACTTGGCCGGGTCACGGTGATGGGGCTGTACATACCTTGGGTCCTGATCCGCGCATGTCATGAGGTATGGCATTATTTAAACCCGTAGCTCCGCCACCAATCTCCCTCACTGCAATGAAATGATAGCACTGACCTCACCGAGCAAGTATAATAACCGGAGACGACCGACGCCACAATAATCTATCATCAGAAGGTTGTATAACAAGCTCGGGAGAATGAAAGTTAATCAGACCCATCCCACACAGTGACCAGCGACTGAGCACATACACACACCTAGCCACGACTGTGAGCAGCCGTGGCAACTAAAACAACACGCGTAAAAACCCTGCTGTAGTATACCTCTTCGGTGTATCATAGGTGACATTATATTGCCCTCCGAATTGGTTTGTTGCTGATTTTTCATACTTCCATGTATGTCCGAATCTGACTTGAATCTACAAAGCAGATATTGCAGTGTTATCTATAGTGTAGTCAAGCCTATAATAATTGAGCTGGAATGTTTCCAGTAAGGTGTCAGCATTGATCAGCTGTACCAGCTATCTTCCTTACTAGAGGCTAGTTAACAAACAGTAACTAGCTGACAACCTACTAGGCTAACGCCTGTCCTTGGGAGAGACAGTCAGGAGTAGATTGAGTGGATCGCTAGGCTAACCAACTATGCTAGTTCGATGTTCTTTGAATTACGAGTGAACTTTTACATTCGATCGATTGAGCACATGGCTAAACTAACCAACTAGGCTAGTTTTGCTAAACTTTTAGGACCCCGGAGACACTTACTTTTTACACTCAGGCGCGTTGAGTGGATGGGGCGTAAGATATGGAGAATAGGGGGCATGGTCTGTAGTTCTGCTTCGCTGTGGCCTCACACCGGGGGAGCCACCGTATTGCGGGGGCATGAACCGCCGACGATTTGAGTCTCCGCCATTTAACGAATTGAGATCATGAATTGCACTCTGCAATAAAACACACAATCGCATCAGCCTAGTAACAACTTCGCCAGAGCCAACCATGGATCAGCCAATCCGACAGCAAAGTGTGAGAGTAAGAGGAACAGAGTTTGCCTACATGGCGAATACAAACGGCAGGTGATCGGAATGGCCACTAGAGACTTCAGCGCGAACAGAGACCATATGGTTACGACTTTGCGTAACCCGTTTGTAATGAGTCTTGGCCGGTCTTGGAGTGCGTTGTGGTGCACTGTTTGCACAACAAACTGCTAATGCGGGTTCAGGCTACCACCACACTGACAAATAACCTAACAACTTGGCACGCAACCAAGATAGTGACTTTGAATGGCAGAGCTAGCCATGAGCGTCCAAGCGGAATGAAATGCGAGGCAAGCATGTGTTCAGGACTAGGTGGAGAGTGATCGCCAGGGTACTGCCAGTTTAACTAAGGGACTCTGCTTAACATTGCGACTCATGTTACATATACACGCGTATCAAGGTCGCCGAACTACTACCAGTGCCGGCGCGACATAAGAACCCAGTTACGGAATACACACCTTGAGGTCTATACCAGGAGCAGATGGCGGCATTTGAGGTGACATGGGTGGATGCATCTGCTGCATCAGTGAGTGCTGTATGTTGGGCAGAGAACCCGTCTTGAATGGCGCGTAGGGGGCGCCATGAGGCAGTGGCTTTAACTGGTGTCCCGGGTAGGGAGGTATATGCTGTAAAACAAACACAATATTGAAATATGCGGGAGCCAACTAAACCCAGTTCCTGGACAAACACTCTACGGTGGCCACAGAGTTACAACCAGTCACGACATGATAACATACCAAGCTGGAGAGAGGCCATGGTTTACTCGGCCTGCTGTATACATCCTCCTGCAAACGGTTACCTGGTGTTAGCAATAACGCTGCTAGTAACAACTCTGTCTTTAACACCATCTCAGCCACACTGCCAAGTAGATCCAACGCCAGCCCGCCAAAGAAATCCAAATCAACTCCCGCATTGATTCACCACACCACAATCTCATGGTCATACAAGCTGGACAGTTCAAAATTTAGCCAACCAGATCCCTTGTGGGTAGCCACCAAGTTACTACTCCGAGCTGAAAATGTCAGTACGGTGGAGGATCCTATCATTTGTTACTAGGTGGTAATCGGCTAGTAAAGCTCCTCTTACGACGGCTTAACCAGGTGCTCAGACTGACAAGGCAGGATCAACATGACTATTTCCTAGGTGTAAACTCATTCTGACGAGTAGACTCGGACTAAATAGTGAGCCAATTGAAGCCCTATGACAAGTCCTGTAAATTTGAATTCTCATTCCCGAGAATGCCCAACCATGTTAGGATAAAATAACGGACTCGCGGGCGACCAGTCAGGTTGGGGCAAAGGTAAGACTTGGTACAGCTGCGAATAGTAGGTTTTCCTGGGGAAGATGAACATCTGTTCACTAGCAACCTCTTTTGTATTGGGGCGCAGCGACGAGGCAGAGCTGCTACTGATAGTAACTAGTCATACTAGTCCTAGTCACAAACCACCCCATTACATATCTCTGGGCTCAGTATTAGACACTAGAGATCAACTAACTGACCAAAACAAAACTGAGGCCACTTCTACACTTGTCTACCGATGGAACCTTCGCATTCGAGATTATCCGCTCTGATTTTTATAGCCTGAAATGTGGATATTGCTGTGGAAAGATCATCATGAGTTCAGGGACCCCTTATCAATTCTCACACTAGTTCTTGGGTAGAAACTTCTCTCAGTGTTCATACTAGTCCAGAAAAGGTAAATTGGTAACAAAAAGGCAATACTGCCAAGCATGGAGTGCTACCAACAGTCACATCGGAAGGGACTTCGTGGCATATGGCATGGAAATGTTGGATCAGTATAGTG
>Ga0224501_10003366_pt1 | contig 12570 bp, 20 predicted proteins | sample SF_Oct11_sed_USG_4_FD_169105 | JGI IMG/M metagenome (GOLD analysis project Ga0224501, IMG submission 169105) | Sediment microbial communities from San Francisco Bay, California, United States - SF_Oct11_sed_USGS_8_1 | ecosystem: Environmental > Aquatic > Marine > Sediment | place: USA... | reverse complement strand
GCATGGTTTGATGGTGTATCTTCTGAACATGTAGATGATTTTTGTAATTATCTTTATGATTTAACCCAAAAATATCATAGCTAGAATCTAATCAGATTTTTTAAAATTTTGTCAACTACCTGAACTTCTTGTCTTCTTTCTTTTATCGTGTTCTCATTCCATTTTTTAGCAAATTCTGATTGTTTATCTAGTTTTTCTAGTTCTTCGATGTATTTAATCAGGTGTATTTTATAGTCATGGAGTAAGTCTAAGTGTTTATTGTGATTTTTTTCAGTTGGGGTTGCCATTCCATTCCTCTTCTTCAATCTCTGGAAACATCTCTTTTATTCGCTTTCTATCTTCTTCCATTGCGTTAATTCTATTATCTAGATGTTCTTTAATGACCTGCTCCTCCTCTTCCTCTTTTTCTTTTTGAATATTCGAAATGATTTTGCTTAGAGATTTGTAATATACTATATGGCTTTTCTTTGATTCTTCCGATCTGTCTTCCTTTTTAATATCCATACAAAATTAATGGTTTCATTGAAAATAAGTACTTGATCATTTAATACGCATTTACACTAATATTGAATCTGAATTTTCACAAAATATGAAAATTCTTGTTGATGAAAACCTAGATGGTATGGATGAACGATTAAATAGTTTGGGGTATGATGCGCAAAGTGTACGAAAACTGCAGATTACAGGACAAAAACTCGGTTCTGATTATTCCATAATTAATTATGCTCGTGAAAATGATATGATTATAGTAACAAAAGATACAGAGTTTCGTAAGGCAAGCGAAGAAAATAACTTTCCATTGATTCTTCTTGATGATGAGGCAATTCTCAAAATAATTATAGAAAAACTAAAAAATTTCAGTTAACGTTATTTGAGTTCATGTATGATATTCTCAAGTTTGTAAGAGTCTCGTTTAGAAAATCTTCTTCTGGTTGATGTGCAATATTATTCATAATTATCTTCCAACAATCTTCAATCTTTCTGTTAATCTGCGAGAACATCTTATCCTTTTTAAATGCTGGATAGTATGATAATAGCTTCATTATGCCATCCATTGATTGAACAATATGTATCAGGTGGATGATTTCTTTTAATCGCTCATGAAATGAGATTTTTTCTTCACTGCTAATTGTCTTGAAATTTTTTATTTCTTGATAAACTGTTTCAATTTCCTTGTACAGATTTTTCAGCTGATTATTTATTGATTCGTATAAATCTATTAATTCATATTCTATGTGAGATCTACTGAAAATTTTTTTTTCTATTTCACCTGCTTCTACTAATACACTGATTTCTCTGTAAATGATTTTCTCATTTCCCATTTTCTCCATAACCCTCTTAGCAAGTTCGGTGCCTCGAATTTTTCCATTTTCATTGAGAATTCTTATGATCTCAGTTCTGATGATCTGTGAATTTTTATCCATGATTTATTCCAGAATTATTTTTGATATTTTTCTATGACTGCTTTGTTCCCCATCTTGTTAATTTCTGTTACTAATAATTCCAAGATTTCTATCCCTTTTTTAATTGGTTCTTTGTTAATATTTTTAAGTTCCAAATTTTTTTTGAGTATATTTTTTTCATTATTAATAAAACTCAACAAACTAACATTTTCACCCATGTTGAGGTTTACAAAAAAATCCACATATTCTGAGGGTGATTTTATTCCCATGTTTTTTAATTTTCTATCTAGTATTTGTTTGAACCCCGACGAATTAGGTTTATTTAGAAATTTTACATGTAATGTACATGGATAGTTGTGATAGACGTGTTCGTGCTTATAAAAATGGAAAAACATTTGATGAGTGCAAAGAGATTGCAGAATTCCTTAATCCTGATTTTAAGAGACACATTGAAGAAAAAGGACGAGTTTTGTGGACTGAAATTTTAGAAAAAGTTGATCATGATGAACTACTCTATAAACTCACACTAAAATTTCTGAGGCGTGATGGCTATGATATTGGCAATCATAAAATTCCTGAAGTCAAGAAATTTATTTAGTAGGATCTATTTTACAACTACCATCTGAATTTTGTAATTTTTTTGCCATTATATATGGTGTAATAATTAAAACTGGAATTGAAATTGCGATGAAAAAAGTTTGCATTTGAGATAATGCTATTGATAGTGCTATTCCACTTGCTGTTCCGACAAATATTGACAAAAATGTGCCTGCACATGTAGGACAGGCAATGAATAATCCTGTTACTGCTCCTACTGTGCTAATTCCTCTCCCCTTCTTTGAAATACTGTACGCGTTTACAGCGATTGCTCCATTCAATCCAACTAGATATGATACAATTACTTGTAATACCAAATTTATCGGAATAATTTGTAATCCTACATGTTCTGTCAAATATATTATAATTTTTGGCATATATCCTGGACCATCACAACAAGGTGCAATAAATCCTGATGGAATTGTTGCACCATAATGAAGTGCAAAATTAACTTCTGGTTGATATACCAGAGTTCCTGAAACTAGTGAAAAGAAAATACCGTATCCGATGAATATGACAACAAAAATTTTACGTGATTTTGAATTCCATGTTGTTAATGCAATAATTGTAGAAAGATTTTTTTGATTCGCTTTGACTTTCCCTTCATGGTATCGATACAATCCAAAAGCAATGGCACCAAATGCTACAACTAAAATAATATAAAACCCATAAGCTATTCTTTGTATCGAGTCAATTGCAACAGGAGTAAGCAACTCTGGATCTTGATATCTTGAATAGAGTAAAAACAGTGTGGCTATTGTTACAAATCCTAATATGATTAATTTTTTCCCCTTACTGCTACTTTTTTCTAGATGTATGTCCATTATTTCTGATCTGATTTAACGAAATTAAATTCTATCCCATTTGTTTTATTGTTGAATTTTTGATTCATATTTTTGCTGCATTTTAAAATAATAGGTTATTTCAATTCAAATATACGTAAATAGTATCTCATTTATTATCTATGTAAATTGCTTTTAAGATGTCTGTTTTGCTTACTACTCCTCCTAATTTTCCGTTAATTCTAACTCCAACACCGTTGATTCTGTTTTGCACCATTGCTTCACATGCTACTGTAAGATCTTCTTCAAAATCAACAGATTCAAAAGTTTTGGTCATTACATCTCTTGCTTGAATAGTATTCCCAAAGCCCGACTCAGAAAGAAACCCCTTTCTTGTAAATACAATGGACACGGTGTCATCTGAATTATCCAAAACAACATCTGTGTTTCCTTGCTCTAATGCAACATGAAATAAATCTCGAAATGTCAGTATTCCCTCAGGTTCATCCATTTTATTTTTTAAGAAAATCCTTGAAATCTTATTTTCAATCATTTTTGATACTACGTTTTTTAGAGATTCTTCTGAATTCATTGACATATATGATATTGTCATAATATCGCCAACCGTATGTTTTCCAGAGTATTTTTTAATATAATGCTCTGCAATGTCTGTTTTTGTTATTATTCCAACCAATCCCTTATCATTTGTAGAAACTCCCAGCGAACCAATGTCTTTTTCAAGCATCACTTCTACGCATTTCTCTATGCTCATCGAATCATCTACTGAAGTAATCTTGTTCATTATGCTGGATACGTGAATTTCATCAAGATTTTTTTCTGAGTCGTCATTAAGTAGGAATAAACCCAAGTCTTTCTCAGTTACTATTCCTATTGGAATATTTTCATCTGTTACAATTAATCTGCTTATGTTATTTTTGATTAGTTCGGAAATAACATTGGATAATGATGCATTTCTTTTTATTGTTATGGGTTTTTTTGCAATTAAAATTAACTCCGACAAATGACTCACTTTTAATTATTTGACTAAATATACTGGAATTTTAGATTTTTGAAGTATGTGATTTGAAACACTTCCAATCATATCTTTTGATGCGGAACCTGAGCCTGTTGTGCTCATTACAATATGATCAAATTTTCCAGCTTTTGCTGTATGTAATGTAACATGACTCGGTGATCCTCTAAGAATCTTTGTGGTAAACTTCACATTTTTATTTCCTGCACGCTTTTCTGCTTTTCTCAAAAGAATTTTTGCATCATCTACAAGTTGTTTATCAAATGCTTTTGTCCTAGATCCTCCTTCTATTACATGTGGGATAACATGGATGCATGTTATTTGTCCATGTGTAAATCCTGCTAGAGTAATTGCTCTGTCTAGGGCCTCAAAGGATTTTTTGGAACCATCTAATGGTACTAGAATTCTATTTAGATCCAATAACCTAATCCTTAAAACAGTTCAATATTAAGATTAGATTCTATTTCCTATCTTGAATAACTATTCAATCTGATCCAGTATATATGATTCAATCAAACAATATTCATCCATTATAGAAAAATTACTGCAATTAATGAAAATGTGTTAGTTATCAAATCAAAAAATAATTTCTAACTAAGCTTAGGTACAAATATGTAAATTATTGCTATGATTTCTAATCTTCCAAATATCATTAAAAATCCCAAGACAATTTTTGTTGCAGGATCTGTCTCCAAATCAATAACTCCCGCAGATAATCCCCCAGTAGTAATAACTCCAGCCGATTCAAAGAACGCATCCTGATATGACACTTGTTCACTTTCAGCAAGATGTAGTCCTGCAACCGCCGAAATTGTTGGAAATAATGCCAATATGATCAATGTTGATGTGATTTCTTTTTTTGTCTCTGATGTTAGCTCTGCTCTTTTTACTTTGCTTAGAAAAAATCTGATATGTCTCAAATGTAATAATCTAAAAATCTTTAGACCTCCTGCAGTTGAAAATCCGCATCCTCCAATGAACATCAAAATTATCAATATTGCATGTGCTCCTCCATTAAGTCCTGCAAGGCTTTCTTGTTGGAGTCCTGCGGTAGTACTGGCCGAAACAGAATAAAATGCACTTTCTAGTGGATCTAATCCACTAATCAATATGAATAAGATTATGGCACTGCCTAAAATTGCAAAATATGTTAGTACTTCTTTTCCAAGTTTTGGTGATAAGAATTTTTTTCTGACAAATGCATAGTGGAATGTAAATGGTAAAGCTCCTAGAATCATCCCGCCCATTAAAATTAGATCTTCTTGCCAAAGTAAATCGTCGAGAATTGTAGATGTTGGTAAAAATCCTCCTGTTGCAAGCGTACTCATTGCCAACGAGAAATTATCTATGATGTTTCTTTCTCCAAAAACATACAACAAAGTTGCAATAATAACAATGTAAATAGAAAATATGACTGTAATAGTAAGAAATAGTTCTTTCATATGTAATGTCCTACCTGAAATAAAACCCCTCATTGATTGTAATTTTGATTCTGGGTAAAACGCTGTAATCACTAAATAGATGAAACTCATTCCTCCTACAAGCTGTGTATAGCTACGGAAAAATGTGAAACTTTGAGAAAGATTTTCTGGTTCTTGGAATAATGATATTCCTCCAGTAGTAAATCCAGCTGCACTTGAAAAAAATGCATTTGAAAATGCTTCTATGCTCGTCTCATTACTTGGTAACACATACAGATACGGAACCGTACCAAATAAAGTTAGTAGAAATAGACTAGAAAATACCAGAACTGATGCCTGTTGAAGATTGAGACTTGATTTTTCTCCATAAGAGTTCAGAAAAAATCCTGTCACAAGTAAAAGAACTGTGGTCAGATAAATTCCAGTGGCAATCACTGTGTCTTCTAAAATTGTTGCAAGAATGGCAGGTACAAGTAACAATACTCCGGCGAATTGCAACACGAAACCTAAATTTCCCAGAATTGCTTTTACTGGTGGACTCAAAAGACGTGGCGGTGTAGCTGTGGCATCTCGAATAACATTTGCAATCGTTGTCTGAAAGATCATGCCAATTACCATGTTTTTCTTTGATAAAACGGGTAATTTTCTAATACCATTATCTCGCATTTTATGTAGTGCATCTTGTAATGTTGATTTTTCATTTATTGTAATCAATGGAGTTGTCATGATGTCTTTCAGCTTTGTGGCTTCTGCGTAAACTGTAACATCGCTAACTTTTCTTAGGATATCTTCATCTGTCACAATTCCCACTGGAAGGTTATCATTGTCTGTAACAATGATGTCATCTGTTTCATAATGACGCAACATTCTAGCTGCGTCTCTAGTTTGAGTATTCATACTGAGTGTGAGAACATCTTGGTCCATGTATTTTGTAACATATTTACTTAGAATGTATGATACTGCACGTTCTGGATTTGTCGACATTAAGCTATCCACTGCTGTTCATTTTAAATAATTTGGGGTAAGATGCAAATTTTAATCATATAAAAATAATTTGTAATATTTTTTCTGAATTTCTGATCTCATAAATTTGCTATCTTTATAAACTCGAAATCGGTAGTTTATGCGTAAAACAATGGAAATTGATCAAGCACAAGAGCCTGATTATGAATCTGTGAAGATTGATTATGTTGGATTCGTTGATCCCTATGCTGTTGAAGGAATGGTTGTTCTAAAGGCCGACAATGGAAAAGAATTCCATATGAGAGCATTTTCAGGCGAAGTTGCTAGGCATATATCGAGTTTTAGTGACACTGATGGTGAATCTATACCATCCATTTACAAGATGATTGAGGAGATTTGTGAAGAAAATGAATTGGTTTTAGTTAAAGTAAAAATTTATGAAAGCGGAGATGTTTTACGTGCGAATCTGTATTTTACCGGCAAAAAAGATCTTGTATTGAGAAATTATAGGGCTTCGGATGCCATGGCTTTAGGGGCATTTTACAACATCCCTATCCTTGTTAGGAAAAACCTTCTAAAAGAAAGCATGGAGGCATAGCTTTATAATTTTCTAATGGTTAGAATGATTTTATTTACAATGTACTCGTAAAATTATGTGAATGAACAAGAACAATTAATGGGTGATTTACTTAATGTAGATCTAGAAATTATAGATGTTGTAATAGAATTTAATCTAGGGCATTGGACTTCTGACTCTAAAAGATCACGTTGGAGATTTACTTAAAATCCGCGATGAAATGGTGCAAAAACTAATGTCTACACAAATAGATGATCATTAATGTAATTGCAAATATGATCACTCTCATCAATGATTAATTTTCATCAAAAAAATAATCTGGAAACATATTTTTGATTTTTAATTGCTCTAAATGATAATTTTGAATTTTAAGTTCAATTTCGTCTATTTCTTTTTCTTCTACATTTTGTTTTCTTTTTTTCAATATTTTGATTTGGTTTGACAATGTTTTGTACATAATAGCATACTCTGGAAATTTTTCAGGTAGTTCGCCCATCATCTAAATTAAATGTACATCTCACTAATACTGGTTGTGAAAATTTAGGTAGTTTCCTTATTTGTGATGATAATGTTTGGTTTGGGTATGTTAAACAATTATTTTCCCATATACAATATTTGGATTCCAGCCAAATCTGGCATATTTTATGTTGATGTTTTTGTTTGGGCAATTTGGCTATTCTAGATCTTACTTCCTTTATTATCTGTAATACGTGTTATTGATGTGCTCTTTTATTTAATTCTAAAATGCTTCATAATTCGGCAAACTCATCATCTATCAGTTTTAGCTTAGTTTGTTGGTTAATCATCAGCAATTTTTATTGTAATTTCTATGGTATATTATTATCCCATCAAAAATCAGAACCTTTTTGATGTGACTACACACATTAATCGTATGGTTAATTTTGAAAAAATATACCAAAGAGTAGCATCACAAGTAATTCAAAGATGCCATGGGGCAATCAAGATTACAAAACATGGGAAAATTATTGAAGTTTATGATACCAAGCGTCATATGTGGAGTCATGGTTTGGCAGGACTTATAATTAAAGAGGAATGCCTGAATGCACATCTAAGAGAATGGGAATTTGCAAATGTACGAAATTATATGATCCGAGAATTACTTGGAAAATCAAAAAACTAGTATACGACTTTTCTAATGAGATGTGGCTCTTTTAGCATAATTATATCGTCTCTGATTGATGATAATTCTACTTTTTTTAAATTATGATTTGTGGTTACGATTAATGCTTCGCACCTAGAACATAAAATGGTCTTTCCATTTGATCTCTCCTCTCTAACAACATTCTTTTCCAATCTATCCTCTTTTTGGCATGTTGGACACAGTCTTGGCTCTTTTAGCATGGTGATTATCTCTTTGATGAAAATAGTTTTTCCCATATCATATTACTGATAAATGATTCACTAAAGAGTTTGTATTGTTAATTGGTATCAGCAATCCCATTTTGAATGTCAAACCGTTTTAATCATTCAAAATTAGAACGAATGGTATTCAGTATATTCCCAATCTAACCAATTAACAAAGTTGTAAAGTTTTTACTGAAAATATATTTTTGTACTTTTTGATATCATTTTGCAAATATTGTTTGATTTTGAATAATCATGTATCTATACATCGTTGTTCTTTGCATGAATTATTCTTATTTTTTCATCTAGATATTTTCAATCATCAACCTTTTTGAATGATTTCTTGTACATTTCAATATCTGGATTACTGCTAGTTATTTCGATATCTGCCTCTCATTATACGTATTTTTGATAATTTTTTATTCTGCTAAAATTTATAATATTTCATTACTTTTTTTCAAAAAATTTATATAAAATCTTAAATAGTTATATGGTTTATACATATTGATGTCGTTAGTTAAAAAATCTGGCGATTGAGTTGCGCTGCCCCGCAGAACGAAAAAAGGCAATCAAACGTTTAGACGTTTGACCATGAGGGGGAATCTCTCAGTGTTCTGCAGTTAGGGGTTTGCGCCTTTAATTTCTTTGATTATAATTTCTGTTTTTTAGTAATCCTAATCTGGATTTGTGTAATTAAAAAAATCTTAATTTTATTGATAAAAAGAGATTAAGTTACTATCTCGTCTAGTCTTCCTTCTTCTTGAGCTCGTTTTATCTCCATGGCAATTCTTCTGCCAACTCCAAATGTCGTGCCATACTGATATTTTGTGTAAGGACTAGTTGTTGCAACTATTGGATTTCCTGGAACTCTTAATGATACGTCATATACAACTAATTCTAAATCCTTTGTAATGACACTTTGAAGCGAAAATGGTCCAATAATTCCTGGTGCGTACTCCCTTTTTACAGCTGCAACAAACTTGTCTCCCATCTTTATGACTTTTTCAAGCAGAGATTCTCTTATACTTGCTGGGGTGTGACCAACTTCAATATTTTGCAAATCTACATTGATATCTAATTGCTGTTTTGCAGGAAGTGCATTATAATCATGAATATTAGTTTGCAATCTTCGTTCAATTCCAATAAAGTCTACTTGATTTGAAATTGGCGTATGAAAGAAATTAAAATTCATATATGTTCCAATTGCCAATTCTTCAATACTTGATTTTTCAAGATCTTTTCTTGAGATAACTCCTTGTTTGATTTTTGCTTCTGATTTTTCTATAAAATCTTTATATGATGAAACTGTGAAAAACGCTCTTTCCAAAGGCCTATTTTTTTCTTGAACTTTAACTATGCATGGCTTGTTAATTTTTTTTGGATCTTTGAATAATTTAGGATATTTTATTTTGGCTTTCTCTAACAAGTAGTACTGTCCTTTTTTTGCGGTCCTTTCTTCTGCTTGAAATAATTTTCTATTTCCAAAAATAGGTACTTTGAATGAATCCTCAATAGTTTTGTAACCCAAGTAAACAGTGAGTGATCTATGTGGAACGATGATTGTGTTTGAATCGCGTAACATTTTCTGATTTTTGGCCGAGGTCATATCCTTGAATTTATCTAAAACAATTATCTCATCTGCAATCCTACTAAATCTTTGATAAGGGCCTTCTCTGCCCTTTTGGCAGAAAACTTTGGTTTGAAAATCTTCGTCTTTTGCACCATCCATAATCTCTAATGCAGAATGACTTCCTAGAACTCCTATTTTGACATCTGAGTAATCATTAACTATTTTCTTAATGTCTGAACTTTTAATCACATCATGCCTAGATAATGGGAGGTAATATAGCTAATTTTTCAGATCGAGTCAAAATCACAAGATTTTTCCTGAACTGATGTCTATTTTTAGACATGTTGTATCATTTTGAACTTCAAATGGCTGGAGTCATTCTGCTTACTGCAATGACGGTGGGTGGAATTTCATTGTGGCTTAAACGACGAAAAATGAATAAGGAATTCCAAGAATCTGACAACCCACAAAATATCTAGTGCTAAGCATAAATGCATATCTAATACATAAAATACTGTGCCTTAGAAGACATATTATTGAAATTAGTAATTGGGATTACTGGCAGTACTGGTGTGATATATGGGATAAGAATGCTAGAAACCCTCAAGAAATTAAACATAGAAACGCATTTGATTATGTCTAAGTGGGCTGAAAAATGTGTCTCCATGGAGACGGATTATTCTATTGATTATGTAAAATCCCTTGCATCTAATACTTCTGATGAAAAAAACATGGCATCTAGTGTTTCTAGTGGAACTCATAAGATTGACGGTATGATTGTATCTCCATGTAGTATGAAAACTTTGGCTGCAATTGCTAATGGCTATGATGACACGTTAATTGCAAGAGCTGCTGGTGTTACGATAAAGGAATCTAGGAAATTAATTTTAATGGTAAGGGAGACTCCCTTATCTGCAATACATTTAGAAAATATGCTAAAGCTTTCTAGATTGGGGATTGTAATTTTACCTCCCGTAACTGAATTCTATACAAAACCCAAATCCATTGATGATATTGTAAATCATGGTGTTGGCAAGTGTCTGGATCAATTTGACATAGAGCACAATTTATACCCTCGATGGGGTACATTGTAAACTATAATTGCCAAAATTTTCTTTAGAAAGAATAGTTAACACAAAACGAGAAATTGTTTTTGAAACTTTTTCAAATTTTGAGAATTATTCAAAATTGCTTCCACAACACTTTCCATCAATTCGAGTCCGTTCAATTCGCAACAATGCTTCCGTAGTGGAAGAATATCTTAATCTTGGCGATGAGGAATTCTTGATTATGACAAAACATGTATCTAATTTTCCAGAATCTCATGATGTTTTTGTGATTGGGGGTGATGCAAAAGGAAGTGTGTTCAAAGAAAAATTTCTTGAACTTGATATGGGAACAAAAATTATAGTTGAAGTTGATTTAAAAATCAAAGGAAAACTAAAGATTTCAAGATTATTTAGAAAAGATACATTTGAGCGGGATTATGGTAAAATTTTAGATGATTTTTTAAAAATTATTGAGAATTAATCTTATTTTATTTCTTTATCTTTGGAGGTGCTGTCTAATTCTTCTTTGAATTCTTTGAGATCTTTATCTGCTTCGATTTTGCCTTTTTCAAATTCTCCTTTGGCTTTACCAAATGTCTTGGCAAGTTCCGGTATCTTTTTTGCACCAAAAATCAATACGGCAATTACCACGATCAATACAATGATCTCAGTACTTCCAAGCATTACGTTTTTAATTCTTTAATTTCAGATTTAAGTGTTCAACTTTTTGTGTTCTTTACGCTCGATGAATATCATGCCTGCTGCATACAATGCAATCATTGGTCCTGCTACAAACATCATTGTTACTCCTGTTCCATCTGGAGTAATTATTGCTCCAAAGATCACAATTATCACAATTGCATATCTGATATTTTTTCTCCAAAAATCTGAATCTATCATTCCTGATGCTGATACTGCATACATAATAAGTGGAAGCTGAAATGAAAAGCCAAATGCTAACAAAAATTGTAATACAAAAGTTACAAACTCCATAACATTTAGAAAAGTTACTAGTCCTGCACCCTCACCGTATCTATACAAAAATTCTAACATATATGGAATTACAAAATTATATGCAAAAATACAACCTGCAATAAATAATCCTAGTGCTGGAAGTGAGATACTTCTACTTACATTGATCTCATTTTCTTTTAGTGCTGGCTTGATGAAACCCACTAATTCTTTAATGATTACCGGCATTCCAACAACAATGCCTACAAGTGCTGCAACATACATTTGAGCAAAGAATGCTTGTCCTGGTGCTGTCTGAATTAATTCAACGCTTTCTGGAACTAAATTGATTCTCATATGATTTGTAATTTGTGCTGCAATATTGTGCAGGGGTTCAGGTGTTGGATAATACAAAGTAAATTGATCTATCTGTATTGATTCTGCATGAAATGTCAAAATGAATGCAGTAATAATTCCAATAACTAACACAATTCGAAGTAATCTTTTTCTTAGTTCTTCTAAGTGCTGGTTGATACCATCCAATTCGGACATTGGATCACTTTATTTTTTAAAGTATATCAATTAAGTGGGAATTGGTAATAATTTTGCTTCTGGAAGCCCTGCCTCTTTGAGTTGCTCTGCGGTAATCCCTTCAAACTCTAAAGATATGATGGCTTTGGTATTAAATTTAGATTGCATATCTTTTGCCAAATCACTGATATCTTTTGCAGAATAGATTTCTTTTGAATCTTTGAGAAATACTCTGTCTCCTTTTTCCATCTCTTTACCATTGAATTTCCCTTGAAGAAAACTGGTGATTGATGGGAGTTCTTTTCTGTCAATGTTATTGTGAAAATAA
>Ga0224501_10003365_pt1 | contig 12571 bp, 6 predicted proteins | sample SF_Oct11_sed_USG_4_FD_169105 | JGI IMG/M metagenome (GOLD analysis project Ga0224501, IMG submission 169105) | Sediment microbial communities from San Francisco Bay, California, United States - SF_Oct11_sed_USGS_8_1 | ecosystem: Environmental > Aquatic > Marine > Sediment | place: USA... | reverse complement strand
GTTCTCAAAAAAGGTTCTGGCGTATCGCAAACAAATCAAAAAAGCTATTTAACCGAAGAGTTATTTTCAAGCATTTATAATTCCTCTAAGAGGGTTTGTTGTTGGAGAGCTCGTATAAAAGTCCAGCTTTTTTGAAAAAAGAAGACCTTGAGAGAATTCATTCTTCGACGTTAAAGATTCTCGAGAAAATAGGGTTCAGGGTGGACGAGGAAAACGCGTTAAAACTGTTAGATGATGCCGGGGCAACCGTGGATTTCAAACGGAAGATTGTGAGGGTTCCGCATAGTTTGGTTGAGGAATTGATTAAGAAGGCAAGGAAATGTGTTAGGTTGTGTGGCAGAGATCCGAAACATGACCTGATCTTGGGAGAAGGCAGGGTTTACGTTATGACTTCCAGCACTGGCATCAGAGTTTTAGATATGGACACTGGGGAAGTTAGGCAGTCGACGAAGAAAGATGTGGAGGATAGCGCGAGGCTGGCAGACGCTTTGGAAAATTTTCACCTTTATTCGATTATGGTGGATGCCTTGGATTGTCCAGAAGAAATTATGGGTCTGGAAGAAATTGATGCGATGTTCAACAACACTGAGAAACACATAGATACTGGTGCTCTAGGCACTGAAAACGCGAGAGATGAGATTCGGATGGCGGCGGCGGTGGCGGGAGGCTTTGAAGAACTCAGGAAGAGGCCGATAATAGATTTTATGCAGACTCCGGTTTCCCCGCTTATACAGGACAGAGGAAACACTGAAGCGATCTTGGAATGCGCCAAGCATGAGGTTCCCCTCGTTGTTTTGAATATGGTGCAGGCTGGAGGTACCTCGCCTGTTACGATTGCAGGCGCTCTTTCAGTGACTAATGCTGAGGTGTTGAGTGGCATGTTGATTGCGTATTTAGCGAATCCTAGTGTGCCTCTGATTTACGGCACGTCGTCTATTGTTTTGAATATGAAGAGCTTGTCCGGACCGTCGATTTTTGGTCTTGTTGAGGATGGCTTGATCGCTATGGGTGCAGCACAACTGGCGAAGTATTATGGTTTTCCTTCGTTGGTTAATGCTTCTTTTGGCGGTTGGTCAGAGCTTGATGGGGAGTGGCTGAGCTTTTTAGGAGCGATGACGGCGATGTTGCCTCCTCTGGCGAAGGCGGACATTCTTTATGGTGGGGGGTTGATTGAAGATGCGAAGACTTTGTCGTATGAGGCTATGGTTATCTCAGATGAGGTGGCGGGTATGGTTCTTCGAGCCTTGAGAGGCATCGAAGTGAACGAGGAGACGTTAGCTGAGGCTGTTATTCATAAAGTTGGGCCTGGCGGGAACTTCCTCTCTGAGAGGCACACGCTTGAAAACTTGCGGAAAGAAATTTTCATTTCAGAAATATTGGATAAGCCGAGGGTGAAGGATGTTAGGGAGGCGGCTAAGAAAAGGGTTAAGGAGCTTCTGAGCGTTCATCAGCCGGAGTCTTTAGATAAAAGTGTTCAAGAAGAGCTGAGAAGGATTGTCAAGGAAGCTTGGGAAAGAAAACGAAGGAGAAGGTGAAGTGTGTTTTCTCCGAGTTTTTCACTGGTGTAGCAACCATTACAAATAATTACTTATAGGCTAGTACTCCAGAATTATACGTTTCTCTTTTCAACCTTCTTTATTGCTTCTTCAACTGCCGTTAGACCCTTGTCTAGCAATTCCTCTTCTATTGTCAGCGCTGGATAGAGTCTTATGTGTGGTTCGTTGTCCCAGATTGGATGTACACCGTTTCTTATGGCTTCGTAGTATACGGTTCGGGCAACGTTGATGTCTAGAGCTTTCGTTTCCGCATTTACGATCGAGATTCCTAAGAGAAGACCTAGACCTCTTGCATCGTCAACAATCTTGTAATCTTCAACCCACTCTTTCATCCGTTTTAAGGCTTTCTCGCCGAGACTTGCCGCTCTTTCAGGCAGTCTCTGCTCTTCCATGAGTTCTATGGTTTTCAATGTTGCCGCGCAACCCGCCGGATGCCCAGCGAAAGTGCTACCTGAGTAGGCATGGGTCTCCGCCATTACCTCTTCGGATCCCATGACCGCCGCTATAGGCATGAGGCCTCCGGTCATTCCCTTGGCTATTGGCATCAAGTCTATATCGATGCCCCAGTGTTCTATGGCCCACATCTTACCAGTTCTGCCGAAACCACTTAACACCTCGTCACAGATGAGGAGCCAGTCGTACTTGTTTGCGAGCTTCTTGAGTCCGGTAATGAAGTTGTCTGGTGGAATCCAGTTTCCGCCCTCCGCCATTACAGGTTCAAAAAGAATGGCTGCAACGCGATCTGGTGATACGATTCCCGCTATGTTCCCCTGTCCCAGAATAAGCTCTTCAATGTACCAGAGGCAGTAATCCGCGTATTCTTCAGGTGTTACGTCAAGAGGTGTTCTGAAGCTATAGGGATATGGCGCGTACAACACGCCTCCCTGCCATGCTTCAAACCCTCTTTTTCTATTGCCACCGATCGTACCTAACACTCTGGCTGCTATAGAATCGCCGTGATACTGGCTGTGAAAGCAGATTATTAACGGTCTTTGCTTGTAGGTTATAGCATACGACACGGCAGCCTCAGCAGCCTCTGTTCCGGAAATCTCATAGCTAACTCTGGTAAGCTTCTTGTTAGGCGATATCTCGGCGAGCTTCTCCGCAAGCTCATACCTTATAGCGGAGTTGTAACAGAAGCCATATTGCTTCATAGCCGCGATTACCGCTTCTAAGACCCTCGGGTGGACATTACCCACATTGTTCGTCGCCCAACCGGATGAAAAGTCGATGAATTTATTGCCATCAACATCTATTAACCACGAACTTTCAGCTTTAGCCACAACAAATCTTGGAGGAGGAGAAAGCCCAGCCCTAGCCGCCTCTGCTAAAGCTGCCTCTTCCTTTTTTCCTCCGGGAAACACTTTGAATCCTTTCTTCACATATTCCTTGCTCTTAGGTCCTGGAATGTTTAACAAAGTCATATCATCACCTCATGTTAGTGTATCTTGATTATATTTTTTTGCGTTTGAGAATTTCGGGTTCAAGCAGCTTGACTATGGCTCTCTGAGCAGCCTCGGCGGCAGCCACTAGATGCATTAACCATATTTCGCAGTTCTTAAATTTCTCGCCCACCATCTTCAAACCCTTGCCCAAGCCATTTTCGATGATGTCGCTTGGGCCTAAGCCGAGGTCTAAAGCTTTCCTTGTGGTTTCTTGCACTTTATCTGCGTCAAAGCTTAGGACAGCATCAGCTAGCTCATCATAGGCTGTTTCAGAAGACAAGTTTTTCACCAAGGCGGACTATGGTTTAATGGTAAGTGAACATAAAAGGTTTTTCGCGCGCGGTTTTTTACGTTTTAGTCTTTCTTGAATTGAGGATATGTGCCTGTTTTGGACTCAATAGTGCGTGACGCATGTAGGTTCTCTGAAGGAGCGTCTTCTCTCTGCAACGAGGAAGATGCAATCTGGGAAATCTGGAATCAAAATCGTTAAGGAGGAGATGTAAACATTTGCATATCAGTAATTTCTATATGTTGAAGAAGGTGCTATTTACGAGTATTTGCCCGAGAAGGCACTGAAAAAGGTTATCGAAGAGGCGCTGTAGATGGCTTAAGCATAGAAGATTCTTCCAGATTCTTTTTGAGTAAGACTTAAATTGTTGGCTTCGTTAATTAGTCGTGGTTTAGAGGATTCAATACGTCCTTTAAATCTAAAACAAACAAAAAATTGGAAAGAAGGGAAAGGAGAAATGAATGCAAAGTCTAATACGATTCTGACGTGTGTCTCGATAGCATTGATTTGCCTAATGCTTAGCTCACTGACCGTGCAATCGTCTCCAGGCGAGGCAGAATTCGGTTTATGGGCAGTGCTTAACAATGACCCCTATTGGGGAGGATACGGTGGCGGATGCCATGACATAATGTATAAGATGAGGCCTCAGCTTGCAGAGATTGGAGTCAACGTTGACGTGTACATACAAGGTGATATGTGGGCCAACTGGGAGCTTATATGGAAAGCAGGGTTGGGTGGTGCTGGACCTGGTAAAGCACCGTATGGATGGGACATCCACATCATGGACTGGTGGTTGCATAGAGTTGGGTTCCTCTGGATGGATTCGATAATGCTCTCGAAATGCATAACTCCTCTTGCCTATAACATTAACCCCTACGTAAGCGAGAGAAACGACGAGCTCTATTGGAAGATGCAGACCTCACTTGATCCTGTAGTGCGCCGAAACTACGCGTTTGCTTGGCAAGCTGAACTTATGCACAATCCTCCAGTGGCCACCTTCTACTATCCCATTACATACAATCTGCGTTCTCGCTACATTAAAAACTATGACTCAAGTACGTGGTGGTATGACCTGTCAGGCCTAAGCATTGACACTACGGGTCTCGAAGATAAATTGTCAACTACTGTTCTAAATCGTCTTAACACGGAAAAGACACTGATATATGGTGCCTCCGAACCATGGACATTTTATCTAACAACTTTCGCAGATAGCTACACTGATGAGCAAGATGCTAACCTCGTAAGCGGGAGCCTGTATAAGATTTCCCTCGACTGGGCAACACATGAAGACGGAAAACCGGGAGAGAACTATTATCTTAAGCCTTGGCTTGCTAGCGACTATCCAACACCCGTTGACGGTGAGGAGGTTGAATGGTTAGATTCTGACGGTGAGATGGTCTATCGTGTGAAGATTCCTCTCAGAGAGGGTGTTGTTTGGAGTGACGATGATCCCTTCGATGCAAAAGATGTATGGTTCAGCGTCGACATCATCACCAACCCAGAAACCCTCTCATCAGGGTGGGGTGACTTCGCACCCATAGTAAAGCGTGCGGAATACGTCGATACGGCTGGGAACCTTCACAAGGCTACGGGTCGAGATGACACTCCCCTCAACTGGGACCCCAACACTATCGCATTGATTTGCCACGATCCCTACGCTGACCTCAACCTCATCCTCGCAAATGTTTGGGGAACAGGCATTATTCCCGCCCACGCGGTCGGCCCTATAGTGGACGCCGTAGGCGCGAGCGGATTGCGCGGACATGACATAACTATAAACTTTGACTATGCTAAGGCCAATCTGCCATCTATAGGACCATACAAGTATGATGCCCAAGGTCCAGTAGCTGGATATGATTGGATACGCTTTGCGAGAAACCCCAATTTCTTCGGATACGATGCGTCTATAGTGGGAGAGCCTGCTTGGGGACCATACGACGTTCAAAAGATGATTATCAAGTATATGCCCGACTCACCCGTTAGGTTAACAGCCATACGAACCCATGAGATCGACTGGGCCGAGTATCCAGTGACTGCTATAGAGCAGTATGAAGAATTGAAGGCTACAGACCCCACTCTTCTAATATACCAAGCGCCTGAGACTGCTGGCAATCACCTATGGTTTAACTTCAACAACCCGTACCTCAGCAACAGGTATGTGAGGCTGGCCTTGTGCCACGCGATCCCGTACAAAGATATAATGGAGAATCTATTGCCAGGCTGGGGCATCGTAGGATCGATTCCTGGAATAAGCTTTGTACTTCCTTGGCATGTGTACGTCTACGAGGGCGGCGAAATAAGCCTCTTCAACACGGATTTGGAACCCTACGAATTCGACCTCACTAAGGCGCAGATGTACCTAGACATGTGGTACTACTCTCAGGAAGGCTTTACTGCCCCTGCTGACCGCGACAAGGGAGCTGTGGGCGACGCAAACTTTGACGGAATAGTGAACACGGATGACCTATGGCTATGGCTAACTACTTGGGGAGAGAAGCCTCTCACACACGAAATAGACTGGTGGGACCCAGATTGGTCAGGAGGTGTCTATCCTTGGCCAGTGGCAGAAGGTGCCTCCGTTGCTCCAGGCAACGACATCGACGCAGACTTCAATAACGGTGGAACAGTAGGCTCAGAAGACTTTCCACTTTGGCTAGCACATTGGGGAGACGAGTATCCGTTCGAAGGAGCTAGATGAGCATGAGAGGAAAACGACGAATAATACCAATACTTCTACTGCTTGCAACGGCTGTCCTCAGCCAAAGCTTGATCACCCCTTCAGCCGAACTCGAATATCCTGCCATCTACATAGATCCGGCGACCATCGGGCCCAATGGATACGGGATAGACACGCAATTCAACATTTCCATACGCACTGACTGCACATACACAGACATTACGGGCTACGGATTCAGCCTAACTTACAACCCCCTCGTCCTAGAGGGCGTTGAAGTCTTTAACGGAGACCTCATCACTGCCGCGGAACATACCATGGTGTTTTCGGCTGGAAACTTCACCCACTACACTGGGAAGCTAGCGCTGACGGAGGCCACCTTTACAATTGTTCCCCTACAGCCTGTGAACGTAACATCTGGGCCCGGAATCCTCGCAAAAGTAACCTTCAAAGTTGTGGGCAATGGAGATTCTGATATAATCCTCGGAAACGACACTTTCCTCAAAGGATACAACGCAGTAACGAAAAAGCCCTACAACATCGTAGACGCCTACTTAATGCCCGAAAACATTGGACACAGCTACTTCCGCAACGTGGAACCTGCCCCCACACATGACATAGCCGTTACAAGCGTCGAGCCCGACGTAACCAAAGTGTTAGCCCCCGCACCCGTAAGTATTAACGTAACCATTGAAAACAGCGGAACCGCAGATGAAAGATTTGCCGTTAAGGTTTACTACGAAAAAATACACGCAGAATTCCTCGTAGGCTCAATGAAGGTGGATAATCTGACAGCTGGAGATTTCTGGAGCCAACTCTTCATTTGGGACACAACATATGCAGCGCAAGGAAACCACACGATCATTGCTGTAGCCGATGAGGTGATGCGGGAAACGAATACAGCCAACAACAAGAATGAAGAAGCATGGGTTGTCGTTTACTCTCCGTACATTGCAGTTGTACCCAAAACCACTATAAACCCAGACGCTGCAACCTATACGGTCTCTATATGCACAGACTACAACGCCACCGAAGTTGTGGGCTCCAACGACGTTTCGAGGTACGAGTTTACCCTAAATTACAACGCCTCCGTCCTAGAAGGTAGCAGCGTTGACAACGGAGGGGGAATGCCCATGACCGACACGTGGGTTGGCGACAACTCGAAAACAATATACTATACAACCAAAGCGCCCGTAGTGGACGGGACAGAGACCGTTTACGTCAACGGAACAAAAATGAAGAAAGGGGCAACTAAAGATTACACTATAGTCTACAGTACAGGCGAAATAACGTTCACAACTGCGCCAGACTGGGTTCTAATCGAAGTTGAATACTTGTATACCGCGGACCTCATGCCAGGCGCCACCTTCACAGCTGGAAACTTCGACAATGTCAACGGAGTGTTATCGCTGACATCCGCAAGCGTCGCTACACCAGTTTCTGGACCCGGAGCTCTTGCCGCAGTCACCTTCAACGTTGTGGGAATAGGAGAATCTGACATAGTGCTTGGAACCGGAACGAAACTAAAAAGATCAGACGAATCCAGCATCACCATGCCCAACCGCCTAATACCCGGCTACTTCACCAACATGGGCGACGCAGCGATGCTCCAAGTTAAAATGGCTACAGTTAGTATCGTAGCGTATGAAAGTTGGTCGGTTCCGGTTAACATCACCGTCGAGACTCAAAACGTATGGGGTGCCCCCAACTTCACTGCCATTGCCTACTACGGAAAAGCAGGCGTAGAGAAACAAGCAGGAAACCAAACCGTAACCAATCTGGCTGAGGGCGCGAAGGAGACCGTGACGATCGGCTGGTACCTCACAGGCGTGCCTTTCGGACAATACGTGGTAAGCGCCGGAGTCGTTGTTCCCACCGGCGACCACAACCCCTTGAACGACCAAGACTCAGACGGCACTATGCTGGTTAAGATTCCAGGCGACATTGACGGCGACAGCGATGTGGATTTCACCGACTTCTGGGCCTTCATCGGCGTCTACCCGTCTGACCCAGCTCTCGACCCGAACGCTGACATGGATGGCGACGGTGACGTGGATTTCACGGACTTCTGGTACTTCATCGGCTACTACCCAACTTCATATACAGGCCAATACTGAACATGGATTAGCACGGAAGCTTGAAGGCGCCGTGCATTACCCCCTTTTTTGTTCAATTGAAATGGAACACTCTATACTCGAAGGATTTCTACCAAACTAGAACTAAATCCCACAACGTTTTTAATTATGGAAAAGTATAAGTTTATTTGCCTAAAGAAGGAAAGGAGAAGAAGAAAAATGATGAAGTTACCCCGTGTATTCTATGGAAGAAATCTTCTGCTGATGTATCTTATCGTATCCATCCTCCTCAGCCTAACAATGGTAGGCGTGCCAATAGAAGCACAGGCTCCAGATCCAGTAACCTTCTACGTGAAGATGCCTAACGGATGGATACCAGGAGTAGCACCAGGCGATCTAGTCCCAGTTGAAGTTTGGATCGACAGCCCACCGGACGCCGGCATCGTTGCGTGGACGCTAAGCTTACAATGGGATCCAACTGTGCTGGAGATCGGATACTTCGTTCCATTTCCACCACCAGGTATCACGTTGGATGTCGCAGAGGGCTCCTGGCTAAAAAACTGGACCGATACTTACCCCTGGCCCGACGGCACAACGTTTCTTGAGGGCTCTATAGATAAAGAAGGCGGCAAAGTCACGACCACCTCCTGCGGGATCAACAAATGGAGGGACTTGCCGTCTGGAGCGGGAGCTGGCGGCACCGGACAACTAGTCATCTACTACTTCACATCCCTCTCAGAGACAGCCTACTCGCCATTAGACTTGATAGACGCCGACTGTGAATACGGCACCACCGAAAAGGTGTTCTCAGTAGACGTAGTTATAGATGGCCACTACAACCAGCCACTCGTTTTGACTGTGGAGTCAACGCCAATCGATGGAATCAACTTCACAATAGACACGACAACCTACACGACAAACTGTTCGGTTAGCTTGCTGAAAGGAGATTACACCGTTGCTATGCCTTCAACTTGGATGGTTGGCGCCGACGAATACAACTTTAAGCATTGGGAGGACGATTCAACCGACCCAGTCCGCACCGTATCCCTAACAACTAACCTGACCATCACAGCCACCTATGTACCTGTTTACAATTTGACTGTGGAGTCATTGCCGATCGGTGGAATCGACTTCACGGTAGACGCGACGGCCTATACGACAAACGCGACAGTCGAATTGGAAGAGGGATCTTACACCGTTGCTATGCCTTCAGCTTGGATGGTTGGCACCGACCAATACGACTTCGTGGAGTGGGAGAACGGTTCCACCAACCCAGTTCGCGTCGTATCTCTTACAGCCGACACGACCATCACAGCCACCTACGAACTCGCAAAAGAATACACCCTAACAGTTAATTCAGATCCCATTACAAGCATCAACTTCACGGTTGACGGTGTGACTTACGCTACGAATTGGTCCGATGTTCTCATAGAAGGAGCCTACACGGTTGTTATGCCTTCTACTTGGACGACTGTTGGAGGTGACGTCTACAACTTCGTCCACTGGGAAGACGCTTCAACTAGCGCGTCTCGCGTCGTATCTCTAACGGCCGACATGACCATCACAGCCACCTATGTACCTGTTTACAATTTGACTGTGGAGTCAACGCCAATCGATGGAATCGACTTCACAATAGACACGACAACCTACACGACAAACTGTTCGGTTAGCTTGCTGAAAGGAGATTACACCGTTGCTATGCCTTCAACCTGGATGGTTGACACCGACCAATACGACTTCGTGGAGTGGGAGAACGGTTCCACCAACCCAGTTCGCGTCGTATCTCTTACAGCCGACACGACCATCACAGCCACCTACGAACTCGCAAAAGAATACACCCTAACAGTTAATTCAGATCCCATTACAAGCATCAACTTCACGGTTGACGGTGTGACTTACGCTACGAATTGGTCCGATGTTCTCATAGAAGGAGCCTACACGGTTGTTATGCCTTCTACTTGGACGACTGTTGGAGGTGACGTCTACAACTTCGTCCACTGGGAAGACGCTTCAACTAGCGCGTCTCGCGTCGTATCTCTAACGGCCGACATGACCATCACAGCCACCTATGAACCAGAGCTAGTTGATCCTACAGCATCGTTCACGTTTTTACCCACCGCACCAATTGTAGCTGAGACCGTGACCTTTAATGCCTCAGCCAGCAATGACCCAGACGGAACTATTGTCAGTTATGCTTGGGACTTCGGCGACGGTGCCTCTGGCAGCGGCGCGATCGTGGAGCATACCTACGCAGCGGCTGGAAATTACGATGTCACCTTAACCGTCACTGACAACGACGGACTAGCTCACACCATTACACAATCCATCACGGTAAGAGAGGCGCCACCTCCGAGCATCCCATGGCAACTATACGTGGCAGCGGTTGGAGCGGCAGCAATCATCATAGCGGCAGTGACCATCTACTTCCTAAGGATCAGAAAACCAAAACCAACATAACAACAGGAGCCACCCTATGTTTTTTTTGTGTTCTCAAAAATGTTGTCTCAACAGTAAACTTGACGCGAACTACCCTCGCATAGGGAGACACGAAAACAAAGAAACAACCACACATGTTGTTACACGTCTAAGAGTTCCAAAACAAGTCAACATAACTTCAGTCAACGCGAGAAAATATACATTCAAGATCAGTTTGACAGATCCTACCGTCGTCTTACACTACAGTTGTGTGATAAGACTAGAAGAATCCAATAGAATTAAATATGAAATAAACATTTATTTCAATTCGCAGATTTATATATCTTGTAGACTCAGACAATCTTTAAAGAGAGAATAGGAGAAGAAATCATGAAGGTGCCCCATGTACTTTATGGAAAAAAGCTCCTGCCATTGCCGATCCTCGTGCTGCTTGTACTCAGCTTACTCAGCCTGCTCAGCGTAAACGTGAAAGAGGTTTCCGCTGTTGAACCCCCCGCCATCTATATAGATCCAGCAACCACCGTGAAGCCACTGACGCCTGGCAATAACTACACCATCTCAATAAAGACAAATTATACAGGAGACGACATTTGGAGTTGGGAATTTGCCCTAACCTACAATCCAAACGTTCTTAATGGTGGCGTAAAGAAAACAGACACCTGGTTTGGTGTTCCAACCAACACGGACACGTGGATTGTTGACCGTAAGACACAGATATTTAATACAACCGGAACACCAGTTGTCCCAGATTCCGAGAAGGTCTATGTGAATGAAACCCTCATGACCAAACCTGCCAACTACACTATACTCTATCCTGAGGGTAAAATACTATTCCCAACCGCGCCAGGGCTAGGAGCAAACGTAACAGCAACCTACCAATACCTGACATATGGTACAACCGGAACACCAGTTGTAAAAAACTCTGAGGAAGTCTATGTGAATGAAACCCTCATGACCAGAATTACGAGGAGAACGGACGTATGGACTAGTGACGGTGTGACAAGAACATTTTATACAGCTCAACCGGTGTTTCCAGACACAGAAACAGTCCTTGTGGATGGAATGCCTCCATCATGGTGGGGTTTACACTACACCATAGACTATTCCACCGGCAACATAACGTTTAACAAAGCGCCGGACAGATATGCAAAAATAAAGGTGGCATATGACATATGGGGAGACTACACCATAAACTACGAAGGAGGCAACATAACACTCATAACCCCGCCTGGCGAGGTAGAGATAAAAGCTACATATCTGTATGGAGGAATCACTAACGGCGACCTCGTCACCAAAGATAAAGATTCCTCGGCGCTGTTTATACCCGGATCCTTCGATAACACGATAGGCGAATTATCAAAGCCAGGAGCAGTGTTCCTCGACTTTGATCCACCCCAATATACAACATCTGGACCCGGAACGCTGGCGAACGTTACTTTCACCGTGGTAGGTAAAGGAATCTCCGACATAACCATTGGAGATGAAACCAATCTTTTAGGATACACCGAAGGCGGGGCTGGAGAATCTTACTCAATCATAGATGCAAAAACCATGCCAGAACACATACAACACGGCAAATTCGATAATCGTTTTCCGCACGATGTAGCCGTGGGCAGTGTCACCGCTCCAGCTAAGGCGGCTATTGGATCCCTTGTGCCCGTCGGTGTGGACGTCGTAAACATCGGCGCATCAGAAGAAGACGTTGAAGTCGCGGTTTCTTACGACGGTGTGCTTATAGAAACTAAACAGGTCCATCTGCTTGTGGGAGAGTCCGAACCCGTTACGTTGACCTGCAACACCACGGGCTTAACGGAGGCGCGCGTATACACCATAAACGCAACTGCAACCATTGAAGACGACGGAGACCCAACCGACAACTGGAACATCACAACAATCCTTTTATCGTTGCACAATGTGGCCATGGTCGGCCTTACCGCTCCAGATAAGGCGGTCATCGGAGAACCCATACCCATTAATGTGACTGTTGCAAACATCGGTGCATCTGCCGAAGTGACCAACGTCACGATCAGCTACGACACAACTGTTATAGATAGCCAAAACGTCACGCTGGTCAAAGGAGAAAGTAAAACCGTTTT
>Ga0224501_10003364_pt1 | contig 12572 bp, 6 predicted proteins | sample SF_Oct11_sed_USG_4_FD_169105 | JGI IMG/M metagenome (GOLD analysis project Ga0224501, IMG submission 169105) | Sediment microbial communities from San Francisco Bay, California, United States - SF_Oct11_sed_USGS_8_1 | ecosystem: Environmental > Aquatic > Marine > Sediment | place: USA... | reverse complement strand
AATCTGTAGCAGTCCATTTGCCCTCACAATAGGTTAGTGGTTTAGGTCTTTGCATAATCATGTGGCAGGTGTTGGAGGTTGCCCGCCGCATGCCGAAAAAGCTGGTCACCGGGTGCTTGAAATCGGAGTTGCTTCCTCCTTATTGAGTCCCAGGCAAAGCTATTGAAGTTGAAACCAGCCAATCATGAATCGTTGTGGGCGGGTTCACTTGTCGAGCACATGTCTCTGACGCCTTCTATTATATCTGCGTCACAATAATAGTGTAGTAGACACGGAACTGTGGTAGTAGGCTAGAACTCAACCGGGAACTACTATGGTTCAGCAAACTGAGAACCAGAAATAAAGCAGATACAATGTGGACTAGAAGTAGTAAAGGTCTGGGTATAGGTAAGCATTGAAGATTAAGTCTTGCGCGTTTTTCTCTCCCGTGAAAATGCACTTCGGTGAGATTTAAAATTAAAATCAATTGTCATTCCGTTATTAACTAGTCACTCAGATTGAGAGGGTAATTTAGTGACTGGTTTACTTATGACTTTTGAAGTTGGAGTACTAGGGCCTAGGGATTTAAATTGCAGGTAGTATCATAACTACAGCAACAGGCCTCGACCATCAGAATAGTTCAATGGAGTTGAACATGCCAGAAGACCCTAGCTAGTAGCGTAAAAAAAGTCATCTTATGGCTGACAAGGATTGCTTGCTGACTCCCACAATGTGGTAATAGGAGCTCTACGGCTAAGGTCATGACCAAAGCTGGTGACAGAAGTCACTCAGTCGGGTTTTGTTCTACTTTTGAACCCTGCAAGCATTCACCCAGTGAATGTGTGACCTGCATTTGCTGGGCACTTGAGTAAAAACTCGCATAGAGGCCCAGCGTTATGCTACCAGGAAGCTGACGCTCATCTCCTGCTAAATCTGAACTATTTCCTATACTATAACCCAAACCTTCCTATCCGATCTGCTAATGGCATCGGCACAGATTAGAATTAGATATGCTCTCGTGAGCCGAGCCAGCCCATCTCTAACTGTTAGGACAGTCTTTTTGGAAAGTTGTCTGCGTTCGGTGTCAATGCCCTCTTGGTTGTCACCCCATCGGTCATGCATGTCAGCCAACCCACCCTCTCCTGTTAGCTAATGCTTTATGAGGATAGCGTAAGACACCGCGTTGCTCCTCTCGTTGAGTAAAAGCTTGATGCCGCAACATCCCCCAGGGAAGCCACTCAATCCATATTGAGCTTTGTCTGACGGATCCATAAGATTTACATGGGGTTGAGAATGTTAATCCTTCCAGCCCTTCCGAAGAGAACTGACTTAAAACTAAAGCTTGGGTGTTTCGAGCTAAAACAATGGTATTACCACCTCATCCCGCGGAACCGTATCCCGTCAAGAAGGAAGTATGTGAGAGGCTTTGTTCAGTGCACTTCAATCCGCTAGCCATTATGAGCTATGATTCATTATCAACTATTAGTCATTGCTAGAGACTTGTAACCTAATAATCATTGATGGAAGTAAAAAGGCTTGCACAAAAGGTTTTTATATCTTGTTGATTGAGAAATTGGCTCTTGAAGCACCACTTTTGCTCACTGAAGTGCTCAGTCACTGCATGAAGGCAGCATGTTGGAAGCTTGTGCCTTCCAGCTGTTCCAGGGACATTTTATCTCTATGTGCCCAGTAATCACTGCACACAATACACCCAGAGCCCTACAGAGGGTTCTGAATAGACCTAATACTCAACACTAGTGATAAGCTGATTGATGGTTACCTTCAGTCAGAGGATAACGCGATACCTTCACTGCACAGACTGTATAGTACAGCGGCACGGCCAGTGTGACAATTCTTCCTTTTCATACACTAAGAGCTCCATATTCCTACTATCCCATGCATATGGTCAAACTATCTTGTTCTACTCAAGCTCATGGTCACCCTATTAGGCAGACATTCTATAAACCTATGGCTTGTTTTGAAGAATTTAGAGCTTGTGATCATGTGAAGAGCTCATAGTCACATAGCTTAGCATGGCTGGGATTGTTCTTGTTCATTAGCTTGCCATGAAGCTAGGAATCATGTGAGGAGCTCATGGCCACAATGATAGTTTGGCAGGACCTTGAATCAAGCTCTCTAGCCACTGTGCTATCCCCCATGTTATTGACGGCTTAGTCGAGTAGTTCACTGCTAGAATACTATAATCTTCCATCACAGCTGAAAGCCTTTATGCTACTTTGGTTTCATAGCCACTTCCCGTAATTAGCAAAAGATACTGCCTGTGCACCCGCTGGGTAAATATCAGTGATTCGTCAGATTGACGGACTATCTTAGGTTTTGGCTTTGATGTAGCATCAGTTGATGGTGTTTCACTACTGTATCTCTATATCGTGACATCTCGTTGCTCGTATAGTGAATGCTTTTTGTGGACTTCTCTCTCCGATTGGAATGTTTTGAATCTAGCTGACCTTTGGCCGTAATAATCAGCGCTATTGATGCACTAGCCAACCAGTGGGCTTGCCGAGTCATTCTGGGGTCTTCATGGTGATGCAATCATAGTCAATGGCTATAGTGGACCAGTTCTCCTAGTACTAGTGATGATCATCGATCCCCTACTGAATTCAACAGGTTGTTTACATAACCATTCAGCGTGAACAAAATCAGGTCATTAGGCATTGTGATTTTTATAAAAGCTAAAGAATTGTCAAGCAGGCGGTCATGTGGTTGTATTTCACTTACTGTAGGACCCATACGTGAATTATTTGACTGCAACACATCAGCCAAAACCCCTGCTGAAAGCCAAACAGTACCTCATACAGTGATACGGTGTGTTTCATATAACCCTTCCCAGTTCCTACCTCTCCCCCCCCCCCAAACCTATGAATCATGCACAATCACCTTTTTAGTGGTTTGCAACTACCACCAGGCGGAGGTGCCAGGATCACTACAGATCAGAATCTGTGATACAGTTGTGATAGAGGAAGAATGTCCAGGTAAATAACTTTTCATTACTCCCTATCGATGTACTCATCTCGGAGTTCAAGCTGTATGGAACTCTGGGCCATCTGAAAAGAAACCATAGAATTATCCTCCTAAAATTATTGGAGGATAACTCTACGAGTCATTCCAGTTCATTGAGCTAGAGGTCTTGAATTTGAGGCAGTTTCTTGCAGAGAGTTATTGGAAGATAACTCAATGCAAGAAACTGACTCACATTCAGAGTCTTGAAGGCCTCCGACTCAATGCACTGGAATGACTCGTGGTTGTCCTAGTTTCTAGCCATACTGTGGCCAGCTAGTGGTTGTTGCCAAGCCGGAGGGGGGGTATTTCGCCTACCCGAACGTCAATAAGGAAAGTGACAATAGGGAATGCGGTTGTGTGGTGATTAGTATGGTCTGGCAAAGTTGAAAACGGGTGACTGGCCAATGTTTAAGCATCTGAAACTCAGAAACTGGCAAACTTTCTAATATTGTAAATTTGGACATATGCCAATGGCTGATGGTCCATTCAACTCATTAGCTTCTCAAGAAGTGTAAGATTCTTCAGAACCATTGACCTTCTTGGTAGTTTTATGGGTAGGTCTGTTACCACTGAACAGAGGTGCATCTACCTAGGTTTCAGTCAGTAGGCTTGTTGTTTTGACACTCTCTAACCTGATTCAATAATTTGATTTCATGTTATGGGCTGGTGCCTGTTGATTCACTTGACTTTGTTTTATAGTCTGCTCTTTTATTTTCAGGATGGTATAGAGGACATGTGCTCAACAACCGCCATCTCAAGGTTAGTACCAAGCATGGCTACCGCCGATTAGCCCATGTAGCGAGTTTGATTTTTTGTATGGCGTCTTTACTTTATGGTTAAGCTGCCGGATTCGCTCCTTTGTCCCCTTAGCATGGAGCATCAACTCTCCACCTCATAGTCAGGCTTGGTTTTGATTCGAGCAAAGATTAAAGTGAGGAATTTACGCTCATAAGGGAGCACTTCCCAGACACAAACCCAGGTTCTTGTGGTTGCGAGCCCGCTATCCCACTAACCCGTGTAGCTATCCCGCTAACCCTTGTAGCTATCCCGCTAACCCGCGTAGCTATCCCGCTAACCCGTGTAGCTATCCCACTAACCCGTGTAGCTATCCCGCTAACCCTTGTAGCTATCCCGCTAACCCGTGTAGCTATCCCGCTAACCCGTGTAGCTATCCCGCTAACCCACGTAGCTATCCCGCTAACCCGGGTAGCTATCCCGCTAACCCGTGTAGCTATCCCGCTAACCCGTGTAGCTATCCCGCTAACCCACGTAGCTATCCCGCTAACCCGTGTAGCTATCCCGCTAACCCACGTAGCTATCCCGCTAACCCACGTAGCTATCTTACTAACCCTTGTAGCGAGTTATCAGATTAGAATTTCTCCCCAAGTCTGACTTTCTAAGACTAATGTAAAATGTCACTTGCCCAATTATCGTGTAAATTGAGGCTCCGTCGTTAGACTTCACTACGGATTCTTTGTTGCAGGGGATCTTTCCTTCGAGTTATGTGCATATCAAACCTCCAGCTGTGCCTCATCGCAACAGGTAAGGCCTCTAAGGTGCTTTTGGCCCGGGCTTTTGGCTCGGCCTAACATCAAGGGCTTCGCACTTCCGCAGACCCTGGCCGAATAGCATGGTCGTTTGAAACCAGCATAATCTATGGCCCTACATCATAAGAGTTTTAGGAGGATGCCTCTATATAACCCATCTCAACTGATCAGTTGACAGTAATATCGAATATTGAACCTGGACTTTTAACTTGAATGAAACAAGGACCTGAGCAAAGTCTTGCAAACTTTTCAGTGGATATTAGGTGTATTCGCGTGGTCGGGTTTGTCGCGACCAAATGGATTTCGGTCGCAAAATCTTCTAAGCTGCTCTCAAGAGCGCGATCGAAAAGCGCGATCCAAAAAAGCATCTTTCACTTTCGGTCGCGACCTGCGACCGAAAGCGCGCGAAATTCTGCAACCAAAAGCACGCGAACAGAATTCTGCGACCGAAAGCACACGAACAGAATTCTGCAACCGAAAGCACGCGAACAGAATTCTGCGACCGAAAGCGCGCGAACAGAATTCCGCGACCGAAAGGAGTAGTAGGCAAATGTCAAGGTTACCGCAAAAAGGCTCGATTACTACATTGAGATAACAAATCGTGAGCGATCTTTCGACTAACTGATGAGTTTAGGTTGGGAGAGACAACTCTGATCCGACCTGATTTTGGATAGATGGTTTCCTTACTATGGTGAAATGATTATTGCTAGATTGGACTGGTCAGCTAGTGAGTATAGTTAGCAACACGCCTCTACCTGGTAAGAGGTGACATGTTACGAGGAACCTACGCAAGTCTGCGTCAAAACAACATCACTTTGGGTTTCTCGTGATCTTCTGCTGATACAACATTCTTTGGGTTGGTGGGAGTGGAAACATCAAAGTTTGAACGCCGTGAGGGCCCTTTTCTGAAGCGATGACCAATGAAAAGCAAAGTTTGAGTCTTAGTTATGGCCAATGAAAATTCACACTCTATTCACTGCAAAGGTCTTGCGTTACCGAAACCCCCTGCTGTCCACTAAAAGATCAATTTCACTGTGTGCGATAGGAATCTTTGCCTTTCGTTTAGTAGGTTTTCTTTAGCTAGTGGAACCTCCCATGGCATCGTTTGGCGGAAACTGGGGGGTGGCCACTGATGGAACACCCCCAACATCATGGCATCTGACGGTTGCCACAGCGAACTTAACATTTATTCAGTGCTGTTGCACTATCATCCACAAGTCTTATTGTACTTACTATCTACTATAGTATCTACTCATCTCTACATTGTAAGTGAAAATGATTGGCTTCTTATATAATACCCAACCTCATAGCTATGGGATGTAACTGTAGGTAGAAAGATAAAAATAGATTACACGTGGGGCAATCACCTTAACTAGTCTGCTACGTCTTCATATTTCTGCGAATAACATAAGCAAGCTCTAGTCGGGATAGCTCAACATTTGGTGGAACCCCCGGGCTTGCTATCAAGAGACCCTGTGTTTGGATCTTGGTATGGCAAGCGATCCTATGAGACGAGATAGGCGAACTAAAATGTTATCAAAACTGAATAGTGATAGTTGATTTTCAGGAAAAATGTTGGAATAAATTTTTCGATACGAATAAAGATTTAGTTTTGTAGATATTCAAAAAAATAAATAAAATAAATAAATTTTTCATTTCAATGTGTTTAGAAATCTGGAAATTTTCTGTTTGGAATTGATGTTTATGGGAAACTCTATCTCGCTGGAAACGAAATGACAGAACTCTGTTGTCCTTTAAATATTAAAGATTCCTTAAAATGATGAATCATTGTAATACAAAGCCAGCATTACTATTGGTATCAGCCAACAATTTTCTGCAAAGCATCATCCTGATAAGAACTACATTCCTTTGTTATCAACAGTGATTGTTTTCATTGGAGTGCGTGCACTGATGCAATCAGTGAGTTGATGGCTACGTGGAAAGAATAGGCTGCCGAAAAATCCCGGCCTTGATTTGGTTCCTGGTGCGAGAATCTCTGTGTGTTCTAACCTCGTTGAATCCAGATTGCGTAGTTAAAGTGCTACTTAAGTTTTTTACATGACCTTATAAATTGGCCTCTCATTGGTCTGAGTTGAATGGAATTGAAGTCCCACAAAGAGATTTGTAGAAACAATTAGATACGGTCAACGGACTTATTGAACTTATTACCAATTCAAAGGATATGACAATTCATTCTGTACATTTGTCACATTTGCTACAGGGTATTGCCAATTTCATGTAGTACTAAACAATGATTATACCATATAATTTCTTATCTGAACCAGGATGAGGTGAATGGCCGGTTTACTCCTAGACGGAGTAGGTCAATATGACCTACAGATTAACATGACTTACAATCGGGTGATAGCAAATTGTTCTGGGAGTAGCTTAGACTGGCTCCAGCTTCAGGGGCTTTGTTTGTCACACTTGGACACTGATTGAGTTCGTGTCTGTAGATTACCCACTTCATCTATGGAATTACCACGAGTAGCTCAATGGTAATACAATGGCCCGTTTTGAAAGACGACTGAGTTTTCTTTCTCTATAAAGTCTTTTTACAGTACCAGTCCAGAAGCCAAAATTTTCGATCACATTAGCACACTCCCCAAAGCGTACACCCTCCCGTGTTTTGGTTTCTTTAAGTGTGGCTCACAGCGAAGGGAATCCTCTTCTCATCAGCTGGACTTGGCATGGATAAGTAAATAAAGTAATTATTGGGGGGGAGGGTGGATAACATATGTAACACAGTGAATGCATGACTCACACAGCGCGAGTACTGAATACAGGAGTATATTTATTGAATGAAATAACGCATTTGTTTTTGTGGGTGGCCCTAAAAAGGGCCAATCGGTGCTTTGTCCGGCAGCTGGCTTCATTGCCTTCCACCACACCGACACCGATGTGTGAGCCATACCCAGTGTCGTCGTCCTCAACTGTCATGGTAACCCCATACACCATCACATGCTGTCTCACAGCCAAACTCCGTATCACCATCATGCCACAGCCTCATCGTCATAACTTCATATTAGTGAAAGCAGATGTAGTTCATTCCAGTAAGCTTAGGGAACTTCTGGCGGATAATTTTCACAACACATGCAGGAATTACTTTACGTATGCGCCTACCAAGAGTACCATACGTGGTAGGCTATGTAATGCATTTTAGTGTTATGATCCCAACTGCCTGGGGGAGTTCGGCCGAATTCCCTCCAATAGGACAACTCACGAACTGCTAGCATCCTCAGGTACAGGCAGAATGCATGGAAGCACGGGTGTTTAGTTACGCATTTGTACGGTTGATCCTTCTGGCTCTCGCGTCGTAACTTGGTGTACTGGTAGAACAGCGTCGGCACAACACAAACACTCAACTCTTCTCATCTCACTGCTTGGCTCGCAGTTGCCACAATCACACCAATCTCCCGGCCGCGTATCGCTGTCAACGAGTGAGTTGCTATGGTGACTACCACTACTACTAGTACCACCAGTGAGTGAGTGACTGTGAGTGCGACCGAAGACGAAGTCCGTGACAGCAGCTAAGATTTCCTCTCGGTTCAATTGAGGCTCTGGTTCATAACCATCAGGGTGGTTTCCAAAAGATCTCGAACTCGAAGCAATGGCGTACCGATGTGAACGAAGGTGAAGCCAGTAGTGAAAGCAGACCGCTCAGAGAAGAGTTGGAAATTTGACCAAACTACGGTGAAACGGACGACCGGATGTTTACATTCAAATCTCGCTCTCGAGAGACCATTCAGTTTATTTCTTCTGATCGATAAAAACGCTTATTCTAATAAAAAAACCGAACAACACCCACAATTGAAATTTACGATATAAAATTAAAATTAATTTCGATCGAAACAAAGCGAAAACTACCAGGTACGATCGGCTGCTAGCTCTGTTCAATCAAAATTCACACGGAACTTAAGTCTCCCTTTAAATAAGGGAGGTTAATCCAAAGAGCTACTTTCTCTATGTGGCACGCATGCACTCGCTAAAAATTATTCTTGTAAATGAGCGATGAGAAACTCTTGAGTAAACGTCTTGTTCAGCCAACTTCTGCACTAGTCCCTACTACTGAATCTGCGAGGAAGCATGACAAAAAATGACTGATGCAGTGATTCTTAACTTTGATGATGAGCATTGGCTGAGTGGGCAAGAGTACTGATGACCAGCAGTTATATGCAAGCCCATTCAAACCAGAAAAAATGGTCTTTGAAAACGCATCGTTGTGATGTGACGGAAATTGTCCTCATGTATTTAAAGAAACTGTGGTAGAGGAACTGTTATTTGTGTCCCTTGAATTGATATTATTTATTTAACTGTATGTAAATTGATATTCCTTAAATTGAGAAATATAACTTTTATTGGACACTGGACAAGAAGCTTGCTTTTCTGGGATGTCAACACAACTTTTAACCTCCAATATACAAACAAACAATAAGTGTGCCCTCCGCAATGTAAACAAATTAAATGGGCAACTATACAGAGTAATCTAGGTGGCCAGCGACCTCAGAATACTGACTGATAAAGATTGTATGTATCCCGCAATGATGTCGCAACAGTCAGTCTGAAAAGCAGGTGTTCCAGGTTTGAGTTGGGGCTTCACCACCCAAAACCCATCACTCTTGAGCTATTGAATTGAAATACACCAAATTGGAGACATGATTAACACAAAAACTGACTCTGAAAGTATCACATGACATTTTATTTATTATAATTTAGATAGCACAGCTCCTATACTAAGTTAAAATCTTCATTAAATTATTCGAAAATTGCGCTCAAAAGTTGGTTTTGTGTTTTTGGCTACCCGTACTCGAGACACCAATTTTAAACCATTTTATTAGAAGCAGCTTGAAATAACTCAACACACCTCTAACCTGGAAAAATTCTACTGAGTGAGGATAGTTGCACTTATATAGATTGATATATAGATCATGCTGCCTCCCCCAGCACCAGCCTATAGTGTTAATCGATTGGTTGAATCAATTGAAGCATAATGGACTTGTTAATGGTAGTATTAATTGCATTAGCCCATGGCTACATCTAGGCATCTATGCTGTGGTCTCATAAAGCCTGACTACAAATCAGCAACATAAACAAGGTTAAATGGCAACATGGTCATAATGAGATTAATCTCTATGCCCAGGCCGTTCAGGGCCATTCCCATGGCATAGCGGCAGTTTTGGGGCCTGAACTTGTTACCATAGTGTTGGCTAGAGCGTTGTTTTTTCACCTTCACTTTGAGGTTTACCGTCATACATCTTGAATAGTCAGCGAGAACATGGAGGCCTGGATAGCTCAGTTGGTAAAAAGCTCTGACTTGCAATCTATAGATAGCAGGTTCAAGCCTCACTGCCACTCGTGTGTTTGTCTGATATGAACCTTTAGCAAGCCCCTCACTTCAAATTGCTAGCATGGGTTCGGATCACCACGGTATAAAAATGGAGGTCCCAACCAGTGGATAAGGGTCAGAAATCATTCCACGGTTGTTAAAGATCTAGCTCTCCCTTCTCAATAAGAGTAGCCGAATCTCGGCGGGTGATGTGTAAAGTTACTTAGGTTGATTGACCCCCAACCTGGAACGATGATACTGACCCGCGCGTGGTGCTCCATGCTAAGCCGTAACTGGTCAGAAAACAAGTATCTAACCCGGCAACTTTGCCATGCGCGAGATGAGAAGCGAGAATGTTCTCAAATTTTTAAGCTCAATGTTGGCCAGGCCCGGTCCATCGATATCAAACCCAAAGATTTAATCCGTAACCTCACATACAAGGGAATGTAAATACACATGGCGTGTTGTAATCACATCTGTATTCAATTGCTAGTCTCAGACTCTCAGTAGTTAGTTACCAGTTCAAGCTCTCCCCGGATTCTTTTTTCATTTGTTAATCACACGTTATGCTCTCCTCATTTTACAGTTGCAGTTTATCTAATCAGAATGAACACGAGGATGACTCTATAGTGACAGAGTTGAGAGAGACGTTGAGAGAATGGCTGAAAGCTTTACGCCGATTCTATATTGTAAGTAATGTATATCAACCTTAGCTAGAGTCAGAAGTCTGAAACCCCTATACAGACTCAGTTTTTCTACCATGTCACAGTTAATCATCCCGTGGTTCTCTCGGAAATTGTGTTGGATGAATGCGCTGAATTTAACCCCCAGACAGCCAATAGGATCGTGTTGAGAAAGACCATTTACTTCTACCTGTGTGAAACTATAACAGTGCAGGGGCTAAGTCATGACTCCCGGCGCTGTCCCACTAAGACTGGTTGAACCTCAGCCACTGGCAGCTGATTCCAATGGCAGCATATCCAGAGACCTGTGCTGAAGTTTTTGGTGATGATGCCAAGATCTATAGAACATAAAGCAAAAACCTGCTTCTATATCCAAGCTCGACACTTTGATGTTGAAAATCAACACTCTTATTCTACGCGTTATTTTATTCGCATTTGCAGACGAATGAGGAAAAGATACTGTATCTCACTATACAGAAGGAGATGAGCGATCTTATCTCTTTGCGAAGGGATGTCCTCATGCCCTTTCAAACTAAACAGGAGAAGGAGAAATTGCTCATGAAGATTGCCCACAAAATCGATTGGGGAAACAAGTAAGACTGACTTGTCTCGTAACCTACCATTATTCGTGTATTTAAAATATGTTTAGTTATCTTTATACTATGCCTTTAAATAGAGCACCCGGGGACTGACTCCTGTTCGGTGTCAAGATGTCTTTCTGTCGAGTCTCTGACCCTTTCTCCATGGTTCTGTTACCCTGATGTTATGTACAATTGTGTGCACTGGAGTGCCTGATTTGGTTGTGATTACACTCTGCAACCAAATCTGTGATGATTTATGTATAGCGGCATAGGTCAGTGGTAGAATGCCAGGCCCCCAGTCATGAAAATCTAGTATGCTCTCATTGTGAGTATGAGCTCATCACATTAAACTAGCTCCTATTACTATAACAAGCCTCAGGCTTAGGGGTCTGTTGAATAAGATGGACCAAATGCCTGAGTAGAGCACAAAAAAGAAAACTGAATGATTTGTTTGTCACATGATCAGACTGCGACTTTCAAATCGAAGCTTTGCTATTAAAGGAAACTGGAGTTGGATGTGGTGCCACGGCTCAACGGTGTCAAGGTCAACCCAGAATCCGTCAGTCCGATTCAGCTGTATAAAATACACGAGGAAAGCAAGATACAGCCCGGGGTGAGTTCAATCGAGAAACAAACCAGAAAGGGGGGACGATTCCGCCAACATTGCCCAAAATTCCCTACTCCATTAATATCTAAACCTGTCTTTTTTTAATCTACCATGTCTTAGCTACCGGGAAGCCCGAGAGAGGTTAACAGAAGTGCCTTGCTTCATGCCGAAACATGGGCCCTTCTGGCTTTTTTGATGTTGAGCTTTTGTTGGTCCAAAGAGTGCTTTTATAACATCTTCCTCATTCTGATTGCTTTGTGATTGGTCGATTGATAGAAAAAGCTAATGGTATGTGATTTCACAATTATGATATGTTGTGTGATAGCATTTCGTCACATGAACATATAGCGAGTCTTTTTCAAATTTGGTTTACCATTGCTACGAGGTCAAACAGAATTTAAGTCTGAAAGCGCAACTATCTATTGAAGTTGATCATTCAACCTATGTTATGATCTGTACACGATAAGCATGTAGGCTTTCTGTGCTTTCGCTGAAACATACCTGATTACAGCTCAGCTCAGCTGATTACAACATATATTGACCATTGTTAGCATAATTATCACGGCATAGAACAATTCCCAGGAAAATGATAACATCTATGGTGCTGTACCATGTACCAGATAAGATGGAATGAATTCACCTCAATTGTCCATTATTTACTCAGTCGTTCAAGTTCTGCAGTTCTCCAATACAATTTTTCTCCTCGGCTTCTGTGGTTCCCTGGGTGTTTCTCTTTCTTTAGTACCCTGAACAGTGTCAGGCGTATCAGGTTCTTTGCAGGTATGCTAGCGAGTGTCAGGGTTATCCAGGTACTCTGTAGGTACCCTA
>Ga0224501_10003363_pt1 | contig 12572 bp, 11 predicted proteins | sample SF_Oct11_sed_USG_4_FD_169105 | JGI IMG/M metagenome (GOLD analysis project Ga0224501, IMG submission 169105) | Sediment microbial communities from San Francisco Bay, California, United States - SF_Oct11_sed_USGS_8_1 | ecosystem: Environmental > Aquatic > Marine > Sediment | place: USA... | reverse complement strand
AGATAATCTTGGACGAGGGGAACAACTGGGTCAGCGTCTTACCGTTTCCGATTTTGGTCTACGAAAAATTTTCTTCTAAACACTACACCACCTTTAACGAGGCAGCTGACGAGTACTTCACAAATATGGCTACCAAGGCAGTGTGGAAGCAAGCGGTCGCAAGGGTTGAAACCCAAAAAAGAAAGCAGGAAAGGATTCTTAAACAACAGGAAAAAAGACTAAAAACCCTTAAGGAAGCTCTGGAAAAAAATCAATTGATCGGTGATCTTACTTATTTGCATTTGAATGAACTTCAGGCGTTGAGGCAAACTATTCTCAAACAAAAAGAATCCGGAATTGGGTGGGAAAAAATAATTTCAGACTTTAGAGAAGGAAAGAGGAGGATGTTGTTTCCAGCCCGTTTTGTTGAGTTAATAGAACCGAAAAAGGGCATAGTTGTCGTTAATGTTGACGATCATAGGTTTAACCTAAAGATAAAGCAGACCATACAGCAAAATGCGACGAGCTTTTATGAAAAGGCCAAAAAAGCCAAGAGAAAAATAGTTGGTGTAGAAAGCTCGATTGCTAAAACAAAGGAGAAGCTAGAAAAACTGCGGAAAAAAAGATTTGAAACTGTAGAGGAAGCTTACAAACCCAATACGAAAAGGAAAAGGCGCTGGTATGAGAAATTTCACTGGTTTTCTTCTTCAGACGGCTTTTTAGTTATAGGTGGCAGGGATGCTGGTACAAATGAGCACCTCATAAAGCACCATATGGAGCCTAGCGACATTGTTCTGCATGCGGATATACAGGGTGCACCTTTTGTACTAATTAAGTCTGAAAAGAAGATTCCGACAAATAAAACGATATTTGAGGCAGCGCAGTTGTCCGCCGCCCACAGCAAAGCATGGAAGTTAAACTTGAGTTCCGTTGATGTTTTTTGGGTGAAACCAGAACAGGTCAGCAAAAGGGCCCCTTCTGGCGAATACTTGCAGAAAGGGTCCTTTATGATAAGTGGCCCGAAGAATTATCTAAAAAATGTTCCATTACAAATTTCAATTGGGGTAAAAGAGCAAGATAGTCAACTGATAGTTATAGGCGGCCCTACATCAGCGGTTGCCTCAGAAACAAAGCTTTATGTTGAAATTGTTTCTGGAGAGAGAGCCAGTGGCAAGTTAGCCAGAGAAATAAAAATAAAACTTATAAGTAAGGCACCAAGATTGTTGCGTGAGCAAATTAAAAGGATACAAATAAGTGAAATTCAGAGATTTATTCCGGCAGGGAAAGGTGAGATTAAAGAAGAAAAGGGTCTCAAAAATAGTGCGAGTCTTGAACCTGATGAATCTGACCCGAGGACGATGAAATGTTGAGTTCCAGATTTGAACCCGGCGTCCTTGTTAAAGACATAATGACAAGCCAAGTCATCTCGGTCTCTGAAGAGGAGAGCGTCGAGCGCACCGCTAAACTTATGGACGAACATGATATTGGTAGCATAATTATAACTGATGAAAAAGGAAGGCCGATAGGCATAATCACTGAAAGGGACATCGTTAAGCGTGTTGTCGCAAAAAATCTCTTACCCAGCAAGATTCACGTTAAGGAAATAATGAGCGCTCCATTAATTACTATTAGCCCAAGAGAAAAAATCAGTGAGGCAGCCAGAAAAATGAGTAGACTTGGAGTTCGAAGGCTAGTTGTAGTGCAAGAAGGGAACCTAATTGGGATTGTAACAAGCAAGGACATAGTGGGAATAACTCCAGAGTTAATAAGCGTTATAACAGAGAGAGCAACGATTTCAGAGAGGGCATTAGTCCGTGAGAGAGCTCCTTTGGCAGGGTACTGTGACAGATGTGGTCAGTGGTCAGATTTGTTAAAAGAAGTTAATGGCGAATTTCTCTGTGATGAGTGCCGGCTTGAATTAGAGACTTAATTTTCATATTGCGTTTCACTGTCAAGAGGAGAGAATGATATCGATATTATGAAATTTATTGCTGATGGGATGTTGGGTCGCCTTACACGTTGGCTGCGTTTGCTTGGCTACGATGTTGAATACCTGCACGATGCCACGGACAATAAACTTTTAGGCCTCGCCAGAAAAGAAAGGCGAACATTGTTAACGTGTGACCTTGTACTGTATAGGAAGGCGGAAAAATTAGGGATAAAGTCTTTTTTAATAAGGGGAGTAGGTGAACCTGAGAAACTAGCTAACTTAATGAAAAGATTTAATATCAGACTTGAGGTTGACATGTCTGTTTCAAGATGCCCGGTCTGTAATCATCCGATTAAACATGTTGAAAAATCCAGGGTTATTGGAAGGCTCCATCGCAACACATTAGATGCTTATGATGAATATTGGGAATGCACCGGGTGCAGTAAGATATATTGGCGTGGGAGTCATTGGACGAAAATTAATGAAACATTAGAAAAAGCTAAGATAATAAAAGAAAAATTAGGCTAAGGCGAGGTTCTATTGCCATTTAAACTTACTGGCAAGGAGGGGGAATTCTTGGTTAGACTTGCTAGGGAGGCAATCACTCACTTTTTAAGAGAGGGAAAGAAAATCTCTGTTCCTAATGGCTTGTCTGAGAAACTTGGACAGAAATGTGGTGTGTTTGTAACCTTAAACAGTGTCAGACGGGGCGTGCCTGAATTAAGGGGTTGCATTGGATACACTCAGCCTTTTTTGCCTTTAGCTGAGGCAACAATAGAATCCGCGATTAATGCAGCTACCAGAGACCCCAGGTTCCCGCCCGTTTCATTTGATGAGTTAAAGCACATATTGATTGAGGTGAGCGCCTTAACCCCTCCGAGCCTTATAGAAGTTGGCATCCCAAGTGAATATCCAAAACGAATAAGAATTGGGCGGGATGGGCTAATTATCGAGAGAGGTACTTTTTATGGCATACTTCTCCCCCAGGTTCCCGTTGAATGGGGTTGGGATGCGGAAGAGTTTCTGTCCAACTGTTGTATGAAGGCCGGTTTAGCGCCCGATATGTGGGCGGTTAGGGGGACGAGGGTCTACAAATTTCATTGTGAAATATTTAGAGAATCTAAGCCAGAAGGTCGCGTAGAGCGTGTTTTGTTGAAAAAAGATTAAGCGTGGGAGGCCCTCCGGAGGTCTTAGGGTGCCTCCGAGCCTCTGGCTACCCCCAGCTAGCGCGCGAAATGATATAAATATCTGGCAATAATGTTTGCTGAGAAAGAGCCGTCAGGAGAAATAATAAGCAGGAAACTTGTGGAGAAAGAAACTCATTGAAAGTATACTTCGGAGTTTGTGGTCTTGGCCTTGGGCATGCTGGAAGAAGCATTCCTGTGGCTCGAATGATCCAGAAGAAGGGGAATGAAGTTCTTTTCTCCACGTATCTTGATGCTGTTGATTATGTCAAGCGAGAAAAATTCCCATTGGTTGCGGCTCCATCGATAAATCTTACAGTGAAACCGGATGGAAGCGTTGATTTTAGAGGAACGGCCGCTGAATCCGGTTTTTCTTTACATATTTTTCTTAGGCAGGTGCTTTCGGAAATTAGGTTTATGAAGTCGTTCAAGCCTGACGTTGTAGTTTCGGATTCCAGAGCGTCGTCTATTTTAGCGGCAAAGATGCTTGGTATCCCTGAAGTTACTCTGTTAAACCAGTATCAGGTCATCATCCCAAGGGAGAAGCGTTTCCTGAGACTGGCGAGAATAGGCGATGCTTCTCTTCTCGGTTTGATTGGTAAGATGTGGAGTTTGGGAAGTTTTGTTTTGATCCTAGATTTTCCCAAACCTTACACCGTGTCTCTTTATAACTTGGGAATTCCGCCGAGGATGAGAAAGAAGGTCAGGATCATTGGACCGATCATCGAAGTTAGGCCTGGCTCTCTACCATCGAAAGAAGAAATTAAGAAAATGCTGGGTTTTGGTGGGAATCCGCTTATTTTTGTGGCGATAAGCGGACCAGTGAGGGAGAAATCCTATCTCATAAGTGTGCTTAAGGAGATCATGCGTCGTTTTCCGGAAAAGTATGATGTTGTGATGTCGCTAGGTGATCCAAACTCAACGAGTAAGCCCATCAAAAATGGCAAAGTAGTTATTTATCCTTGGTTGCCGCATCGATTCGAGCTCTTAAAGGCTTGCGATTTAGTGATAGCTAGAGCGGGGCATGGGACAATCGTGCAGTCCATGTACTACGGTAAACCCTTGATCCTTATCCCAACGCCTAACCAAACGGAGCAACATAACAACGCCAGAAGAGCGGAGGAATTGGGAATAGCAAAAGTCATCCCTCAGAGAAAAATTTCTTATGACAATCTCCTATCGTCTGTCGAGGAGGTACTAGAAAGAGATGGTTATGGGGAAAGAGCTGAAAAGATACAGAAGGAAGTCTCGGCCTATAATGGGATTGAGAACGCCTTTGAGGTCATAACCAGTCTTGCAAAAGATTAAGACTTTACAGGGTTAACTTTGAGAGCATTCCTAAGGAGTTTGAAACAAGTTCTTTTACACAGATTCTCTTTTCAACCTCCTTGACATCGTCAATTTTCGCCATGGTTGCTGGTTTCTTTGGAACAACACTGCATCCGTGTGCTGGTGCTATCGATAAATTGTACGTGCCGATTTTTTTGGCTATTCTGACGCTGTCAAGTTTGTTTAAGCCTATAAGTGGACGATAGAGGGGCACGGTTGCTGCTTCCTCTAAGACTTTGAGATTTGCTAGCGTTTGCGATGCAACCTGCCCAAGGCTTTCGCCGGTAACAACCCCTTGTGCACCCCTGAGTTCGGCGAAACTACAAGCGATTCGGTACATCATCCTCTTACAGATTATGCATGTCAATTTTTTGGGGACCTTCTCCACAATTCGTTTCATAACATTCCCAATGGGGATCACATATAGACGGTATTCTTTTATTGGGACATATTCACGTAGTTTCCTTGCAACCTTCACTGCCCTTCCATAATAGTCATCACCTACAAATGGCCTCTGATCCAGAAAAAGGGGGATAACATATGCACCCCTCTTCATCATCAGCCAACTTGCGACAGGACTGTCTATTCCTCCAGAGAATAGGCTGACAAGCTTGCCTTGGGAACCGAATGGCAACCCTCCAGGACCGTGATAAACTTGGCTGTAAATGTAGGCGTTTCTGAATCTGGCCTCTATACGAATTGTTTTATCAGGATTTTCGAGATTTACGCTGACTCCTTTATTGGATAGCATACGCAGAACCTCGGCTCCGACCTTAACCTCTACATCCCTGCTTGTGTATGGGTGTTCCCCGACTCTTCTGGCATCTATGGCAAATGTTTGGTTGGGTTTAATAGTTCTCGTGGCGAACCTGGTTGCTGCCTCAACTACATCTTTTAAGTCAACAGAGGTTTCGATGGCTGGCATCGTCGACGCTACACCGAAAAGCCGAGAAGCGGTTAGAGCCGCCTTCATGGGTTCAGCATTGCGAATAACTATTCGTCCTTGACTCCTGTTGACTCTGGCGTCGCTTAACCCCGCTCTGTCGAGCATGTTTCTAATATGGGCGATCAACTGATTTTCCATCCTTCTTCTAACAGGGGGGCTTTTCAGAGCTATCTCAGAGTAAGAAACCAGCGCGACATTCAGTGAACTCAGCTTGCTAACCACCCTAAGAAGTTTATAGAAACACTACACAAAAAGTTTATTAAAAGAACATTTTTGCAAAAATATTTTGAACAGAAGGTTTATCTTTAAATTGACCTCATGTATTTAACTGGCCGATGATGTGATCTGATGAAGTGATTCAATGATCGATCAGAGTTACACTGAGGCCAGATAATCCTCTTTTCTGGCCTTAAATCCCTAGAACGCTCCCCCCTGAAGATGGCGTAAAGCCAGCTAGGTCTCCCAAAAACCAGACCTCCGCTAACGTGGCAGTAAACGTGTAATAATAGCTTATTTTGAATAGCTTTCCATTCAGCAAGGACTTAATCCCGCATGAAACGGATATACCATCCTGAGATCTGCTTCAGATTATAGTTTGGGCCAATAGTCAGAAATATATCGCCTATTATGTCTGAGTGGGTTATGGTGTAGCGGCGTGATACGACTGGACCTTCAGATCTGATGCCGGGTAGATACGTGACATGTAGTTTCTCAGGACTTAGACGCCTCATCATTATTCTCCTATTTCACCAACAACGCAATTCGTATATGACTTATGATGAATAGATCGAACGAATAGATACAACGGTACGCGTGATATTCAATTCACCAAACTAAATGGTTTTCCGTTTCTAAAGGGTAATATTTTTTGGTTTAAATACCCACTCAAGAAGTATGGAGATTAGTCTGGACCTACCCTATATAACATCGGACCTGCCAAGTATTGGTGGACAGGTTCGAGAAACTCCTGATCATTTCGTGGTTGAGGAGTTGCCTCTCTACGACCCCCAAGGCGAAGGTCAACACACCCCCAAAAGCGAGGCGAATAGGAGAGCAAAGTTTATTTTGACATACTCCATTTTTAGAGTATGAGGAAAATGGTGAGGTTTTCGGACATCATTTTTGTGGTGGCACTCTCTTTTCTCGGTTTCTTCATCTTCTACTCGTTTTTCAGCGTCAGAGATGTTATGCTGGATAATACTCGACTGGAGAGGGAGATGACCAACTCGTTCAGGGCGGAGGGCTTCAACGTGACCTACAGAAAAATCCGTGCGTACGAAAATACCGTGTATTTCGAGGGGTCGAGGGAGAACTGGCGAGAAGCATTCAACGACTACTGCGCCAGCTTGGAGGAACACGGGATCTGCGAGGTTTATGTGATTCAAGGATACCCAAAATATTACGCCTCCTACGATGGTGTCACAATCATATTAGTGATCCCACCAATGATTTAGCTATTTAAGAAATGAAGCTTGGACAAAAATTTTTAAATTTTTTTAGAAGTGTAAATACACTTTGGAAGTGCCTATTTTAGCAAAACTTCCAAAATCATGGGATTTTGAGTTTCTGGAGTTACACTAAGGCTGAATAACCATCTGGAACAGCGCAACGAAATTTCTATCAAATATGGTTTGTTTGCTTCTTCAGAAGATCCTTTCAGTTCATAGGCCTAGCTGAGTGGAATAAAAGGGTCTTTAAATAGCCTCAAGTTGATTTGAGACGGAGCTGTTCAAATAAAATTGAACCAAAGCCCTATATAGGCGTTATTTTTCTTATCAAATTATTCAAATTGCACGTGCGCCAGGGAGGTATATGGAAAACGACAAAGAAATTTACACTTGGACTAACACTTCTGACCATAATACTTTCCTCAACTTTCACTGCACTACCAGTTGTGGCGAAGGACTCTACTGGCGAGGAAAGTGAAAGACAATTTGTGATCACGGGAACACTTCACGACGAGTTTTTCCCTGAATGGGAAGACGCGACACACTGGCAAAAGGAATCCATCGGCGTAGGCTTCACCGCCTATGGTGAGATGGTGACGGATCAACTCGAAGGTAGTGATTATGGTACAGGGTTAACATATCCGGCACACATCGATGAAGACAGTGGAGTTTATCCTTGTGAGCACATCGCTACCCCTGCCTCGTCGGGAGGCGAGTGGCGCTACTACCCAATAGAAGGGTGGCAGCTATACTGGAAGTACAAGGAAGGAGGTTCTGCACACTCTATCGATTCAAACTGGCACATTTCGATGGCGATTTATGGAAGTAATTTCTATCCATTTAGAAGAGCTAGACTAAATGTTAAACCCATTAGTTCAACAATAATCACAAATACTTCAAGATTGTTCGTAGCAGAGGTTGTGGTTCACACATACAACGAAACTCTTTTAGAACTTGGATTTGAACCAGAGAACTTCGAGATAAAAGCGGTTCTTGTTTTCTTTAGGAACACTAAAAAAGTAGCATCATATTGGACCATTCGTTATCTGGCAAGTGAGGCAGGAGAAATCGAAGTGGTCTTCCGAAGACTAACAGACTTTGACATAGATCAAAAATTCCAAGGTGGAGCGACAGAGTGTTTCGCTGTGTTCTATCCAAATAGCAATAAAGATTCTTGGAATGGGGGTACATCTGGGGGTGATCACGTCTTTTGGACAGGGTGCGAGTACTACCCACAGAACTACTCTCTGGGTGTCGTTTGGACAAACCAAAGCGTCTCCATGTGGGTACCCCCCGAAGGCTACTCAGTTAAGCCTCAGCACCACGTTGGAGTAATAGTATACTATCCTAATTGTAGCAATTGGGACACTGACAACTGGAACCACTATATGCCTAACCTCGGCACCACCGGACTATTCTTTGGTGAGGGGCTTGGAAGAAGATACAGTGGACAGCCCCAATCGGTGGAATATAGGAGAATAGACTCAACCCACTACGCAGGTGCCAACCTTATGATGGGACAGTGGAACTTTACACTCAGCGCTACTGCCGTTTATAGACCGCAAAGATTTGTCACCGTCTACACCATAACCAATTGCTCAGAAAACTTCGGCTATGTTGGCAGCCCGTCTTCCTACGATTGGGATAGTGCAATCGATTGGACGGGACAAAGAACGATTAGTGAATTACGTTATTGGCTTAGAGAGTTTTTCAACCCACAATACAAGCTTTCAAGCGAGTCCAAAGATACCAACAATAAGTACCTTGACTTGTCCAATCGATATCCGTTCAGCGGCGTATCCATTGTGAATCTCAATAGCCACGATGGCAAGTGGGATCTGGAATTGGAGATCGTCTACGACCCAACAAATGCGACAGTCATACTAGGCGACAGCATAGAGCACTACGGCTCAACGTTAACCAAAGCATCAGCACACTCTATCGATAGCTCTGGTGCAGCTCTAGTCGGCGGAGCCCTCGGCGCTTGTTTCAATATGTTTGATACAACAGCTTTCGCAGAATTTGGCACAGCGGCACCACCGGTTTACTATATGACGGCTATTGCAGAACCAGAGTGGGATCCAACACTTCTACGATTGACGGGAATGAAGCGCAAGACAGACCTTTGGAATCTTACATCCGCCGGAGCGGTGACCGATATATTTACGACACCTACTGGATCCGGATGGGACATCCAGCACCTTATCAGCGTTGGAGGACCTAAAGTCAACTTATGCACAGAATACTTCAACGAGCGCACCTTCGTGATATGGGTTAGCGAGGACTCTGGTAGTGAACTCACGGAGGAAGGGTTCTATAGCATCCTAACAGGGCAATTCTACCCAGCAGACGGACCCTATGCAATAATCTCGATAACTGATGATCTGAACTTGACGACTTGGACGGCAATATGGGACGGTTTAGCTGGAAACGACTATGTACCAGGAACCTCCGACGGCGACACACTAGTTCTGCCCTATGCGGGACTGTCTGTATGGGGCTGTAGTGGATTCGACACCTATGCCGCCTGTAATTGGTTGGGGTATTACTATTTGAACTTCAACAGCCTGTATACTGACACCTATCCCATAAATGAACGTGGAGTCACAACCATAATTTTGAACACAGAAAAGATTGAGGCAGTATATAGCCACACTTGGGAGTGGGCGATACAAGAGTTGGTTGGTCCAGTAGATGGAAGATACAGAACCGAGAGAGGAACAGGCTGGGGTAGCTGGGTGTACAATCTAAACACGATAACTTGGTAAAATCCCCTTAACCAGACCATTTTTTACGGTCGGTTATTTTTCGCCATCGATCGCACAGCATAATTATTCCACCCATTCATAATTCAATAAAAAAGCAAGTTACATGGATATCTTCCTCAGTGTCGCGCGCGATAATCCTTTAGAGCCAATAGGGTGCTCTCATAATAGTCATATGGCCGTCCTATAGGAAAGTTTCAGGGTCTCACAAAAATAATGAGAATCCTTTACACCATCATGCATTGAACCAAAAAATTAAAAAACACAGACGCAAACATTTAATCAGCGTGAGACAAAAAAAATGCCAGATCAGAAGCCATTGAGAATAATACTATTAGGAATATTCACTGCCGTCTGTAGCGTCACCGCCCTCTTATATTTCATCCAATTAATAGAATTCGCTGAAGTTGCACCAATTGTTACCATGCTTTCCGGAATTCTCATCCTTGCTATGGCAGCCGTCAGGCTGTTGAGCCCAGAAAGATCTGCGCGAGGAGCGTTTAGTACAGCTTGGTGGGGGTCGGTTCTATTTCTTGTCGGAGCAGTGTGGCTCTTGAAAGTAGATGAGGTGTTCACGGTGTACACGTTCTGGGCTGTGTTGGCGTTCATCATCGGAGCGTTAACAGTCGTATTCGGGATGCATAAATGGGTTACCAGAGAAGAGAAGAAGCCGAGAGGGAGGCCAAAGAAGTTAAATTCGAAGTCGCAAACCACGGGGTCCATTAGACCGTAAGATTTTTGTTTGATAGCACAAACAGTTTTATATACATTCTGGGTAGTAGTAAGCTAAAAGAAGAGGGAAAAAATGTCAGTGAAAGGTAATACAGCTCACCAATATCTGGGAGAAGTTATCGGAACATTCGTATACACTTTCATGATCTGTTCGACCGAAGCCACATCCCGCCTTATCTCTGGGGAGCCTGTGAGTCTCGGTTTCAAGCTACTCGGATATGCCTTTGCAGTATTTGTGGCATCCTACCTTGTTGGCGGAATTTCAGGAGCGCATCTAAATTGGGCTGTGACACTGTACATGGGGCTATCAAGGAAAATTTCATTGATACGTGTTCCAGGATACATAGTGGCTCAGACCGTAGGTGCTTTCCTTGCGGCGGCTCTCGTGTTCACAGTTTACGGACCTCTACTCGCGGTTGCGGGTCTAACTGAAGCCACCGCGAACGTGTTCTTTTGCGGTATACATTCAGACATCGATTTTACTTACGCGTTTCTCATAGAAGTTGTGAATACATCCCTGCTTGTGCTTTTGATGCAGATAATAAGAGACGAGAATAACCCATTAAACCTAGGAAAACTCAATCCTCTCGTCATTGCAATCTACTTTGCAGGCATAGGCCTGTGCAATTATCCATTGACGATGATTTGCATGAATCCCGCCAGAGACTTTGGACCGAGACTGTTTGCCTACTTGGCTGGATACAACGGCACCGGCATCGCCATCCCGGGAGTTAAGGGGTTCGAGATGTATATCTATCTCACGGCACCGATCGTGGGAGGCTTAATCGGCGGCTTCTTCTACGACCTAGCCATCAAACCGTTTTGGAGAAGAAAATAAAGGGGTATCAACCTCCTTCTTTTTTTAAGGTTCATTTTTACAGCACTTTGCATGAAAATGTTGCTTATGGGTAAACTCTTGCCGGCGTCCTTGGAAAAAGGCAGCACTCTCTGATGTGGGACAGTTTTAGAATCCACTGAAGGGTCCTCTCGATGCCTAGACCGAAGCCGCTGTGGGCGACGCTACCGTATTTTCTTAAGTCTATATACCATTCATAGTCATTAGGGTTTAAACCGAATTCTTTTATATTTTGGACAAGTTCCTCGCAATCATCTATCCTCTGCCCTCCACCTGCAATCTCTCCATATCCCTCTGGAGCCAGTAGATCTGCAGAAAGTGTAACCTTGGGATCGTCTGGTTTTGGCTTGTGATAGAAGGCTTTACATTTTTTGGGGTAATACATCACAAAGAATGGAAGCTTAAACTCCTTACTTAGCGCACGTTCCTCATCTGCACCTAGATCCTCGCCCCACTTTATCTTGACTCCTAAGTTCTGAAGTCTTTCAATGGCGTCTGAGTATGTAATCTTAGGGAACGGGGGAGTTGGTGCTTTGAAGCGTTTGCCTAACTCTTTGAGTCTGTCTGAACATTTTTCGGAAATGACTTTACATATGTGTGACAGTAGCTGTTCCTGGACTCTAATTATGTCTTCTAGGGTTGCGTTTGCGACCTCTGCTTCTATCTGCCAAAATTCTGTTAGGTGCCTACGTGTTCTGCTCATCTCGGCGCGGAAACTCGGCTCAATTGAAAAAACTTTTTGAAGAGATGTTATCGCAGCCTCTTGATACAGTTGAACGCTCTGCGAGAGAAAGGCTTTTCTCCCAAAATACTCTACTGGGAAAAGGGTTGCTCCCCCCTCGCAGGCAGCTGTTATTAAGATTGGGCAATGGACTTCAGTGAAGCCATTTTGTTCAAACCATCGCCTAGCAACGTCACAAAAAACGGCTCTGATTGACAATATGGCAGAAACCTTTGGGCTTCTTATGTGAAGATGCCTGTTGTCGAGAAGTAGCTTCTTACCTACTCCTGGCTTAATCGGGTAATCCTTTGCGGCTAAACTGATGACGTCAAAGCTGGTTGATTGAATTTCAACCCCACCAGGGGCTCTTGAGTCGGCTTGTACTCGGCCTTTTACAGTGACAGAGGACTCACGTGTAACATTTTTCGCCTTCTCAAAGTCTTCACGACTAACAGAATCGCTGTGAGTCGTTGTCTGTATTAAACCTGTTGAATCGCGGAGAGTCACAAAGACCACTCCACCGTGTACTCTCTTTGTGTATACCCAACCAGTTACGGATATGAGGCTCCCGTCCTTTTCTGGTGTTAAGTCGCGAATGTGACTCGCACTAAACATTTCTTTTGGTCCCCCAATAATATGTCTTCAGAGACAAAGTTGGGCTCAAGAAATAATAAATTCTCGC
>Ga0224501_10003362_pt1 | contig 12572 bp, 10 predicted proteins | sample SF_Oct11_sed_USG_4_FD_169105 | JGI IMG/M metagenome (GOLD analysis project Ga0224501, IMG submission 169105) | Sediment microbial communities from San Francisco Bay, California, United States - SF_Oct11_sed_USGS_8_1 | ecosystem: Environmental > Aquatic > Marine > Sediment | place: USA... | reverse complement strand
ACCGGTATACCCAGTGCCTTGCCAAGCGAGATCAATCGGGCATTTGAGGCAGCAGGTTTTGGGCAAGATCTACCAAGAAATGAGATCAAGGGTACAACATGAGACCATGTTTTTCAGTACACTAACACTTTAAGCTCTCTACATATTAGCCTCTCTATTTCTCAACTTAATTGCAAAATATGCCTTGCTTAAGATCTCACTGTCTTGCGCCTGAGCATGACTTCTATGATGATAACAAAACTAATGAGTATGATCAGATGTCACACATTTTGAACAGGGCACTATATTTCGAAAGGACCCTTCAACGCAGAGTGGCCAATTTTTTTGTTCCGCCTGTCGTTGTGGGGTTGAGCCATAGAAGATAACTATGGGTTGAGGCCATGGATATTCAACACTTGGTATAAAGACGCATACAAGGGACTTAGGGTCTTGACCATATTTCTGTTTGTTGCGGTCTGAATTACGCGGATATAAACCCTATCACCTTAGCAGACAGCCTACATCCATTGCTTACAGCAGTCTCTGTCCTCAATGGGTATATAAAACTGCTAAAGTAATTCCCCTAGTACAAAGTTTCTAAAAGGGACTCACCAGGCAAACTTTATCTGGTCTTTCTTAGTGATGACTGTTCTGCCTCTGGTACGCAGGTAATCCACCAAATTACCCTTGCTCAGAAATTCCGTGATTATGTGTATGTTCTCGTTGTCATTCATTACACCGAGAAGATGGACAAGATTAGGGTGGCGCAACTCCCTACAATATACAGGCGGGGTGATGTGAAGCTGGCCTAATCAATGACTGCATTATCCGACCAATGAAAATGACAGCACTGTCCCTGAAATCAGTCAACCTGAGATAACTTTCAGTATATGATTTGGTTGGTTTTCACAGATAAGTTGGTTGATGGCGACAAAGGTTTCTGCAATTTTTTGTCATCGGTGGTACCAACTCTTGTTTCAACTTCAGGTGCATTTTGGAAGACAATTACACAGCTTGGAAAGATTCATTCGCGGAGTTGGTTAAATTGAGTCTAGGCGACCGATAAGCCTTCAGTAAAAGGCCTGCCACGTGATCGCGAATTTGTGATAAGCTGATTGCAAAAGAAATAGCAATTCGCGTTCCTAGCCACACGATTGCGATCACTATTCGCAAACTACTAGGGTTTCCCGCAGTCACATGACCGGGGCCAATGAGATCGCATAGTTGGTGTCGTACTGGGGTTCTATTTCCAGTCAAACTGTCATTAGACATCGTGCGTGGGGATTGTGCTCGTAGTCAGACTCAACTGTTTCTTGCTCTGCGACGATGACTGCTCCCAAACTGACTCAAATAAGGTTTCAAGTCCCGAGGTAGTTGGTCCTTCTGACTTTCTACTTTACAGCCTGTGAATTCCCACGGGTTATAGAAGTGATTGAGCCAATCAGCACGTGCTGTGTAAGCGTGAATTGCGATTTTATTCAGCACGCTCGTATTGCCAGTTTCGTGTAAAACAGTTACTGCAAATTCGCAATGCCATTTTTTTTCGCAACTTCGCCAACATGTGGCAGGACTTTACTGCTCAAATGCATCAATCTGCGAAGAGCGAATGCTGCATGCAATATTTTTTGTCCGGTAAAGACCAACGTTAGTGCAGCTTCTATTTGCCATTCTACTGAGTTAACCGTTGACAAACCTTAAAGTGGAAAGGGGACTCTTATGATGTAAACAAAATCTGAGTTCATCACCTGCTCACATTTGTTGCCTAAACTCACTACAAACTTTGGTGGATAAATCTTTGCTTATTTCCGAATGGTTCATTTGGTAAAAACAAGCGATAGGACAACTCCACAACAAAATTAGAATGGATAAGTACAGCCTGAATTCTGATCATCGGTCCGGAAAACCGTCCGTTTGGGTCATGGGTCATTCTTGGTCATTCAGTGGGTTGGAAAATCAGGTAGTCAAGCAAAACTATAACTTAATGGATGGACCGCATTATTCTATTACTCTGTCATAGATAAACAAATTATCATAGTCACAATGAAGATGGAATAGATAGACTAAAATGTGGGGCATGAGCTTTACAATGACAAACTGGTATGAGTACTTGTAATGCAGCAGTCCAACAAATTATAGTGGCTGAATCTAGGGCTCTAAGCCAAAACTATCACTGTTTATCAGCCTACTTTGAAATCCTTCAGCTCAGTGTCATTTTTTCATGGAGGAGCAAACATTTCAGCTGAGCTTTTTTAAATGAAGATTGCTGTAATAAACAGATCTATTCAGACTTCAAGTGGTAGGCCAGCCCAGAAAGCTGAATTAGCTAATCAAATTATACAATTTCCTTGGATGAGTCACACTTTATTAATAAGGTTTTATCATTATATATAGCAGGTTGTTGCTGAGCATTGTGATGGTGATTTGATCTGTTCATAGAGGGGCGTGTCAATAAGCCATGAGATATTCTCTTGACAGGGTTCATCACCATAGGAGCCGTAGGCCTACTTTGTCTTCTTATTAGGAGTGGCAATTACAATGTACTCTCATCATGACCCAAAGGACGCCGTAAATGTTAGTGAGCCTAATTTTGGCTCGATTTGACTCTAAAACATTTTTTTCACCAGTGAGCATAATCTGGTAGCGCACAGGGGGGAGGGGGGTAAGGGGTAGTACTCACGTCATAAGTTGAGCTTCTTTCAGGAAGGTTTGTGCCGCCCGACTGGCCTCTTTCAAGGTTTTCACAGCTACCATAACACCCCTGTACTTTCCTTTCCACACCTCTGTAAGAAGTAGCATTGTTATCAGCAAATAAAAAACAAAGTGGTGGTTTCAACCAGGAAGCCCGACAAAGAGGTCAATATTGATCTTTGCTTCCTGATTGCTTTGCATGACTTCCAAGCTATCACTTGCCAGAAACTGATACCAGGAGTAGCATTGCTGTTAGGCCCGGTGCAGTCGGCATAATGATGGCAATGTTGATTTGGCGTAAGCGTCAAGACAGTGGCTATGCCGCAATGCTGTCCGGAAATGGAAACTACCCCCACAATATGAAACGCAAATATCGCTAGCGCACACTGTCAACTTGACTGTTTATTGGATGTCAAAGGAACTTTCTGAGATGCAACGCCTTCGTGGCGAATGCCGACGGTCAACTTTGGCCTCTTATTGGTCGCCACAGAGTAAATAACTCATGTAGCATCTGAGCCCTGTTGCTCGTGCGGCGCACAAGGTCCTCATTTTCATTATGCGATGACCACTCATGTAAACTCCCATCACAGGACTTTACTGACCTCCAAATTCTCCGCCTCCTATCACATCGATGAGAGTGAGATCTTTCTTTTGCAGAACCCATCCACTATCTTCAAACTGCTTCCAATCTACGGCACCCTCGAAACCGCCTCGTTTTGGGAGAGGTGTTTCCAATTTATTGCAGAGGCCATCAGCCTCTCTGAGGTAATGCTGTAGAACAATAAAAACTAACTTACTGGTATGCCAGGTATGGTAATACCAAGATCTGACCTTCACGTATGACCCCAGCTGGGTTTAGTCTCAACAAGTTACACACTTGCACAGACAATACACAAGGCTCTTGCGTTTTCACACCTAAAGACAGACCTTACCTCTACTAAAGCTATCAGATTCTCAAAGTATCCTTCATTATCTAGCGTCAGCTTATTATTTTCATAGAGGATATGGTAATGCTCGACTTTCCCTGACTCAGACACAACACACAGTGTATAGTCGCCAGGGTAATTGTTGCTTTCCCGAACTAAGAACATGCCCTGCTGAGTATGATCGAGGAGTTCCTCCGCCTCCTCTCGCTTCATCTTACCATGAAACCATCTGGAAACAAAGAGAGGGCATCTGGTGACTAGCAGGTAACCCATTCGCATTTCGGTAGTTTTCTTTCGTAACAAAGTTAGGGCTCAACAGAAGCCATGGACTGGTCACAGATTTACGGTCTCAATCCAAACTTAACTGTCAAAATGAGTTCCCGTGAGTTTAGCACACTCCAATGCTACACTCAATCATATATTTATCTCTTAACTAGCTGTAAGACTAATTCTATGCACACAATCTCTAGAAAAACAACCGGACTGACATATCGCAATAATAACATACAGCCGAAAGACCTAACCTCAGTCCTGGCGCTACCAACCGGCACCAATGGAATGACTCATCAATGTGAAGACCAGGTATTAAGATTGCAGTGGTTAGCTTGGTATGCACCGACAACCAAACAGTGGGTTGCTGTAGGAAGAGAAAACTCTGACATACTACGTTTGGAACTATGCTCAACCGCAGGCAGAAATGTCACTGCCTTGGTTAGCGTAGCAGACAGCTTGCAGGAGATTGTATGAAGATTCTGTTGACAATCCTCTGACTACATAACTCCGAGCAGTGGTTAATTGACAAGAACACTTCAACAACAGAGACAACACATAACTTAACTTCGTATTAAACAAGACAAACTCCCTCCACTGTGACATGTTCCCAGAGATGGTAACATTGATACTCACGGCATAGACTGTAGTTTAACCTCTGATCTAGCTCTGACATAGTTAGCCGGTATCATACCAGCCTGGCCATCTTGCCGCCTTGCCCTGTACCAGTTTGGGTCCTATCAGTGAAATAATCAGCGTTACAATGGGGTTGAGCACGCAATATAATTGCAACATAGCCGATAACCTACCTACTACAAACAGGGACACCTGCCCTATAAACTACTGTTGATCATAAATGTGGTGAATGGAGGCTGGTCATAGGTCGGTTTCGGGAGTTCATAGCCAGCATCAAGAGTTCAAAATTTTATGTTATGGTTATGAATGCAACAAGTGATATGGCTGCGAGGCATAGGTGAAAATGGCAGACTGCGATTGAGGCCTCGAGGGAACACGCATTGTTACTTTACAATTTACCACCGGTGAGGACTGATTACAACTGGAAGACGAGATACAGATTTCAGATAACCTCTCCCATTCATTTCCATAGCTTATCGGTATTGAAACTAAAGAAATTACATGTCATGATACGGAGAGCCCATAATTGCATAGTACAGACATGATCTTGTTTGCGGTGTCGAAAACACTGGGGGTCAACTAGGACACCCAGGTATGTAGCTATGTAGCTGCAGCACATAAACTGGCAGTCCAGGGGAATCACTGCATGAAGTGGAGTGCATACATTTAGACAATCACTGGTCTGTCATTGGCGCTGTGGGCATGGGAGTCTACTTCATGTGGTTTTTATCCAGGAAATAGGGAGACAGACATTAGCTTAATCAAACAAAACCCATTGAGAGGTTTCCATAGGGAAATCATCATCAACCAGGGTTTTTGATAGAGATCACCTGACCAGTAAAAACAACAGGTTGGTAACAGCTGTCCATGGAGAAGCCCAAAGGAGTGACTCACCCTCGTTGCTCTAACTATGACTAAGATATCTCGCCTTCTGAATGGCAAGTCCTCCGATGAATTGCCATCAAAGTTGTGAATGGCAATAACCTCAGTGTTTGGCTGCCACTGCTGGCCACTCGACTGAAAAACACAGTATCATAGTAAATGCTATTCGATAGAAATGGATACCCTACCCAGAAAATACTTTTTTTGACCGCTGGAGATTTTCGGTTTGTGAAAAATCATGAATGAGATATCAGAAATACGTTTTCAGCTTTTTCTATTTTACATGCAGAGCATATTCATGCTAGAAAAAGAAAGCTTCCTGGTCTTAGCAACTCAAAACACAGAATTGGCTTTGAATTGACTAAATACAAGAGCAAGGTTATAAAAAGAGAGAAAAATGGTAGTAGGCCAGCTACATGCAGTTGTTAGCGATCACAACACTGTGAATGCTGTACATAGTAGAATCTTACCATACTCAATTCTCAAACTCCGGAAAGCAATAAAACAGTCAACTAGTATGGATCATCACCTGAAACAGGTATGAAGGGATGAGCTAGTACTACCATGCGTCAGTGAGGCTAACCAAGTTCTTCTATGATACTACATGTGTCAGATAAACGCAGTAACAGGTAGCCAATCTTGAGAATCAGCTGGTGTTAACGGAAACCAGAACCTAACAAATCTCATGGTTGAATCCACCTTCTGCGATCCTCGAGTAATTATAAACAGATCGCTCAGTTAGTAGTAGCCGAGTATCTTAGTTCACAACAATATACATGTAGTTTATCATCCATGACATAGGATTCGCTGAGTTGGATTACGGAGTGATCAACGCTATATCACTCTGACTATCAGGCCATAGCAAAACATCCCGACACCGCAAAGAAAAACACAGTTTTCAAATCCAACTGAGTTTGGTACCAAAAGTCACAAATCACAACTTCCAATGATCAAAGTAGTCCAGAGAAATCGTCAATAAACCTTGAAATCATACAACGCATTGGTTGAGATTGGACTACCGAGTCACTCTGGCTCTGCCGGTACCCTAAATGTTGAGAAACCGGCTATTTGAGTTCGACTTTTCATGTGGAATGACTGATAATTTTTCAATGTTTCATCATTTAGATTTACGCACATCTCTATTTATTTAGTATTTTTAAGTACCAAAACTGAAGGATTCCTTGCTATTGACTGAGTTGGTTAGCTCGAGTAAGTGCCAAATCGAGTTGTGTGAATACAAACTTAACATTGGAAGTGACTCAATAAATATACAACTAAAGTAAAAGTAAAGCTAACAGTAACACTAACAGACGCAAGTTGAGAAGACAAAAAAGTGGTCGCTTATATTGTAACTGGGGGCAAAATGATGTCTAACTGGATGACGTTCTCCCTGGATAGAAAGGTGCTTTGACACTGTTGGAAACGCATAACGAGATCAGGGACTACGTTGGTGATTATAGTACTAGTAGTAATACTAATAGTAATAGTAGTAATAGTAAGCAAGCAAAATCAAATCGTGAGGTGAACACTGACTTTTCCATATTAATTAAAATTAACAAGTACGTCTAATAACAGTCTGTAGTTTCGCAAGTGCTCGGGCAACCACTAAATTATGCTTTACCTGATCTAGTTTATGAACTCGAGATGAGATGGCGACCAGTGTCTATTTACGGTGATCAACCGTTAAAAAGATTTCCAGGGTATTTTCAGAGTATAAATCGGACGGCAAGATCTTTCAGGAAGTAGATATGCCGCCAACCATCTTCCCAAAATGCATCTAAGAATTCTATATGGATTCGTTATTGCAAAGCAACATCATTTCGAAACGTATTATGCGAATCCTGAGGTATATATGATGGACCGTTTTTGAATAATTATTTTCTTTCTTTTTATTCACGCATGGTTCCTCATGAAAGCTACTAGATAAAACCATACAATAATAATTCATATTGTTACTATATTGTTACCTATTAAACATTTTGGTAAACTTATAGGATTGTTAGATTTGACTCCAGTTTTACGTGATAGGAAAGCTGTGCTGGCCGGTGTTGAACTTGAAGCTTTCTTCTCGTCTCTGAACTGTGAGTGTGAGTAGGTCCGGACGTTTTAATGCTATTATTACTGAACTAGGAATCACTATTATTAATAGTATTAATAATAGTGATTCCTAGTTCAGTCTACTATTAAAGCTGCATATAAAACCAAGTAAATTATTGACATGAGGTCTTCTTGAAGTTCTTGCGTTTGCTTACAGTTACACCCGTGCTAGTCTAGCCTCTAGGCTCTAGGCTCTAGCAACACCTCTACCACCGGGCACTAGTAGTACTAGTAGTGGTAAAAAAAGGAATCCACGTCCAACTCATTAATTTAGTATATTACTCATTACTGATTTACTCACAGTCACTCAGTCACTGATTACTTTCTTTACTGATTACTAATTACTTACACTAGACTAGTTACTCAGTTAGAGTTACTTACTCTAGTCGCTTGTTTATTGTTACTTACTCAGTTACACTTACTGAGTAGTGAGTATGGCCATGGGGGTTATCTGGCAAGGCAGTTGTTGTGCTTGTAGTACTACTACTAGCCGTAGTTTGCTAGTCTTGAGTGGGTGAGTCAGTAAGTGCTACAGCTAGTATTACTTACTAGTAGTAGTACTAGTAGTAGTACTAATAATCAATGCCAAGCGCTGAGGACCGACTCAGTATGGAATACCTACTATTAGTACTACCAGGACTGGTAGTATTAGTACTATATACTACTGCATGTACTATTCACTAGTTCAGTAGTTATTAAAAGTAATATTGGTTCAATTGTATAGCCCAGCTGATAGACAAATACTGTTCTCATTGAGAATGGAGTGAGCTGCTCTTGAGAGATTTGGTATGTCGATGTCTTTGAGTTTAGTGGTTATAGTGTGAAGTGTCATGTCATGTTATCTATCTTCCAGTTGGCGTGGACTACCTTTATAGAAATGAAGTTAACAGACCAAGTTGTGAGGAGCTTTAAAACCGCTAAAGTTTTCCGAGAAAACACTGATGTCATAAACAGTATAAACTTTTCACCTCAAGGAGATACCCTGATCTCTAGCAGTGATGATGACCAAATTGTTATATATGATTGTAACAGTGGAACGTGAGTAATTTAAAGGGGTTATGACATGGTCGATTGTCGCCGCACTTTCGGAGCTGTGTTCCCCATTCTTAAAGGGGGGCAACTCCACATTCATTGCAGCGATAGCAAGTGGTCTTTTTTCACAAACCGAATATCTGTCACTCAAATAACTACGGCCCAGATAGCCCAAATAGAAATAAAATGAGATCTAATTACTAAAACTTAGTAACCTAGGGATCTTCACCCCCTTATAACATCGAGTAGAACTTCAATTTGAATGTAAGATTGAAGAAAACTTAACGAAGAAAACTTTATTTATAAGAAGTGTTTTGCTGCTTTTCCCTAGCCCTAAATAGAGGCCATTGCATTCGGGCCTTTATAATTGCGCAATAATGGCTCTAACGCTCGTTGACAGAGGTGAAAACTGCGTTCTGAAACCCTATTTCTATATTTTTGTTGCACGGTTTCTCTATTCAGAATTGTGTATGTACAAGTCTAGTATACACATGCAATTGCATTTGTCAAACATCGGCGCGTAAGCCGAGAAATGCAAACACCAACAGCTCTGTGTTATTTTCCTCTCTCTCGAGGCCAATTCTGCTGCGTCGACGTCTGAAAAGTATGTCATCGAGGGCTCTTAGTATGCGCATTGGATAGGGCTATATCTAAGCTTTCATTTGAACTGGGTATTGGACCCATTTGTTCATGGTAGGCTTCAGAATCTACAAACAAGTGAAGTCACTTTTGCCCATGTCATAACCCTTTTAACACCTAACACTGATCAGTGTTCGTTGACTTTGCTTTAGACCGTTCACATGGAAATAAGGCCATTTGCTCGTAATCTGAAAAGGTACGGTTACCCTCTTGCAGAACTAGATTTATGGTTGGCTGTGGTTGTTCTTGCTAGGCTATGTTATGTTATAATATATCAACCAAGAAACAATAGATAGTGGTCAAAGGTAAGATGAATAATAAAAACGAAGGCGAACTTTTGAGAAAGAGCCTTTGTGTCTTTGAGTTTGACACCATCCCTTTTCACGTGTTTTCCAAACAAACTAACCAACTTAGATACATGAATTAGTGTTCCTCTAGTCAAAGAGTGAAGTGTGTTTTAGACCGAAAAGAAACCTAAACAGCAAAAAGTATGGAGTTGGCTTAATAAACTACACACATGCTCAGAATACTGCAATACATAGCTCAACAAAGGTAGACGGTAAGTGATGGCATTGCTATTACGTTTATTATCAAAAAATATAATAAAACCATCAACAATGAAAGTAGCTAATGTTATGGTTCAGGAACCTGGGCTGTAACCTGTGAGTGTTAACCGAAACAGAGAGGCCTCTACATTCATGAATGACAAAGGGCTCTCAAAATCATAATATAGTTTAGGGTGTTTAAAAGAGACCATACTTGCCAAAGATCATCAAATGTACTTGATAATGCAGTCCGGTCTACAGTTATTTTTTAACTTTTGGAATTTCCTGACATGAGTTTGCTCCAATTGGATGCCCTTATCGCTGGACTATTTTGAAACAATGTTTTGTCGTAATAATGTTATCCATATAAAATAACCTAACATAATCTTGTTACAGATACATTGAGATATCTATCTTTACATGATAATAAATATATAAGATACTTCCCTGGACATACCAAAAAGTAAGTGATGATCCTCGCAGTTCAGTCACAAGTCATTCTGTTCTTTCCTTGCGCCGGGTCGTCAAGGCGGACTCGCAGTCCGCATCATTGCAAGTTTGGCCAGAGTATTTATGACCGGTTGCCACTCCTGTTGGGCTCTTTTATTATTCGAACTTGCTCTGGTTTACATCCCTAGTGGCGAAAGAAAGAATGGCCAGTCACTGCCTGGTCAGAAAGCGGGCCAGCCTGGGGTCGGTTTCCAGAACCAATACACACCCCTTGTTCCTTTGGTTGTTGACATCAAAATGTAGCTTTCATCACCCCGCTTCGTGAACACCCTCATGCGTTTTATTTTTAGGTACTCATGTGTTTTAATATGCCACGCTGTTACCCACATCACGGCTGTGTTCTCCAGAGAAGGGGAGAGAGGACCATGTATTTGATCTACTCTTCAATCATTTTGTTGTTTTCAGAGTTGTGTCACTTTGCATGTCTCCCGTTGATGACACTTTTCTATCCGGTTCTCTCGATAAAACCATACGTCTCTGGGATTTGCGTTCACCCAACTGCCAGGTCAGTACAATCACACTAAAAATGAAAAAGGGTTGAAGACACTCTACTTTCTCACTTGATAGTTAGGGAAAAATTTTCAGTCAAAATATTACTGCCCATTGATTGTAAATTTGAAAAATGTGGCGAGTTTGGCTCTCACTGGGTTACCGTTTACTAACTCCATTGGGACCTGTATTATGAAGTGATGTTATTGCTGCGCACATTTTCCTGTCGCACACGGTGACCTGGCTTTGCGGGCAGGGTAGTGGGGGCGAGCAAAGCCGTAGAAGAGCCAGGGTCAAGCCGGCACGGTTCTTTGATTATACGTTTGGAACATCTTTTGATGTTTTGTAATGGAACTTTACCTATGAGTCATCACGAGTGGACAATTACTGTTTATGAAAATGGCAAATCTTTATACAATTTATCACTGAATAATGATACTGAAATTATAAAAAATAAAATTAGAAATTTTACTAGAAAAACCATTCGCTGTCCCTAAGATTCATTTCAGTATCATTATTTATTGATAAATTAAGTTGCCATTTTCATAAACTAATTGTCCACTCATGATGGCCCATAACTAAACTTTCGGTAAAAAACATTGAGGAATGTTCCCGAACGTACCATCAAAGAACCGTGCCGGCTTTACCCTGGCTCTTCTACTGCTTCGCTCGCCCCACCACCCCGCCCGCATGAAAAGCCTGGTCACCTGGCCAAGAGTCTTGATCTGAACACGGGGTTATCCCCTCTTAGGTAACTTGCTGGATATGCAAAACGTCTCAATACAGCCTCCTCAATGCTTCTGACTGACTGTTATAGGGACTGATGCATTTACCAGGGCGACCTGTTGCCGGATTTGACCCAGAAGGACTCATCTTTGCTGCTGGTATTAACTCAGAACAGATTAAATTGTACGACCTGCGATCTTTTGATAAGGTGAGGTGAATATAGCCATATATCCTGCATACATTTTTTATTTAGATAAGAGTATTTCATGTGGAACAGTAGAAAAATTTATCTGCAAGGTATATCCGGGCACGTGGTTACGACTATTTTACTACCTATGTTATGTTTATCTATGATGCCATACCATACGCAGCCACAGTCAGTCACCACAGTTCACTGTACCTCACATCCTTCTCTACTCTAAAAGTTGGGGGGGTGAATTACTTGTGACTTACTGTCACTAAGGGAAGGAAGGTGATTTGAAGATGAAAAGACAAGCTTCCATTTGGTATCCGATGCTGAATGTGGCATATAATGGTTTATCTATCAATTCTCTACAGGTACCTAAATAGTTGCTGTTCTGGAAAGTCTTCGGGTACACTTTTCAATATTTAAATGATCTTAAAAGCCCTTTTTTGGGTTTCTGAGCTATGCTAGGCTTCGCTGGATTATTTTTTGGGTTTCTGAGCTATGCTAGGCTTCGCTGGATTAACATACCACCATATTTAATGGTCATATCTCACACGTGTACATGTATAATGATTTTTCTCAGTTTTGATCTACTCTACTGTTGATTTTTGAGCTCCTCTACTGTTGATTTTTGAGCTCCTCTACTGTTGAGTTTTGAGAACTGCTTCCAGGTTACGGTCTATTTCTAGAGACCGTTTGATTCAAAGTAATCATGCCCATGCAAGTGATATTTATTTGATAATTTTCAGGGGCCTTTTACAACATTCCGGCTACAAGCAGACCGAGACTGCGATTGGACTGGTCTGAAGTTCAGTCCGGATGGTAAACTTATTCTGCTGTCCACTAACGGTCAAATAGTTAGATTGGTGGATGCCTTCCAGGGGCAGCCTCTGCAGACTTTTATGGTGAGTTTATGATCATTGATTAACCGGTCATGCATGGCAGTGAGTTACAAAATTAGTAGTT
>Ga0224501_10003361_pt1 | contig 12572 bp, 10 predicted proteins | sample SF_Oct11_sed_USG_4_FD_169105 | JGI IMG/M metagenome (GOLD analysis project Ga0224501, IMG submission 169105) | Sediment microbial communities from San Francisco Bay, California, United States - SF_Oct11_sed_USGS_8_1 | ecosystem: Environmental > Aquatic > Marine > Sediment | place: USA... | reverse complement strand
GAATAGGAAAAAAATGATACCGTGGCCACAACATACAGGACCAGGGTAATCATGAAACAGACGGCTGCCATCGGGAATGCCCCTGCAGTGCCTTAAAATCTTACATCAACAAGGTAAGTGGGAAATTATATCGATGCGAACCAAACGGAGTCAACAAACCTTCGGAGCTACAACGACTTCGAAAAGTCAGCCACCGCGGATCGGGAGGCTCTATGTTGTTGCTGTACCGATCGGACACCCGGATGATCTCACGGTTCGAGCCATTCGAATTCTGAGGACTGTCGAGATTATTGCGTCCGAAGATCCTATCGTCACACAGCAACTCCTTGCCCATCACCAGATTCACGCGACGGTGACCAGTTATGGCCCCTGTCATCTCAAAGAAAAGGTCAGGGTTCTTTTGCAGCGCCTCCAGCAAGGTGCTGATGTCGCGCTCGTGTCGGATTGTGGATCGCCTCTGATCGCCGATCCAGGCCATCTGCTCGTGGCTGCAGCCCATGCCCATCGGATCCCTGTGGTTCCAGTACCGGGTCCGTCAGCTGTTATCGCAGCCCTCACGACTGCAGGATTTCCCTGCGACTCGTTCTATTTTTTCGGCCATCTGCCGAACAGTCGTGCACGTATCGCCCGCTGTCTGGCCGATGCCCTGATGCGAGAGATTCCCACCATAGTCTTTTGCACGGTGACATCGGTCGCACATGCATTACGGACGCTGACCATCATGGCCCCACGACGTCGCGTCGTACTAGCCCGCGACTTGACGCGGTCGAACGAACGTATTCTTTGCGGAACTGCGCGTCAGCTCAGCCAAAACCTACCTAACCTAGTGGGTCAGGACATGACGCTTGTTGTCGGGAAAATGCCGGTGAGATAACAGGCACGAAGCGTTCTGTCTAGTCGCTGTCTTCTCGACGGATCAACACCCTGTAGGCTTGATCCACTCGTTCTTGTGCCAATACGGTGTGTCCTTCATTCTCGACACTGCGCGGGACGTTCCGGATTGGGTCTCCATCGTCTAACAAAACCGACAGAATTTCGCCTTCCTTCATCGTTTCAAGCTTGAGTTTGGTCTTCACGAAGTTGTAGGGACAAATGACGCCGCGTAGATCGAGCTCGGAGGTCGGCACATTCTGATCTTCGTTCATAAATCCCGATGCCGTTCTCAACAAAAAGGGGGCAGCTCTTGCTGCCCCCTTATCCACATAGCCTTCAGACGTTGTTTTTCTTTACGGCATTCCCTTGACCAGGTTTGGCTTCGACGCATCGGTGCCATAGTCAGACTTGGTTTGTTGACTCTGATAGCCCCATCCCGGCTGCGGTTCGCAATTCCAGCAAGGTGCCGAACCGGTATATTCACCGATCGTGGTATCAACCGATCCGGTAATTTTCCCAGGCAGCACAGACCCCGGCATTCCACCGGTCAAACTTCCACTGCTCGTTTCGATGGCTCGCTCGGTGGAAGGATTCGGACGTTGACCTAAGCCACCAAATCCCGCAAGGTGTTCATTCCCACGGAGCAAGTAGACCTCACGAAGTATTTTGCGGCCGGTGCCATATTCCTGATTCGTTGAGGTCGCTTCGACCACTTGAAGCGAGATATCATCACCGTTGTTCAACACTTTGAGCTGGTCCATGTTGGTCTTTTCATCGAAGTAGACCGTCATGGAGCTCATCGCCCCTGCCCCAGCGCGACCTTCGTCATGAGAGCTTCCGCCACTTTCCAGCAGCAATTTCCCCGCCGGAAAATCGATAGCGAGCACACGACCATAGATCGTCTCGGGAAGGGAGAGGCGATTGAGGAATGTACTGCGATCAAAGGCTTGGACGCGATTGGCGCTCCCTGAAACATCCCCAACGCCTGTTCCGACTCCCATTGCAGACCCACCGGATGACTGCTGGAGTCGCTCTTGAGCTACTGCAACATTCAGAGAGCCGACGCAAAGAATTGCGGCTCCTAATGCCAACACTGTACGCATGTGCTGCCTCCTTAATAAGTTGACGGCGATGCTACGAAAAGAAATCAAACGGTTATTCTGAAGAGATGTACGGACGATGTTTTGCAGGTCAAAGGTACGCATACGTTATTGAGAAATATGGCAGAACCTAGGCTAATAGCGCGTCGCTGTCAAGAGCTAATCAAGACACTGTATGCCTCGCGTCTCACCTATGGAAACCATCAATCTCTTAGTGCCCGACCTATACGCAAGACGCAAGTCACCAAATAGGATCCGGGCAAGCGAGTCAACATCATTGGTGCCCAGAGGGAGGGTCGAACTCCCACTCTCTTGCGAGAACCGGATTTTGAGTCCGGCGCGTCTGCCAGTTCCGCCATCCGGGCACACAGCCACTCCTTACAGCGGGTTTGTTTTTAGCATGCCGCTGCCGGAGGGTCAATCGGCATCAATCGTTTGGTTCAGGCGCTCCGCCATAATTTTTCGCCGGAGACTAAGCGTATTGACTGTCTCTAGCAAACCCCGATACCCTCCCCTGCCCTTATCACCTTCTTAAGGAGGAGCCGATGAAATCGTTGCGCTACGCCGGGATGCTGACGTGTGCGTTCCTTATCCCTCTCGCCGTGAATGCGGCGCCTCCACCGGAAGTCCAGGTGGACTACTCGGCCGACAGCACGATGGAAACAGAAGGCGGCATGACGATGAAGTCACGCATCTATCATACGGCCAACAAGGATCGAATGGAGATGGGTGGATCGGATGGAATGACCACGATCATCCGGAAGGATAAGAAGGTGATGTGGCAGTTGATGGGAGACATGTACATGGAACACCCGATGAACGACTCGAATGCCAGCGGGGCTGACGCATTTGAAATCGTCGAGCAGACCGAGGTCGGCCAGGAAACGGTCAACGGGATGAAGACCACCAAATCCAAAGTTGTTGCCGTGAAGAAAGATGGCTCGGGAAAATTCGGCGGTTTCTTCTGGACGACCAAAGAAGGCATCACCGTCAAGATGGACATGCTATCTAAAGAGGGTGAGAAGAAGATGCGCATGACCAGCCAGTTGACGAACATCAAGATTGAAAAACAAGACCCCGCCCTCTTCGAAATCCCCGCTGGGTACACCAAGAACGACATGGGCGCGTTGATGGGAGAAATGATGATGGGCGGAGCTCAGTCTCAAGACCGAGCACGGAGCCGCGGAGCGAAGAAGCCTACGACGGAAGAAGGCGAACCCGCCATCGACGTCAATAAGATGATGAAGGGCATTTTCGGCAAATAAACGGAGGTCGTCACTCATGCACCTGATGAAATTGGCCGGATGCTCCTTGATCGTTGTGGTCCTCACCGCTCCTGCCGTCCGTGCAGATGATCCTTGTCTGGGCGACGATGAAAAGAACGCTGCTTTGGCCCAGTCGGCTGCCTTGCAGAAGGCGGAACAGGCCGGACAGCCAGCCGCCCTCTTTGCCGTGTACATGAGGGTCGCGGCAAGCGATTGCATCGACCGCTACGACAAGAATGCCGCAGGGAAGGCCAAGGCTAACATGCCAAAACTCGGTCGGGATTTGGCCAAATCCGCCGAGGCAAAAGGCGCGCTGTACTCCGGTGAGCCGGTACGGGCCGACGGCCAGACCTCGGCGTTCCGATATCTCGAAGCCATCGGTGATCACCAAGAAGCCAATCGGGTCCTCCTGAAGGCGGTTCAAGCGAAGCCGGACGATCTCCGACTTTTTGAGATGGCCTGGAACATCGATCACAACCGGTATGGTCCGGTCGATCCAAACACCGGTTCACGACAACCCTACAGCTCCCCACCGACCTTCCGGCAAGAGCTAGCAAAGGTTGCGACCGGCAACGCCGACCGATTAATGAAGGCAGAGGAAAAAGATGCTCAGGGCTTAAAGGGCAACATCGGCGAGCTGGGCAAGGCCACGATGCAGTCGCTCGAGAAGCTCAGGAGCGCCGCTCTATGGATGAAGTATGTACCAGGTGGAGACAAGCCGGCGAAGGATCGCGCGGAATTGCGAGGCGACACCATCATGAAGCGCCCCGATCCAACGTTCACGCAGGGACAAGCCATGATGTATTACGAATTTTCCGGTTCACCGAAGGCGAAGGATATGGCGGCCCAGATTAAAAAGCAGAGCGAGGCGTCGCAGCGGGCCATGGAAAAATCCGGCGAAAGCATGAAAGGCATGTTCAGCCAGAAAAGTGAGGCCGAGCAAAAGCAGTTCGATAAAAAGAAAGCCGACCTGGAAAAAGAACTCGGGTTTTGAAGCACTGTCCTATCTCCCCTTTTCTGCTTTCGAACAGACGCCTTTTGTTCTGTATCGAACGATCTCCCCTCATGACCGAACCAAGATGTGGGCACACACAATGACCATGGCGCCAATGATCAGAATGGCGATGAACATGAAACTGATCAGACGAATTTGGGATCGAGCCTTCTGAAATTCAATCTTAAACGTCGACGTCGATTCCCACCGGTGCCGTGTCGTTTCAACGTGCGCTCGCGCCATGTGATCCTTTCTTGTCAGATACCACACCCACACGGGGATCAGCGCGATGCACAAGCCAGCGATCCAGAGCTGAAAAGTCTCTGCAACCCACCGTAGAACATCCGTGCTGCCTTATCTCCGCGCCTAGCGATGACTTCTGCCTCGTTCGTGGTGCCGCCCGGAACGCAGAATTACTTCGGCTGATCCTGTGCGCAACGGAACCCGGTCCTGGTATCCCGTTTCGTCGGCGCACCTCCGTCCCGAACCGTGGGGCGAATTCCGAACAATGCATCATTCCATCCCCCCCCACGAATCATCCGATAGTCCCCACTCGACGGGCCAGTCGGGTTCCGCTCCGGGCTCTTGCGGTAATAGAAGCCGTCATACCGATCCGCCGTCCATTCAGCCACATTGCCTGTCATATCGAACAAGCCAAACGGATTCGCCTCATAGGATCCAACCGGAGCGGTGGTGACAGCCCCATCCTCGTGTCCGGCCATAATGACCGAATGACGGCTCTTGGCGCTCTCGTCTGCGACGTTGGCAACTTGGCGCGTGCCGGGCGAGAAATTCCCCCACCAATAGGTCGTCTGCGTCCCGGCTCGGGTGGCATATTCAAACTCGGCCTCGGTCGGCAACCGCTTGCCCACCCAGCGGCAATAGGCCTCCGCGTCATGCCACGAGACGTTGACGACGGGATGGTCGGCTCGGTCGCTCGCAAACACATCGGGTCCCGCTTCCGGCTGCCGCCAGGTGGCTCCTTTGGTCTCAGGCCATCTTTGGCCATCCCAAATGGAGGCCGTACCCCCTTTCTCAGCCGTGGTCTGATAGGCGGTGGCTTGGACAAACTGCTCGAACTGCCGGTTCGTGACTTCGTAGGGATCCAGAAAGAAGGGATCGAGGGTCACTTGATGCCGAGGCTGCGCAGACAGGACCAAGCCTGTGCAGGATGCAGCATGTTTTTTGAATTCTGTCTTGCAGTCCTCAATGGCCCGATCCTTTTCGTCATCGCTGATCCCCATCCAGAAGGTGCCGCCCGGTACTAGCACCATGGGTATCTCGGCTTGGCCCGTGCGTGTCTGAGAGCGCGGTGGAGGCTGCTTCGAGGGCGGAACGTGCGCCTCGTTGTTCGGCCTCGCCGGCGCCGTGGCCCCTGCACCATACCCGCTGGGACTACTCGTCTCCTCCGTCACAGCAACCTGCTCCTCCTGCACCGCCACTTGGTTCCGGTTCTTTAAATCCATGAGGACCATGAGGCTCTTCAGGTTTACTAAGAGGGAGGCCACCAGAATCACGGCATAGAAGATAACCAGGCGACGGCGGATCCGTGCAACTGCAGCGGGATCATCCGCACTGAGTTTGTCCGTACCCCCGGCCTCCTTCGTGGTCAACAGCCGCTTGGCCTCTCGTTCCGAGTGGTACAGCATATACGCGCAGAACGCCGCAAGGACGAACATGAACCCCATCCACGCGACCATCTGCTTCATGAGATCTTCAGGAGACTCTGGAGACATATTCGTGCCTTTACTTCATGCTGGGACCAGACCCAAGACCAGTTGATACGGAGAAATTGAGCGACCTGCTCTACAGCATGTACGCACTCCTGATCGTCGTTGAGGCCACAACGCCTGCTAGGCGACTGCTCCGCCTGGATCTTGGATGGCATTGGCGCAACCTGGCGCCCTCGATTCATAGGCAGGAGACGGTCCTTGAGATGTTGTGGGAGTAGCGGTGAGTGGATGTGGCGGACCTCCTACCCTCGGTACCAGTGCCTCCGTCGACTGAAGCTCTACATCTTTCCTCTGCGGTGCGCTCTTTCCTGCATAGGCCTCGACCAGTTGCTCGACGGCGGCGGAGACGGTCATCAGACTTTTTGCAGCCGACGACTCAGGAGCGGCTTCGATGACGGGCAGGAATTTTCGGACGGCTTGGCTCACGGCCGGGTCGTCGGGGATTTCGCCCAGCAGGGTCAGATCGCCGCCGACGTATTGGTGGAGGATCTTGCGGAGGTACAGAACGTTAACCTGAGAACTGCCGGATGCCCGATTGATGATCAGGCCGGGCCGAAACGATTGCAACGCCGCTGCCGCCGTGGCACGTCCCTCTGCGTCGGTGGCACCGGCGACATCCATGACTTCTTCCACGCTCGCGAAGTCTTTGTTGGAGAGCACCTCCGACATGGGGCTGCGCGAGAGAAAACAGCTCAAGACACGGCGGATCGCGGCTAACTTAATGAATCGGTAGAGGTCCAGTATGGCAGTCGGTTCTGGAGTGGCTATAGCCAGATGAATGTCGGCCATCAGAAAAAAGTCGAGGGCGTGGTAGCTCGTCCCGGCTCCGATATCGAGCACCACCACATCGGCCTCGAGTTCCTGAAAATGTTTCATCAACCGCTTCTTCCGGGCATAGGCCATATTGGCTGTCGCCAAGGTCTCGCCGGTCCCGGCAATGAGACGGAGGTTCGGGTGAAACGTGATGGGGAAGGCTACGTCCTCTAACCGGCTGACCCGTTTATTCAGAAAATCCGTCAGGGTCACTGACGGATTGAGTTCCCCAAACATAATATGAGCATCGGCTCCGCCCACGTCGAGGTCGGCCAGCAAGACCTGTCGACCGGTCTTGGCCAGTGCCAACGCCAGGTTGGCTGAGACCACGCTTTTGCCCACCCCACCTTTGCCGGATGCCACGGAAATGAGGATCGCCATTGTGTCCGCCTTTTCGTTACTGAGGTGGGCGTGTGTTGTTGAGATTCCTATCACCAGAGGTGCTGATTCCTGTGACGAAGTCATTCTACCGGTCGAGAGACAAAAGGAAAGGAAAATGCAGGAAACTGAGGGGTCCAGTGGGCAGGAAACAGAGCGTGGAATCATCCCTGGAGCCATCCGATCGGCCATAAGCACTCGTTCACGTGCATGCCAAGTCACAGGGAGAAAATCATTACATTCATGCGATATCAAACGAATCGATCTATGCTATTCTCGTTCCTAAATTTGTAGTGTGGAGGCGAGTGCACACGAGTATGCGAAAAGCCAAGATTGTCTGCACGATCGGTCCGGCGAGTAGTGCGTCGGCCACCCTTAGCCGATTGATTACGAGCGGCATGAACGCCGCTCGGCTGAATTTTTCTCACGGCACTCACGCATCGCATGCGTCGGCGATCACGGCCATCCGAGAGGCAGCTGACCGGCACGGGTCGGCGGTGGCGATTATTCAAGATCTGCAAGGTCCTCGACTTCGGGTGGGCCTGCTGCCGAAGGACGGGGTTGAACTGACCGCCGGGCAAGTGGTGCGGCTGCGGACATCGACTGAGTCTGAGGATCTGTCTGATGCCCACGTCTCCCCTCCCCCTCCTCTTCTTGAGATCCCAGTCACCTATCCTGCACTCACTCGCGACCTCCGCCCAGGAGCACGCGTGCTCATCAATGATGGACTGATTGAACTCCTTGCCGATCGCATCATGGACAATCGGATCGACTGCACCGTCATCATCGGCGGTAAGATTACCTCGCACAAAGGCATCAATTTGCCTGGCACCGCCGTCAGCGCGCCAACGTTGACCGACAAAGATCGACACGACATTCAGTTCGGCGTCGAGCATGGTGTCGATTATGTGGCGCTTTCTTTCGTGAGAGGGTCGCAGGATATTGATGCGGTTCGGACCCTGTTGGCGGAGCATGGAAGCAATATCCCGATCATCGCCAAGATCGAACGAGCAGAGGCCGTCCAGTCTTTAGGCGAGATCCTAAACCGTGCGGACGGTGTCATGATTGCTCGTGGAGATTTGGGTGTCGAGATGGGCCCAGAGGCCGTGCCGGTGTTGCAGAAGCGAATTATCATAGAAGCCAATCGTCGGCGCCGCCTGGTCATCACGGCCACACAGATGCTAGAGTCCATGACACAGGCGACGCGCCCGACCAGAGCGGAAGCGTCGGATGTTGCAAATGCCGTTTTTGACGGCACGGACGCCGTGATGCTGTCAGCCGAAACCGCTGTCGGCTCCTATCCGGTTGAAACGGTACAGGTGATGGATCGCATTATTCGGGTGGCCGAAGAAGAAGCCGAACCCGGCATCATCCTCAAACGCCAAACCGATTTGGAAGACCTGTCTTTCCCAGAAGCTATCTGTACTGCTGCAGCTTCCGCGGCGAAATCGGTCGCTGCGAGCGCCATCGTGGCATTCAGCGAGCACGGGACCACCGCGCGATTGATTTCGAAACAACGCCCATCGGCACCTATTATCGCGCTCACGCCGTTTGAGCCCGTCAGGCAGCAGATGGCGCTCTACTGGGGCGTATGCTCGTACGCCACGCCACAGATCGAGCAGACTGACGCGCGCGTGGAGGAGGCGGAGCGGCACTTGAAATCAGAGAGGCTGGTCAAGACGGGGGAAAAAATCGTGATCTTATCAGGAACTCGTGTGGGACAGCCGGGCGGGACTAATCTGATCAAGTTGCATGAGGTGGGTTGAATCGCCCATGGATAGATCCTGGATAGCCACACATACCTTCCCTGCTTCCTGATTTTTGAGATGGTCTCCTGAGTGCCAGGTACTTCGCGTTCTAGCCATTCAATCGCCAGAACGGATGTACCAGGCTTTCTTCATCGTCGTATCTGTTTCGATACGCGTACCGACTGGGTACGGCGATATTCATTCCTAACTGACTGATTTTCTGACCTCTGGTGGATTCATCCTGATCGGCATGAGAGTTGCTGGTGTCAGTGCGTGCGCACGCCGGCATCAGAAAAAGAAAACTCTCTATCGGTCAAAGGTGATTATTCACCAGAAAGGAAGTGTGTCATGAAGATCATAGCGTTGTCAGTGGCCGTAATGGTGCTGCTGCTGTCGAATTCGGCGAATGCGTGTCCATATGTCCTGAAGGTTAAAAACAAACTTCCCAGCGCGGTCAATCTTCTTGAACTAAAAACCCGCATCAGCGGGCTGACCTGGAAGATTGAAGATAGGTTCGTAGAGGGTCAGATGATTAAGCAGGACACGAATTGGTCGGAAGACTACAAAACCGATTCTCTCTGTAACACGACGAAACATGATTTCCAGCTGAAATTTGTCAATGCGCAAGACAACATCGTGGTCAAGACGGTAGAAAAGGTCAAGGTCAACAACGGAGAAACGATCACGTTCACGCTTGGTAAGTAAATCTTGCTAGGATGTCTCACCGTTTCTTGTCAGGCGTGGGATGCGAGAGAGTGTCCGAGACGATGGTGTCTCGGACACTCTGGCATCTTCCCCTTCACCCCAGCGCAGGCTCCTTGACGACACCAAATCGGATCCGGCTGCGGGTCTCGCTGAAGATTAAGTCCTCCAGCGGTCGTCATACTCAACTATTACAATGTGTTCTATGTGGATTCCTTCGTGGTTTCACATCTCGTTGGGTCATCATGATTCTGCAACCATCGGAGTTGAGGCTTGCTCCCACCGGATCTGCTTGACGAGGGGAATCTCACCCTAGTACATAGGACAGAGAATGTGGTACCGTAACACGTCGCGCCTCAGTCATCACATCATCCACAGCAGGCTGATCTCATGAGACGTGTGGGGATTCTCACCGGCGATGTAAGGGCATTGATACTTCCTGCCGTGCTGTGCGCCCCACATCATCGTTCCTTCCCGCCAAGGACGCACGCATTCATTGACCACAACCGGCTATGGTTCGATCCGGTCTCTCCTGTGGGGGAGAGCCATCAACCTCCAGCACAATTCACTCATCGTATCGCTGATGTAAGGATTGAATGACCTATGAGTACATTGAGTAAGTGGCTGCAGCCACCACCAAAGGATTCGCTCGAACAACAGTACCAGGAGCTCGTCAATCTTTTACGCACCAAGGAAAAGGCGCTGGAGACGACCTCTCACGAATTGAAGGTCAAGATCTCCGCCATGCAGATTCTTGAACACAAAATCATGTCCTCTGAGACGATGATCACCTCCACCCAACGAGAGCTCAGCGCGCGGACCGAGCAGATGAAGGCGCTCGAAGCAGATTTGGCTGCACGATCGAATCGAGTGACAGCCCTTGAGGCTGAAGGAAACGTGGCGCGCCAACGCATGACGGACCTCAATTTAATCATTGCTGACCAAGCGGACGAACTGCGCGGGGTGCAGCAGGCCTGTCGAGCGGCAGAACAGGCCCAGGAGGTGCTGAAGGAGGAGATCCGCGTCTTACGCGAGCACATCGCCCAACTCAACGAAGGCATCACCGATCGAAACTACCTCCGCGCCCAGGTAGAAAGACTGGAGTCGGCCCAAGACCGCGTGCATAAGCTGGAGGTGGAGCTGAGCGACCGGGAAGCTGCGCAGCGCGGTACGCTGCAGCAACTGGAACGGGCCCTCGCAGAACGTGACCAGCGGATCAAGAAGTCCGATGTCAGCGCTGCGGCGCTGACGGACGAAGTCCGTGAGGCCCAGCAGGCCTGTCGAGCGTCGGAGCAAGCCCAGGAGGTGCTGAAGGAAGAGATCCGGGTCCTGCGGGAGCACATCGCCCAACTCAACGAAGGCCTCCCTGCCCGAGAGCGCCTTCGCGCCGAAGTAAAGGAGCACGTAAAGGAGTTGGAGTCGATGCGAAGTCGGGTGCATCAGCTGGAGGTGGAGCTGAGCGACCGGGAGGCCGCGCATCGCGGCATGCTGCAGCAGCTGGAACGGACCCTCGCGGAGCGGGACCAGCGGATCAGTGAGTTCGATGCGCTGGCGGCGGCGCAAGCCGATGAAGTCCGGGATTCCCTGGAGACCTGTCGGATCGCTGAGCAGACCCGCGAGGTGCAAAAGGAGGAAATCCGGATCTTGCGCGAACAGATTGCGCAACTCAACGAAGGCCTCGCCGACCGCGAGCGCCTCCGGACTCAGCTGAAGAAGCTCGAGACCGTGCAAGACCGCGTGAAGCAGCTGGAGGTGGAGCTGAGTGATCGGGAGGCAGTCCATCGAGGGACGATCAAGCAACTCGAGCAGGCTGTCACGGAGCGCGATCGGCGGATCGGTAAGTTCGATTCACAGGCGGCCACCCAGGCGCAAGAACTCCAGGGGGCCCAACAGGCCTGTCACGCAGCGGAACAAACCCAGGGGGTGCTGAAGGAGGAAATCCGGGTCCTGCGCGAGCAGATCGCGCAACTCAACGAGGGGCTGGCTGATCGGGATCACGTCCGGGCCCGCATGGAGAAGCTGGAGTCGGCCCAAGACCGCGTGCATCAGCTGGAGGTGGAGCTGAGCGACCGAGAGGCCGCGCATCGCGGCATGCTGCAGCAGCTGGAACGGACCCTCGCGGAGCGGGACCAGCGGATCAGTGAGTTCGATGCGCTGGCGGCGGCGCAAGCCGATGAAGTCGGTGGGGCCCAGCAAGCCTGTCGGGCTGCCGAACAAGCCCAGGAGGTACTGAAGGAAGAGATTCGCGTCCTGCGCGAGCACATCGTCCAACTCAATGAAGGCCTGGCCGACCACGACCGGCTCCGGGCCCAAGTGGCGAAGCTCGATTCCACGCAAGACCGCGTGCATCAGCTGGAGGTGGAGCTGAGCGACCGGGAAGCCGCGCATCGCGGCATGCTGCAACAGCTGGAACGGGCCCTCGCAGAGCGCGACAAGCGGATTGAGAAGCTTTCGCCGACCACCCATCTCCTTCGCGAAAAGGAGTCAGAAATTAAGGAATGGGAGAACAAATTCACTCGCACCGTCCGTGACCATGAGGGGCAGGTCGCTAAGCTCGAAAAACAATGTGCTGCGCAGGACCAACTCCGCGAACAACATCTGGAGGCTGAACGCCGCGTACATGAACGAGATGAGCAGATCGTGAGCCTCCAGCGCCAACTGGACGACCTTGAAACTGCGCGCCAACAGTTGAACACGGAAGTACAGCGTATCCCGGAAAAAGATGAGCAGATCGGTCGCCTTCGAAAGCGCCTCAGAGAGATGCAGGCTGAGCTCCGTGCAGAAGCCGCCGCTTCGGTCAAGGGGTCTCCCGTTATCAAAGCGAATCCAGTCGTCAAACCCGCTCCTAGCACCAGAGCAGCTCCTCGCAGCAGTGCTGCCCAAAGAGCCCTTGCAGCGCATCAGGGCCGTCAGAATGGCGCAGCCCAAAACTCCCACGTCGAACCGGACAAGACCGGTGTCGCAGC
>Ga0224501_10003359_pt1 | contig 12576 bp, 11 predicted proteins | sample SF_Oct11_sed_USG_4_FD_169105 | JGI IMG/M metagenome (GOLD analysis project Ga0224501, IMG submission 169105) | Sediment microbial communities from San Francisco Bay, California, United States - SF_Oct11_sed_USGS_8_1 | ecosystem: Environmental > Aquatic > Marine > Sediment | place: USA... | reverse complement strand
CCCGTTGTGGCACCGTCTTGCTTTTGAGGAGACGCGAAATCTGCCCCTGCAAATTTCTGTCTTCCACACTGGGATGCATGATCTTTAGCTGATCCTTCGCGCGGACGTGTCCCTGCTTGGCGGCCGCAATGAGCAGTTCCACCGATTCCTTGGTTTTCCCTTGGGCGCGAAATAATCTGGCCAGGCTGAATTGCGCATCCTTGTGACCCTGCCGGGCAGACTTGCTCAGATAGTTTTCGGCCTTAGCCAAGTCTTGCGCGAAACCCACACCACGTCGATAGAGTTCGGCCACTTCGTATTGGGCAATCGCATCGCCCTTGTCGGCCAGACCTTGATAGATCTTGGCTGCCTGTAGAAACTCCCCCTTCTCCATTTGTTCATCGGCCTGCGAAAGGGTCGCACTACCAGCCAGCGCCGAGGCAGTAAGCATAAACACCAGCCCAGCGAGGCGTACAACAAAGCAGACAGTCGAAGACGGGGTGGAGCGATTAAACATACAGCACACTCAAACTCTTTATGAAACAAGAAATAGACTATAACTAATTGATTATTATAATATTTATTTACTTCTCACGGACCAGAACCCAGGCCAATTCATGTTTATGAAAGGCATCCCCCTCGCAAAATACTGGCCACATGGCATAATAGGCGCCCAGGAGCACCTTACCCCCAATGCAAATCACACTCACAAGGCCCGACGACTGGCACCTGCATCTCCGAGATGAAGCGGCAATGCGCGCAGTTGTGCCCTACACAGCGAGGCAGTTTGCCCGCGCCATCGTCATGCCCAATCTGGTGCCACCGATCACGTCGGTGGACCAGGCCTTGCGGTATCGTCAACGCATTGTGGAGGCGGTCCCGACAGGCTTGTCGTTTGAGCCCTTAATGACACTCTATCTTACCGAATCCCTGTCTGTCACGGAGATCGAAAAGGCAGCACTTGACCCGCACATCCACGGCGTAAAACTTTATCCCGCCGGCGCGACCACCAATTCCGATTCAGGCGTGCGCGATGTGCAAGCCGTGTTGCCCGTGCTGGAGAAAATGGAAGAACTGGGTCTGCCCTTGCTGGTCCACGGCGAAGTAACCAATCCCGAGGTGGACGTGTTCGATCGGGAGTCTGTATTCATTGAAAAGACCTTGAATGGGCTCATCACTCGCTTTCCCAAACTCAAGCTGGTTCTGGAACACATTACTACCAAAGAGGGAGTGGACTGGGTTCTGGCCCAAACTGAAAACGTGGGTGGCACGATCACGCCCCAACACTTGCTCTTAAACCGCAATGCCCTGTTTCAAGGCGGCATGCGACCCCATCACTATTGTCTGCCGGTATTGAAACGCGAAGTCCATCGGGAGGCCCTGGTGAAAGCCGCAACGAGCGGAAATTCCAGGTTTTTTCTCGGCACCGATAGTGCGCCCCATGCCCAGTCCCGCAAGGAAAACGCCTGTGGTTGTGCCGGCATTTTCAGCGCCCACGCCGCCATAGAGCTCTATGCTGAGGCCTTTGAACAGGCCAATGCCCTGGATAGGCTGGAAGGATTTGCTTCCCTGCATGGCCCACAATTCTATGGCTTACCTGTGAATAAAGAAAAAATCACCTTGAACAAACGGGACTGGACCGTGGATTCGTCCTATCCCTTCGGGGATGATAGACTGGTCCCCTTTCGCGCCGGCGAGACAATACACTGGAAGTTGGAGTAGGAATGGAACATACCGTAGCCAAGACCGCAATGGGCACACGATTTCGTGGTTTTCTGCCTGTGGTGGTTGATGTGGAAACCGGTGGCTTTGATAGCAAAAAAGACGCGCTACTGGAAATTGCCGCGGTAATCATCACCATGAACTCCACGGGGCATCTGGAACCCAGTCAAACCCTACACGCCCATGTGCAGCCCTTTCCCGGTGCCAATATGGATCAAAAAGCCTTGGACTTTAACGGAATCGATCCCTATCACCCTTTTCGCATCGCCAAAACCGAAGACCAGGCCCTGGGTGAAATCTTTGAGGTCATACGCGCCGAAATCAAAGGCCATAATTGTTCACGCGCCATACTGGTAGGGCACAATGCACCGTTTGATTTGTCTTTCGTGAATGCCGCCGCCGAGCGCAGTAAGCACAAGAAAAATCCCTTTCATCAATTCAGCACGCTAGACACCGTGAGCCTGGGTGCGCTGGCCTACGGCCAAACCGTGTTGGCAAAAATGGCCAAGATCGCCGGACTGGATTGGGACAACAACTCTGCCCACTCCGCCGTGTATGATGCAGAGCAAACGGCCAAACTGTTTTGCCTCATCGCCAACAAGTGGCGAGACATGAGCCTGTTTTATGAAAACGCGCCGGGGAAGCGTAACTAACACTCCCTCGGAGCCCCCTCCCTGCTCATACCGAACTTACCAATTAGTAAGTTAACTCTCTTCTTAGATCGGCGACAAATTCCACTAAACTTTACATTGATTTCTCGGCTGCATGGACGATACTAATTCCAGAGACTAGATGAGATTTTTGTATTTAGTATTTAATTCAGAGAGTTAGCATGGTAAACCGTGAGCCACTCCATGAAATTCGCCCCCTGGAAAGGGAACCAAGTGTTTCGCTGGAAGCCCGTCCCTACGGCCCGGAAAGCACCGCCGATGAAATCGCCGCCCTGCGCGAGCAAGTCATCATGATTACCGATGACATCGTCTATTGGCGTGAAGCCCCCATTACCACCGTGTTTCAGATTCAGGTGTTTGGTCAAAAGCTGGACGAGCTCATGGCCCAGGTTGATCACGCCTATCTCCTGGCAGATCTGAGCCACACCAACCGCCCCAAACCGGAAGTTCTGCAAGCGATACGAGAAGCAATCGGTCGCCAGACCGTGATTCGGCATATGGCCGTTTACACGGAAAAAAATGCCCTTTTGAATATCGCGGCTAAATTCGCCTTATCACGCGTTGGCTTTAAATCCGTTTCTATTAGCAAAACCAAGGCAGAGGCCCTGCTGGAAATCGCGCGTGTTAGACAAGACACCTAATCATTCCGAGCGCGTAATCGAGTATCTATTGGAGTTGGGAAACGGGTCCTGCTCCATCACCGAAGAATCGATCCATGCCGAAACAGACGAAGCCATACAACAAATCATGACCGGTCTGCTTTTTCTCGCTGAAGACCTGGAATACAAAAGACAACAACAAAAACAGTACGCCGAAGAATTGAAAGAAGCCAAGGCAATCGCTGAAAAGGCCAATCAGGCCAAATCAGAATTTCTTTCCAGCATGAGCCACGAGCTGCGTACCCCCATGAATGCAATTATTGGATTTACACAGCTACTGGAACTGAATGAACATGGGAATCTCTTGCCCGCACAACTTGAAGACCTACAAGAAGTCACCAAGGCGGCCAATCACCTTTTAGGTCTGATCAACGAAGTACTGGATCTGGCCAAGATCGAAAGCGGCAAAATGACTGTATCAATGGAAGAAGTGGCGCTCGCAGAGGTCATCGACCCCTGCTTTAAGCTGGTGGAAGGTCTTGCGCAAACTCACAAGGTGAAACTGATGAATTTGGCACAAGGAACAGAAGTCCACGTTGAGGCAGATTATTCACGCCTCAAACAGGTTTTGCTCAACCTCATCAGCAACGCGATTAAGTACAACCGTGTCGGTGGTCAATGCCGCGTTGAGCTGGAGCAGCATGGTGAGGAAGTCCAGATCAATGTGATCGATACCGGCCAGGGTATCGCCCCCGCACAACTGAATAAGCTATTCACCCGATTTGAGAGACTAAATGACACCGTGGAAGGAACTGGAATTGGTTTGGTGATTTCAAAAAACCTGGTGGAACTGATGGGTGGAAGCATCGGCGTGGAAAGCGTTGAAGGCCAAGGCAGCCAATTCTGGGTGAGATTGAAGGCGGTCTAACCCTACACTATTCAAGAAACTATGTGCTAGTTTCCCCTCTTACCCATTACCAATAACTGATGAGAAAATTTTCTCGAAAACGGCAAACGCTTACTGAACCGGTCCAACCATTTCAATAAGCAATACGGCAGAACCATGTGCAGATAACGGAATTTGATGTGTCCTGAAATCCAGGGTGTTTCATAACTGCGAACGATAATATTTTTCAACCCTGACTTTTCAAAAATATCCCGTAACTCCTCCGGCGTGTACGCAAAAAAATGTCCGTCGCCATCGGCGGTGAATTGCATATGTTCCCAGTCCTTTGGATTACCCAATTCGGTATAGCTGGGTTGCGAGTTTTTAAAATATTTACCGTTGGGTGTGGTCATCACCAACAGGCCGTTTTCGTTTAACAGTGCAGAGAGTTTCTCCACCATTTCCTGAGGATAGACCAGATGCTCGATGATCTGATTGGCAAAGATCACATCAAATTTTTCTTTCAAGCCCAGATCAAACACATTCCCCTGTTTGAACACGATATCACCGTGGGTCCACCGTGTCTTGGCGTAGTCCAGAAAGCCCTGTCGCAAGTCCACCGCCATCACTGAATAACCCTGCTCGGCGAGTAGTAGAGCAAGCGTACCCTGGGCACAGCCCACGTCTAACACCCGTTTGGCCTCTTTAGGAACCAGCGACTGATACATCTCCAATTGGGCGTGATACATATTATAGATGTGACTGGCAATGCGCTTGTCCCACATTTCACGCATATCGTGATCGTAGACACGCTTCACTTCATCGGACCAGTTACTATCAAATACGGGGGCTTTCATTGCCTGTTACTCGCAGAAATTTTTCATGGACTAGAAATGCATTCCAAACTGGCTGCGTACAAAAAAATAGGAGTCGACAAAATCGTTTTTCAAACCGGCATCGGTGTCACCCGTGAACACGTTGACTCCCACACCAACTGTGGCGTAAAGACCAAAACCGGGGTGAAAGGTGTTTAGGCCATATCCCAGATCGGCCGTAAACACCAGGGCATTCAGGCCGTCCGTGGTTTCGAATTTGTTGTCCACATAGATTGGATTCTGATAGCGCCAACTGCTGTGGAACAATCCCATGGCGTATTTTTGGAACAGTGCAGACGGACCCAGTGTAAGGAGCGGGTTCGCGCCAAACACAGATATACCGGCTCGGCCCATATTGCCTTTGATGCTGGGTGCCAGATTACCGTCCGGGTCCAGGCTCACAGAACCCAGCGAAATCTCCGCCCCCAAAACCAGGTCTGAAGTACGCCAGGCCACGTCTACGCCCAGGTAACCCCCTTCGTCGTATTGGGTGGCGAGAATCTGGTGGAAGCTATAGCTCAGCCCCCAGGTTCTCCCCCCTTTCATGGAATTTTTTGGCTCGATGCGGGGGCTGTTATCAACCGGTTCAGGCGCCTCATTTTCTTCTGCAGGCTCGGTTTGGACTGACCTTGAACCCTTGTGTCCGTCTTTTGCCGCCTTCATGGCGTCGGAAAGGGAGTCTGCCAGGCTGAGAGTAGGCAAGCACAACAGTATTGTGGCGATAAAAAGTGCGTTTTTCATGCAATCACGTGCTTTGGAACGGTTAGACCTGCCCTTTGCGCACGCAAAAAACAATCCGAAAACGGGAGGCGGAGTGGGTGGCCCACAAAATCCTAGTTGAAAACACGCGTGGCTCCACACAAGGTGAAGCCCGCGTTTGATTGCAAATGCCAGTAAGTGTTTAGGCCATAATGCCTTTTAGCTCAAAAAACTCTTTGGGAACATCGGCATTTTTTCGACCGGCTATGGCAAAATAATATAGCGGTTCACCTTCAATGGAAAGCCGGTGCCGGTATCGTTCGATGTGGTACACATCAATATATTTCGAAAATATCAATTCCCGAATCATTTTTGAAAAGCCGGTCTCATCACTCACATCAAAGAAAGACTCTTTAATATTGAAGGCGATCCAGCCCTGCTCTTTGATAATATTGAATGCTTCAATAAACGCCCTGGTTGGGATATCACCAAACCCCAGCGCAGCAACCGTGACCATACAATCACATTGCCAGGAAGCAATGTCTTCTTTCTTCTCCGCATCGAGTTGAGTGAAGTCTTCAATATAATAGGCGTCGTACAGACCTGGCCTGTCACGAATAGTGGCTTCGTAAGCCTCTGGAATAATGTCCACGCCGATTAAACGAGAGACCCCGTGCTGTTTTAATTCCTCGCCCATCATTCCATTACCCGCGCCCAGATCTAATACGCGTAGTTCTGAAAAATTGTCCTGGGATTGTTTTACGGAAGATTCAAGAATAGCTGTCACTTTACTGGGAGAGGTACACTTTAATCGATCGTAAAAGACTTGTTCATACAGACCTTGCACCTGGTAAATTTCGTCGTAGTCATGAAATCTGATTTTTCGCTGCCCTCCTGACCCTTGCAGGAAAAAATAGGCCTCATCCTGATTGAGATTGGATGATTCTAATTTTGGAAACTGTATCCTGTGTCTTTTTAGCATGTTGCTCCTGTTTTCGTTTTATAGATCGTATTGGCCTGAGGGCCAGAATGAGGTGCCAACGGCTCAAAATGTGGCCTGCGCTTGTTTATGCGCTGAATTCTTCGGTTGGCGAGATCGCTTGTGTGTGACGAGTTGCTGGGCCAGAAACCACATCGACCCCGATCACAGTGTTGATTCGAGAATTGTCGAAGGTAGTTTCTGATAGATCAGATTAAATCGCTGTGCCGGCAAGTATAGCAATTGTCAACGCGGGTGTCTTGTTGGGATAGACACCCATCCTTCCACCCCAAAACCATATACCCCCCATATGAGGGATATTTGTTTTTAAAAACACGTCGAAACAATCTGATACGCAATTTAATTTCTTCTCGGTGCAGCCTCACGCGTCCACAAACAGGCAAAAGAGGCATTGCATTAGAAGAGTTCTAAATCACAGAGGACTGACGAAAAATGAATAAAAAAGCGATTGGCAGCGTGTTTAGGAAATCGGGTTTTGCATTGGCTTCCTTTCTAGTCTGGAGTTCCTCCATGGCCGCCACAGCACCCAGCGGCGGACCACAGGCCGGCGCCATTTTCGGTCCCAGTCCAATCTATACACCCGGTATCAAACCGTCCATGATCGTGGACGAGTTTGGCGCCATAGACAGCACACTATCTACTGAGCGTAGAAATGAAATTGCCCGACAAATCGCCGACTGGAAAACCAATGGAACTTCCTACGGTGCCTACTACGACATGACCCGTATTGAAAGTGATCTGCGACACACCTTATCTACAGGGGCGCGGGTAGACCTGAACGGCACAGCCGTCACCCTAAACGATGGGGGTGCAGACTACTACGCCTTTTCAGCGACACGACAGGCCTTCCGTGACTATTTAATCAACTCAGGAAAGCTGGCAATCGATCTGGGTGTGGAACACATCTTTCTGGACGTCGCCAGCATCGATTACAGTCAGGCCAGTTTTGATGACGAGATCGTCGCGGCCTTTGCAACGCATATTGGCAATACGTCATTTAATATTCGTACCTACCTGGTCGGACTGGGATATGCCACAACGAATGACTTGAACACTGCCGTTGGAAATGCCGATCCCACCCTGGTCAATGATACCTACTGGAAGCAGTGGGTGGCCTACGACAATACGGTAGAGCGTGATTTTTTTACCGCCTGGGCCAGTGCGTTGCGTAGCTATGCCAGCACCAATAGCAAAACCGTCTATCTCTCTGCCAATCGCTACATCACCGATGGCGATGTATTCGTTGTTGCCGATTTGCTGGACTACACCCTGGCAGAAACATTTCTCGACACGCTCAACTATCCCTATCAGGATCTCGCTTACATCTACAAAACCTCCCTGGCGTTTGGCAAGCGATTCTGGTCCTGGAATGCTCCCGCCAATACGGGCTCACTGAATGGAACCGGTGATCCCTATACAAGAGCACCCGTGAGTAATCTGGACAAGCTCTTCATTGCAGAAACCTATGCCAACGGTGGCTTGTCTCAGGTGATGGGCGCAGGCTGGGCGCACTATCACCACAGCGCCTACGAGCCGACTCTGGTGCAACCCTATTATGAATTTGTTGTATCGCATCCAGAGCTGTTTAATCACGACGAAGCGAGTGAAGCCGCCATCCTGTACACCGAGGCAGGCGTCGCCATGGACCCGGGCGGCATAGGCGGGGCATTCAAGGGTATGTCGCTGATACTCAATGAAGCGCACCGTACCTGGGACGTTCTATTTGCATCCGACCCCTCCCGTCGGGATGGATCAGAGAAACTCACGCTGGCACAACTGAATCAATACAAAATGGTCATCCTGCCTGGCACCCAGCTCTTGAGCGATGCACAAGTAACACTGCTGGAACAATATCTCGCAACGGGCGGAACCGTGGTCGGACTGGGTTCTGTCGCTACCCATGATGAAACAAATCAGGATGTAACGGGTACCCGCACCTTCGACGATCTCTTTGGCAGCGATGCCGTCGATACCACGACCTATACGGGAACCGTGATCTCCATCGCCAGCAATCTCGCCTCAGGTGCTGCAAGCAATGCCTTGTCTTCCACAGCCATTACTACCGAGGTCTCGTCTTTCAAAACCGCAGTGGATAGCACTGTGACACCGGAACTTACCACCACACTCCCGGCCACTGTGCACCTCACCCGCTTTGAAGACAGCGCCGACGGCTCGCACCTCTATCATCTGGTCAATGCAGATTACAATCTAACAAGCAAAGTCAATGTAGCGGTGAGTGCAGGAAGCAACTTGACTGTGCCTGTGCCACCGAATTATTCAGGAACAATAACCGTATCAATCATGACACCAGCCGCACCCAATCCGACGACCTTGACGGCAAGTGGTACCGGTGCGACTCGAACCGTTACCCTTCCGGCACTGGACGTGTGGGCCGTGGTGAAGGTCGGCTCGGCCGCCAGCAGTGCGAGCATCCCCGACCTCAAACCCTATTCTCAAATCCATCTGATTGACAGCCCAAACACCGCTGTGGATGACGCCACCGCAACCGGCGGCAATCGACCCGATACCCTGGATACCAATGGCGATATCACCTGGAACTACTGGTACTGGAAAGGCGGTAACCATGGAGCAGTTCCATTCGATATTCCCTTCTTCTCCATTGATGACTCGGCACTATCGACGGTGAGCCTTTACTATCGATACAGTGCCGATGATGTCACCTGGGGCAGTTGGACGCTCTACCAGAGCATGGACGTGTCTGCGGCAGGCAATGCCACGGTGGACGTGTTCAGTTTCAATGCCCCCGATGGTGAAGGACACTATCAGTTCTACACCCAGGCCAGCGACGATGCGGCACAGTCTGAAACGGTAACAGCCGGCGATGAGACTGGTTATGGCGTAGATTCCACAGCGCCGGGTGCACCGGCAAGTTTTAGCGCAGCGGGTGGCGTTTCAAACGGCGTATGGCAAAACTCCATCGAAGCCCCTGTCTTTAGCTGGATTGCACCGCTGGATAATCTCTCCGGTTCGCCAGCCGGTGGGCAACTGGTGATGCAGAATGAAATGGGAAGCAATGTGGCGACGTGTAGCGCGGCAGTGGGCGCGCTCAGTTGGGATACCTCTGTTGCCTGCGGCGGCGGTGATCTAACAATTAGCGGCGGTTCTTTGGTACAAGGGACTCGCTACGAGGTCTACTACCGAAGTGAAGACAAGGCCGGGGTTTGGAGTAGCAGCTATCCCGTTTTCACCTTCCTTTATGGAACGGCAAGCGTTCAGGACATCAGCGGCCTCACCATCACGGAAGGTGACGGTCAACTGAAATTAGGCTGGACCAATCCTAGCGACGCAAACTTTGGTTATGCCAGGCTCTACACCAAACGGGCAGATGATCCGCTGGCAATGTGGCAGAATCCAACACAAACCACCGATGCAACGGTCGCCTGTCAGGTGTTAACAAGTTTGAGTAATGATGTGGCGTACAAGGTCATGATCGAAAGCGTGAATGGAACCACACACAAGAGTGGTAACCGTGTCTTCGCGACTTTGGACTACACGCCAAATGCGGTAGCAGGTGCGCTTTCATGTACCGATCCTGGAACCGACCCTGGAACGGGTACGGACCCCGGAACCGGAACTGATCCTGGAACGGGAACCGATCCTGGAACTGGAACTGATCCCGGACCAGGCACCACACCATCAAGCGACAGCTCATCCGGCGATAGCGGCGGCGGAGCCATGCATCCGGCGATGTTACTTGGCTTGCTGGGCTTGATGTTATTGCGCAGACGACGAACGTTTGCGTGATGACAAATAAGGGGGTTGTGGGGGGTGATGGGCTTGTCGCACTTCACCCTTGAACTCAGGTTTCTCTCAAAAGATGGAGTTATTGTCCGATAAAATCAGCGTAAAGACCAGTTAATAGGTGCTATAATCTGGTTAGTTAATAACTCAATTTGAGGCGTTAAACATGCGGACAAAATTTTCCGAAGACGTAATTCCCCTTACAGATCTGAAGGTTAACCCAGGAAAGGTGATAAACCATGCGAAGGATACTCATCGTCCAGTTTTGCTTACTAGTCGCGGTAGGGGTGTTGCCGTAATACAGGGTATTGAGGATTATGAGAAAATTGAGGAAGAACGTCGATTCATAAAGGCAATTGCGACTGGGTTGATGGAGATTCGCGAAGGGAAAGAGATTGAACTCGCTGATGTGAAGAAAAAGTTGGGTATAGATTGAAGTGAAGGTCTTTGTATCTAATTCAGCTTATGATGATTTGGAAGAGATTAAGAAATATTACCAGAGAGAGGGAGCAGAAAATGTTGGCGTGCAAATCATATCTTCAATTATAGAGCACGCCCAAACACTAGTAGATAATCCAGATATAGGGCGTATGGTTCCAGAATTTGGAGAAGAACGAATTAGAGAATTAATTCATTCACCCTTTCGAGTAGTCTATCTGCGTGAGCCAGAGTCCATACACATAATTCGCATCTGGCGAAGCGAACGTTTGTTGAAGTTACCAGAATCCGAAACATAACAATTGAACAGAACTGAGCTGCAACTGCAGTTACACAGAGCAGGTAAAACGGAAACACCCCCGTAGGGTGCAATAAGCGTAGCGCATTGCACCGGGTAAACCGTGGCGTTTAGATTTGGATAACTCACCCCAAATCCCGGTAATTTTTCACATAAGACCAAGTATTATACTCGGTTAAATCTCAGAAAATTCAGAAAAATGTAAGAAATGAAAATTAAACTACTTCCCTTACCGGATAGGCTTGTTATAATCGCTCGAATATCAAGCAGATGCTGCTAAAGAATTATTAGAATTTCGGGAGGAGAAACCCCATGCGCGTGTCCCAATTTATATTGGCCCTTTCCCTATCTTTGCTGGTGAATGCTGCGAATGCAGTGGTGATTGATAACTCTGATGCCTGGACTGGTGATGTCAGTGGTGAGTGGCATGGTGCAGGACAGTCTTTTACGGTTGACACCACCGAAAACTATTTGGAGAGCATTGGTTTCTATTTTGGTGAAGAAACCACAGGTAATCTCTTCAATTTGCAACTTACGGACGCTGCAAATGGTGGAACTTTGCTGTATGAGTCCTCGTTTTCGGTAACAGATGGTCTTACTCTAATCGATATCAACGAATTTCTCTCTGCGGGTTCAACCGTTTATGCGCACATTATCTTTAACGGATTGGGAACCATACAATACAACGTAGATACTTATGATGGTGGCCATGCGATGTTCTTGGTAGAAACACTTTACGCGTTTGAAAGTGTTGATTATGATCTTCGCTTTATCGCCAATTTTACCGATGGACAATCAAGTGGTGGAAACGATCCAAGCACCCCAGTTCCTGCTCCAATGAGCTTGCTATTGATGGCTTTCGGTGTGCTCGGTTTGGCCTTTTCAAAAAGGCGCGCTTAGCACTTTAGCTTTATTAATATTGGTTTCTGTGTGGCCGAGTACAAGCTTACTGGAAATAGCTCAATCGGCCACACTAGAAATACCTCATTCACATTACTCTGCAACAAAGCCCTGTGTCCCAAAAAACTCAGTTGTAGAAGCAGTGTCTGTAATGTGATAGTCCACTGTTGCGTCTGACGGGATTCCTACAGAATCAAGGGAGCCATTGAACGATCCAGAAACCGATCCAGAAAAACCACCACCTGATCTGTCACCTCCTTCCAAAAATAAGCTATCTACCCCTCCCGAAAAACTACCATCGACAATATTCATGTCATTTGCTGTTGCAACCCAGTTATAGTAGGGGCCAGAACCAGAATTAATTGCGATAGTTGCATTAACGGTTTGATTGTCAAAGTTAACGTCCAATTTTGAATTCAAAGTATCAAAGGAAGCCCCTGTCACTACAGTATAGCCAACATCTGCAGGGATTGTTGCTTTGTAGACCACCGATCCCTTCGTCGCCAACACCCCTGTCGCCTCAAACACATTCCCGCCCGTCAAATCCTCATTGGACGCCAGCATGCCCATGGCCTGTGTTGCACCGCCCCATACGCCCCAGTCTGAGCTTGAATCGCCAGTGCTTTGGCTCAATGAAGTGGGATCATCGTTGAACAAGTCGTTGGTGGTTTCGATGAACACCGGTTCGGCGTTCACGCTTTCCACGTAGGCGTACTCACCTGGGTCCACGTCTAGGGAGCCACCGTC
>Ga0224501_10003357_pt1 | contig 12579 bp, 10 predicted proteins | sample SF_Oct11_sed_USG_4_FD_169105 | JGI IMG/M metagenome (GOLD analysis project Ga0224501, IMG submission 169105) | Sediment microbial communities from San Francisco Bay, California, United States - SF_Oct11_sed_USGS_8_1 | ecosystem: Environmental > Aquatic > Marine > Sediment | place: USA... | reverse complement strand
GGACGCATCCAGGTCAGGTTTTCACATAGTTCTGCAATGGAAAACTACTATCAATAAAAGTGGGGGGGGATCTTCAGAATGGACTAGACCCCTTGAATCCCTTGGTTCATCAGCCATGCCAGCATCGCCTAACGCAAGCAACTACCCCAGCAACGAACAGTGGGCACCATTGGCTGTGTATGGCAAGAGAGCACCCCTTCGAAGGAAACTACGGGGCCAGCACAAACACGCACGCAAAGCGAAACGCTATGAAAACGAACAGTTGAAAATGCCAAGCGGCGCACACGCGGTCTTTGCTTGCGCCCACAGGCTTTAGCCAATTGGCTCTAGTCCTTGACCTCTAACTCAGACTGTTGTTACCACCGGCTGTCAGTAGCAACGATGCTGCGTTCCTACAGCTATTAATGACCTCTAGCGGAGAAGGCCGCTGGCTGAATTTGCAAATTCAGCGCTCGCGAAGAATTTTTTACGCGAACATCGCAACAACCGCTGACTAGCTCACACCGGTGTTGGGACCTGCTTCGAGCAAGCAGGCACTAACGGCACACCAACTTAATGCTCCGATGCGCGGGATCTATCCGCTCGCGTGCGGCCCCAAGTGTAGCGTAATCCGCTTTCCTAGCCACTCCGTACATCGGACATTGGGGCACGCGCCGCTGTAGCCAGGTACGTTTTGCGAAAGGCTTAGTATTGGCTGGTTTTGGCACCCCTGTTGAACTAGACCTCTTCTCAGAAACTAACTACGTTACGCTTCCTTCGAAGGGGTGACAATCACCTGCTTTATGGACTCAAATTGCCGATGAAGTTTTTAGAGGAATTAGAGATCCACCCTGTAATCACCCGCCGAGCAACATATGTATCTAACAGATAGATGATGGGCATGGTGCAGTCAGGATTAGTCATTTATGATTCATTTAGTGGGTAGGCCAAATTTAAGCACGACTTATCAGTGATCGCTATATTGGTATTGGCCTATGGGTCAGAGCTTACTTACTGGGCCAGTGAGTGACTGCTCTGTTCAGTACCAAGCCTAAACAGCGTAAAAGTAAAAGCAGTGTTTTCACCTTCAAACTCATCCCATTACCGAACACTGCCCAAGACTTGGTGTGAATGACTGAATCACTTCACTCCCACTGGCTAGTGACCGAGTGAGTCACACTTGCCTGTCAGTGTCAGTCACCGAATCACTGATGAAGTATGACTGACAGTGACTCTTGACTCTTGAGTGATACCCATACTGACTGAGTGAATTGATACTCATACTGAGTGATCAGTGATACTGATAGTGATAGTCTGTGACTGTGAGCTACACACACAGTTACTAGTTAGTCAGCTATGCTTTGATCATGCGTTTTAATACGCATACGACAAATAATCACGCTGTCATTCGCTTCATCTGTTTTTGGTGATCTGGGATAGTTAGCTCCAGCTCATGACCAAAACTGTCCAGGTGTTGTACTCCCAGCTTTTGACTAGATAGATCTAGTCTCTGAACCAGTGTTTTTCGCTTTGCTCTGAACTAATCAAAAGATGTGCAGTGAAACTACCGCATCGCATAATGGTATCAATTGCTTCAATACGAGGCGTAATCGTAACGTATTTGTCTCAGCACCATTGCCGGTGTCACGTGGTTGAAAAAACGCCATTACAATTGGCCAGTGTGTTTTCTCTGTAAACAAATATCACGAAACTTCTGTTGGGAATATCGCCTAGGGAGACCTAAATGGACATGACGAACTGACATAGTACAAAGTAATCTACCAAACTTTTTAATTTAATGTAGGAAGAGAACGAACCTGAAAGATAAAGTGGTGTGGCTGATGGCCTACAGAGCATGATTCCTAGAGTTGTCACACCACGTCTCATCAAACCGCTGTGTCGCGTCTGTAGTTCATAGAGTTATCCTCCCTTCCATGCTGTAGTTGGATCATGGAATACGCGCTTATTTTAACAGTTGGCTTTGAGGCATGAACACTCCCGCGCAGTAGGTTCCTGGGCAAACTGCGATGACCCGAGCTGATTGTTGGTGCTAGATGTGTAACCCAAATCTATGAGAAAGCATGCGCATCACCCAGCCGCTGGTCATGAAAAGTTCGTCCCCCTTGTATAGTTGCTTACACAAAACTTCAAGCGATGCATGCAGAACCATGTCGTTATTTTGAGCAAATGACATATGAGGTATACCAATGGGAGCAGGAATAGAGTTTATTATAAACAAGGTGTGTAGTCTGACACACTGACTGAGTATAGTTTGAGAGTTCTTCATAAAAAGCATCCACCACAGTAGTTAATACGGAAAACCACAATGAGCAATCGGGATGAAAAATAAAGCCTGCTTGCAGGCACACATGTAGATAATGGAGAAAAACTATCTATCAGATTCATAGAATAGGTCCCAGCTAACTTAGCTTACATAATTTTCCTAAAATGTGCTATTACATTTTACTAACTCGTTCCCTAAGACTGTTCAATTCATTTAACATTTCCTCGGGGAGATCCGTATTCACCTGGTCATTGAAATATTTCTCAATGTCCGCACACTCTTGCTTCCAGAAATTGGCTGGCAGCTCAAATAGCGCTTTCATATCTACATCACCCAGTCCGTCGGTATTAATGGCGTCTTCCTTAGGCACGAGACCGATGGCGGTTTCTCTAGACACGTCTTTATTGTCGATTCTCTCCAAGATCCACTCGAGCACGCGCACATTCTCACCAAAGCCTGGCCATATAAAACCGCTCTCATTCTTTCTGAACCAGTTGACGTGGAACACCTTTGGTAGTTGGAGACTTTTGTTTTGGCCAAAGCTGAGCCAGTGCTTGATATAGTCACCAAAGTTATACCCAAAGAATGGACGCATGGCGAATGGATCGTGCATGATGGATTTAGCTACAAAAGATAAACATGAGATCTTTCTCATTGCAAAAACAGTATAGAATGTTTGTTATATATTTGTGGGCCTCACCGAAAGAGTAAGAGGCTTTTTATTAGCAGGTTGCGGAGTTGTGTCCTCATTGAGGGTGTGCTTGAGATGTGTGTATCACAGCATATACCATACCCTGGAGACTTGTGGGATTTTCTAAGCATTGACACATCTTTGAAAGACAGTGCTTGTAATTCATACCTTTATGCTCTGCTGCTGCGGTAGCTTCTGATCTCATTGTGGCACCAACAAAAACGCCATGCTGCCAGTTGAATGACTCGTATACAAGTGGTACGCCTTCCGGTCGTCTTCCGCCAAAGATGATAGCGTCAATCGGGACACCTTCAGCATCCTCCCATTTGGCGTCCATTATAGGACACTGGCTGGCAGGTGTGCAGAATCTAAACAAACAACAAACTGTCACATAAACAAGTTACAGCACTTTCTATTATGAATATCTTACATATCAACCGATGTCTTTGGAATACCCCTACATATATATATATATATATATATGTTAGCTATGAGACGACTCTATGCATAAAGGCCACATTAAACCGGTATGTCATTGCATGAAACCACTGCAACCTGGGTCAGAACATACCGGGAGTTGGGATGAGCGGCTTTGTTCTGTTTGGTTGGCACGAAGTCCTTCTCCCCCTTCCACGATGTGATGGAGGAGCCAGGTGTCATGTGATCCTCATCAATTCCCTCCCACCAGACGCCGCCATCGCTCGTCTTGGCGACATTGGTGAAAATTGTGTTTGACTCGATGGTTCTCATAGCCATAGGGTTTGTTGCCATAGAAGTACCTGCAATCAAACGAACCAGCGTAAATGAGCATTGCCAGAGACATCATAATACGTATCTATCTGACTATTGTCTATCAACACAGGCTGCCAAAGTTGCATAGAGAACAAAGGGTGATCAGTATGTCTGTTTTACCTGGAGCAACACCAAAAAAGCCTGCTTCTGGGTTGATGGCACGGAGTTGTCCTTTATCATCGAATCGCATCCAGGCAATATCATCGCCGACACACTCAACTTTGTAGCCAGGTAGTGAAGGCAGCATCATGGCGAGGTTGGTCTTTCCGCAGGCGCTTGGGAATGCTGCAGCCACGTATTTCTTCACTCCTTCTGGATTGGTGATGCCCAGAATCTGCAGAAGAACGACCCAGATTTAATCAAAATTCAGATTATTTTAGAAAAACTGGAGAGTAATTTTGCGGTTAGTTGCAGAAATTTAGTCATCAACCGAGAAGACAACCCATTTTAGACCTTATAACCACTACCAACAGAGTTTTCATTCATTAGTAGCTTGACTTCACTTACCAACATGTGTTCGGCCAGCCATCCCTCATTCTTTGCGAGGATGCTGCCGAGCCGAAGAGCGAAGCATTTCTTGCCGAGCAGTGAGTTGCCACCATAGCCGCTTCCAAAGGAGTTAATCTCATTCTCAGCGGGTAGATGGGCAATCATCACTTTGCCAGGATTACAAGGCCAGTTGTTCACTAATGGGTCGCCTAAAAGAGTGAGTGGTTCCAGATTTGTGACAAAATCAGCATTGGAGAAAAGTTGTGCACCGAATATTAACACGTTCACACCTAGAAGCGCAACCATGCCCGGATACTCACCTTGTAGAGGCAGGGGTCTGCCGACCGTGTGTAAAGCTTTAACAAAGCTCTCCTCACCAAGAGCCTCTAGCACCTTAGAGCTCATTCTGGTCATGATTCTCATACTCGCCACCACGTATGGTGAGTCTGTCAACTCAACACCGATCTTGGATAGCTTAGAGCCAATTGGTCCCATGCTGAATGGAATCACATACATTGTGCGGCCTATAAGAAAAGAGAAAGCAAGGCTTTAAATACACCAGCTCAATCGCATTGACCAAATTTCAGTTGGCTATGTATGCTTAGGTGAAAGAGTGATAACAGAACTCTTCTCAGTCGAGTGTGCAAGGAGAGCATGAAGAAAACCCGATGACATGGAGCCCCCGGTGTCCCACCATCAGGCGAGTTCACCAGGTCAGAGGTCATCGGGTCGCTGGCAGGATGAATGAGAGAGTGCGTTGGTGAAGTGGAGAGCTGCAGCACCCAACTACCTTTCATGCATCCTGGGAAGCGGTCATTGGCTTCCCTCTCATATTGGCTGGGTGACATCCAGTTAGCTAAAGCTCCCTGCACGCCTTCCGCAGGCGTCGGGGTTGTCTCCCGCTTGTTTGGTGTCACAATGAATGTCTTGCTCTCGACGCGAGCCACATCACGAGGATCAGTCAATGAAAGCCAACTAAAAGGTAAAGGTCCAGTAGGCACAACAGGCGGCTGACCGGCAGCCAGATAACAGGACTGATGGCGCATTATCGTGACACTAAGAGGCTCCGCAAGTAACATAATAAAATATATAGCCTATATTAATAGTACTTAGATATTAGTCCTAGTAAAAGGAAAAATGGATGTCATAACCATAAAAATAAGTTATCCCGGTGCTAACGGAAAATCAACAACGAAAGCAGTCAAAAATCGGAGCCTCAGTGTGAAACGGATGCTAGCACATCAATGTGTCCCATATCAACATCTGCCCAAGGGCAACTTTGTTGCTAGACCCGGCAATGATTGTGGTATGGATACTTACCAATTGTCATATTTTGGAAGTGGCTCAATCATGCCAGCTTTCTGTAGTGTTTGTATGATCTGAACATTCTCCTCCGGTGAGCCATCACAGATGAAGATGTTGTCTGGCTGGCAGAGATTTGCTTTCTCCTCAATAAACGACCGGACCCTTGGTGCCAAAGCGCCCAAACTGCCTTTGACTACCGTGTAGGAACGCGAAGATGACAGATTTCCTGAAGCCAACAGTTTGCTACAATATTCAATATAATAGTTATACGATTTCAGACTAGTAAAAAGAAGAAAGTCATGCCGTTTTCTAATTTTCACAGAAGCTATCTCAGCTAATTTACCTTTTGTCAGCGCTTCGTGACAGAGAGTTTGCGCTCGCAACAACCATAATGATCGACTGGATGACAATTGAAACAGTGACGTGGAATGATTCAGGGCGGCCTTTTATAGCACCAGGCTAATTATTTTCGCTGGTTTATCTGGTTTCTACTGGACAGTTTAGGGGTGTGTGAGAATACAGCGATCTGATTGGCTAGTGGTGAGTGCGTGCTGGAATGTTATTGATTGGCTCGCAGTCATCATGCCATCTTATTGGATCAACACGTCTGTATCATACATCGCAATTATTTACTGCGTCGTAGGCGTCGGGACTTGCATCAGCTGATTGATGGAGCCATTCAGCGTTACCCGGACCAGTTGCTATAATTATTGAACAACTGGGAGGTGTGTCAAATACTTGGATTTCATTGGGCGAGCCTCCAATCGGATTATTTGACCTAATTTGAGTAATGAATGCTACCTATTCAGGTTTCTAGTTGCCAAGCAAACAATGACTACCACCGGTTAGATCCTGTTGACTGATGCAATCTAGGTTTTCTATGGCTACCTAGATGAACTACATGCATTTAGAACACGCCAAGCCCCAAATCGTAGAGGCCGCTTTCCCCTACCCATGCAAGAAAGTCCGAAAACCAGCATAATTTGGGGTGATAGGGTATGCAACAATATGGTACTATTGACTTTTTGCTAACACCCCAGGTACTACGTTGAGATGTTGGCAATTGATCAACCGGTTTCTCGGATGCCAGTCCATTTTGTACAGTTCTTTCAGTGATCTTAATTGAGATGTTTGGCGTGCATATGTTGACAGCAACTGGCTTCGCTCAGCTGGCTGAAGTGCTAGGAGCAGTAAGTACTGGCTTGTAGAAATTGTAAGTTACAATACTAGCTATGGAAATTCTAACCTGGTGATTCTGAGCGGTTGCAACTTTACAAGGTCTCACATTTTATCTTGTAATTATCCTGCAAACATCTAATGAGAGGTCTGCTCTATAAGTAGCCTTCTCAGTTCTTCACTTTTGTTGCGCAATTATGGGAGGAGCTCTTAATTTATCATGGAAAGGTCAGGGGTGTAACATGCTTTCCCTGTGGAGCTTCTTGCAGATCATTTCAGTTTAGTTTTCTACCTCTGCTGTTAGTAGAAGTTATTGGATCTTTAAGAACATGTATGACGCAAAAAAACTGTATATTCAGCAGAAAATGCAAGTATTGAATGAAAGAAAAACCAAAGCCAATAGAATAATCAATATTAATCAAGTTATTTTTAGTTCAATATCACAGCAACCGTCTGCCAGTAGTTAATCTCAATAGTACTGGTGGTGTACTAGCAGTTCTTCTGCTCTGAGCAGTGTTTTGTTAACGAATTTTGAGCCGGTCCATTTCACATCATACAGGAGAGCTAGCTTAAAAACATGTATTGATTTCAAACCTATTGACAATAATTCGGAATCATTGAGCTGTTATTTTTGACCTGTTATGTCTGTAGGTGAACCCCTGGATAAAAAATCCAAAACAACCAGCAGACCGGCACTAGCAGGTGGACTATATACATGGTTAATCAGTCCAGTTTAGGCGGAATACTGGTACATGTAAGCTGTAAAAGCTCCGCACCAGATGAGCACATTGTACATGTAATGCCTGTAATAAGTACAGGCTAGATAAAGGTCGAGCATCGGAGAACTTGTCAAGTATCAGTAGGATAGTAGGGAGCATAAAGGCTCAAACCTTTGTGCAACTCAAACAACACATTAACTGTACAAATAAGTCTGCTTTTGGCCATAGAATTATAAAACCGTAGTTTCAACTAATCCTAGTCATCATGACTTCCCTAGTTATTCTCCCATGCAGCTAGTCACCACGCAGGCCATTCAAACAGCAGGTCATCTCACATAAGCGAGGTTGTAAAACAGTAAGGTTGGCTTTCCTAAAAGTAAATTATCAGCATTATTTCCATCCCTTTGGCCAAAGGTCTGTGATAAATAAGCTGTGAAATTACTTGTCACTGCGAACACATATTTTTCCTTGTTGAGCTCTATTTTTTTTACCATGGTTAAAAGTTGGCAAGAAAATGCAGAAAATCTTAAAATCTGATAGTCTTGCATTCGATTTAATAAAGTCCCGGGAATCCACATTGCCTACACCAGCTGATCTGACCAGGTGAGTCAGGTGGTGGTCCAAGTGGCTTAGTTGGCCACCATGTGGAATTTTCCTTTGACAGTACCCCAAGGGGGATATGGTGTTCACGCTCATACTACACCGAATAATGGGGGTCTTTCATACTAGTATTTGCATTGAGTGATTAGTGATACTACAAGAATAGACACCCGAATGTGCAATAAAGATCTGCGTCTCAGCTACCCTGGTTAATTTGGGTGTAGAATACTCTACTGTAGAGCGGCATGGTGTGGTGGATCTTAGGCAGTTGTTTGTTCAGTGTTGACCTCGCTGTTGTTATCTATCCAACCTGTTGACCTTGGATCGTGCTGTACTTTTAGCTGGGAGTGTTTCTCAATTAAAAGGAGTAAATCATAATTAAACACAGCGGTTCCCAAGCCAACAGCGCCACGTGGACTGGAAAATACCGACCGGTGATCGGCAGAGCGTGCTCTGTTGACCGGATGTGCTGAGCAGCCACCATGAGTAGTGGTACAGTTGCCCATTCATACCAGTAAGGTCATTAATGATGGTGACCTGTATCATCAGGGTTTTTCTCGATAATTTATCAGATGCAAGATTACATAGGACATACCTATGATCGGAGGAATTAGGCTCAACTATTAGTGCTCTAGGGTCAGATGTAATCAGGATGATTGTGTTCTATATATATAATGATTGTTCTGCACCCCAGTTGCCAGGTAGGCGGGCAACATTCAGCCATCTGCGTCCAAACTTTAAAGAAATTGATCATAAGCTCCATAGGCCACCTGTATCCGGTACTGTCGCATAGCAGGATAAAACCAGTAAAAGCTAACCACTACTAGGCCAGATGAGCAACTAAGACTGCAGGTGGGCCAAAAATGTCCCTCCGAACCAATATTTGTAGGGCTTTCCAATTTGAAAATCGAATAAAACCAATCTGAGCCCACCGAAGTAATTAAAGTACAACTGACTGCATCAAAAGATAACTCTTATTATGGCATCGCAGCTTATGTTAATAAAGATACAATTTTGGACATTACCCAGAAGCTGATCTATATTATTTCAGGAATGCAAGAGAGAGAGAACACGCGATAACTAGACCTACGCACTTGGATCAGGTTAAAGAGAACCCCAGTTTGCATATATTGGAAGTGGTTTCTCACTCAATAAATAAGTTACAACGATAACCCGAGTCTTTGGACATTTTCTTATTTACTTTAGTTTACTGTTTCAAATTTAAATGATTAAATCTGAACAGATCATTAAATTTTCGTCAATTGTCATCACATGACTCGTGACTGACACTCCGGCAGTCTAGACAGGAGTGATAGGTTCTGAATATAACGGTTGTTGTTCAGTATTCAATAGCGTGGATTGTGGGTGCACCAGCGCATTTGCATCTTTCAATCATAGTGTATGGCGTTTGTAATCAATGTGACTTTTTAGTTACACTTAACAAAAGGTGCCATTACCCTCAACTCAATAACCCGTCTACTCTAGTCGTGAATTAGTCTGGTCTGAAGTACGGTAACAGTGGGTGGTTTTTGTAACTCTAAGTCTAAGTAATACTAATACCATATGCTCAAGACTTCGGGTGGCACAGTGGACGTTGTAATAGTCTTGACTGTTAAGTATGACACTGAAATATGAACCGTCAACGTTCGTGTTGATTTAAAACTGGACGCGGAACACCGAAGATATCGATCAGGCCAGGGAGATCCAAGTTTGGTTACTGGTGAGTGATGTGAATGCGATTCATCATTCTGAATCTGATAATAATCATAATGATGAGATGGGTCCACTCTCCACTGACTTTAAAGTTTGTACCCGTACTACTGGTTACTCACCGAAATAACATAGGGGTGACCACCCTAGCTCTGGACACGACAAATCGTGGTAGAATCATCTTTGAATTCAGAATTGCTGTCTTGATGCGGCAAAAAATGGCAAAGGTTGAGAAATTGTTGCAGCCGGCTGGACTTGGAGCGTGCCAAGAAACGTCAATGCACGTCAGAGGGGCTTGGCCGAGATAACGCATTTGATTGGCTTACTGCAAATCTGAACGATCGCTAATTGGGTATTTACATTATGTTAGAGCCACGTGGCTCTAAACCTGACTTGAAAAGGAGTCTAGAAAATGGACGCCTCGAATCGATGTTGTTTGAGACATGCCCGCCCTCTTTGGACACGCCAACAGGCCCAGCCGTTACTCACTGTGACCGTGGCCCAACTTTAAAGCCTTCAGGAGCAGCTGTTGTTTCTAACGTCCAAGTATGTGTTGTTTTGTGGGAAAAAGAGGGCCAACTCCGAGATAGCGTGACGGACGGGACAGTCACTCAGTCTCAGTCATTCATTGAATTGATTCAGTGAATGATTCACAATCACTCAGTAAATCACTGAATAGTGAATGACTCTGTAAGTGTAACTGTAAGTGTAACTGAGTAAGTGACTCTGACTGAGTGCTAGTCATAGTGATTGACTTGGTCTTGAATCTGTTGAGTTGTAATTTGTAAGTAACTCACCAACTGAGTGAATCAGTGAAGTGATACTCAAAGTCACAGTCGAGTCAAATCACTCGGTCAAACACCACAAACAAATAGTATCTAAAATTAATAATGAATTTCTTGCGCACCTTTTCAGTCGCTCGGTTCACTGTGACTGTCTGTACACTCAGACTCACAGTCACAACCACTCACACTCCCGCTCACTATCATCTATGACTCACGGTCATTGACTGTACCCCAGTAAGTGTAACAGTAAGTTAGTCCCTACTCACTAGTCGGCATGGACATGTCTACTTACACTGGTAGGTAGGTAGTACTCAGATAATAAATGACTGAGATTTCTAATATTAATATGCTGCACCCTAGGCTATACAGTAATGAGTAAACTTGTTTACTCTTTAACTTTAAGTCACTCTTGAAACCATGTGCGTGCGTGTGCTCTCAATAACCAAATAGTCACCAAAATTGAGCGCTGAGGTAAGAGGGTACTTGGTTTCTCACCTATTTAATACAGCGTACGCATGTAGAGTATTCAGAGTACAGAGTTACAACGTAGATGGTCTCTCACTACCCCATAGCGTACCGACGGAGCATGATCGAGTATGTGAATGTTTTGCAGATAATTATTCTTGGGATGTGTGGGATCTTTGTTTCACTGTTTGGTCCAGGTGCCGAAGAAACTAAGGTCAGTATTCTGTCACTCTACAGTCTACACGTTGTATATGTACGCATGTTGCAAGTCACTGTAGTTGTCTATATGGCTGGTGAAATAATTCGGGCAATATTATTCGCTTTAGAAAGTCTGACATTGAAATCTCATTTTGAACCCGCACCATCTAAAGTGCTTACCAGTATTGCTACTAATACTATAATGAGCTGTGTGATTCTTTGTGATTTTTGACATTAGAAATGCTCACACAAATATTGTCTTTGTCTATCCCAACTTTTTTCATAGAGAGACCTGAAAGATGGTCAGTTTAACCTGATTCCAATAAACCGCCGTGGACCTGACAGCCAAAAAGCCATCCAAGTTCAATGCGAGGATGTAGACCTATATTTTTATGGATCGGTGTTACACATGAGAGGTGACCTGTGTACGCAGCCTCTATTGTCTAATGATAATTATCTCCTGTGGAATGGAGAAGTGTTCGGCGGAGTTGAGGTATGATATGGGCAGCATTCTGAGCATTGCCAATGTTACACTACCCAGAATACTTGTGACTAACAGGACTTATTGGGCAAAACTCTTGTTGAGATTAGCCGATAGGCTACCTGAAAATGGAAGCCCATGCACATCCAACATTTTCCAATCTCTTTCTAAACAATAAATTTGCTTGCTGTTAAATGTTGCTTGGAGTCTAGTAATCAGATCATGACCCTGGTTGCCACCCAATGCTAGTACTTGTGCCGGCTAGTAAATTTTGACCCAAGTCTCGCAGAAATCATGAAAATAAGTATATTTGTTCAGTATTTAGTTGATGGAGTTGAGACCAGAGTAAATGCAACTAGCTGGACTGTTGAAGCTCTTACTGATGCTAAACTACTTGCTGCCGTCACAGTGTTTTGTATTTGAATAATGACCACTCACTTTAATGATTGTTAATCAAGAAGGATTCCTAGTTTTAAGGAAACTCTTTTGCTTTATTAAAGCAACAATCCAATTCAATGGCATTTCTAATTCAAAGAATATCATTTGGTTAATTCGCCAAGGCACTCAGTAAATAGTTGGGGTCATTGACTCATTGTACTAATTAGTAATAGAATACAATGTGCTAAAACTTTTCACTTGCGAAACAACAGAAGCGGTTCAATGGAATTATGCAATAAAAGTTCACCATAAAACCACGTTACAGGTTCCTCTAGGTGTGAATGATGGTGAGATAGTTTTAGGTTTGCTCTGTTCCTGTAAGACTGATGAGGAAGTGATGAACGTGATAGCGGATATACAGGGCCCATTCGCTCTCGTGTTCTATCAGGTAAGCCAGCTGTTATTCCGTTCTTCGTGTCAGAGAAGCATATCTGCACAACCATCCATCATCTTGACAGCTGTTGTTG
>Ga0224501_10003356_pt1 | contig 12586 bp, 11 predicted proteins | sample SF_Oct11_sed_USG_4_FD_169105 | JGI IMG/M metagenome (GOLD analysis project Ga0224501, IMG submission 169105) | Sediment microbial communities from San Francisco Bay, California, United States - SF_Oct11_sed_USGS_8_1 | ecosystem: Environmental > Aquatic > Marine > Sediment | place: USA... | reverse complement strand
GGAGACGCCTGTTCTATGGGATCACAAAGCATTCCTTTTCGACAGGTCAAGGAACCTCCTGGTGTTTCCCGTTTTGGTTGCGGAGATAGACAGGGAGAAGTACTCCGGGGAAGTGCCGCCGCAAACCTTCGGAGAGTACGTTTTTCAAGGGGCCTATGTTTTCAAAGTATCCCTCGACACAGGAATAGTCCTAAGAGGAAAGATAACACACATAGAGAACGATGACTTGTTGAAGAGTGGATACTACTTTGGCTCGCAGTACTCAGTAAAGCGCGCGCTCTACATTGGCAACGTGCTCTACACGATATCCGAGAAGAAGATCAAAGCGAATAGCCTAGAAGACCTTGGGCTCATAGGAGAAGTTGAACTCCCCTAACTGCGCTCGCATTGCCACTGAGAATCATTTAGGGCTTAACCCTAGAAAATGCGTAAAGTACAGACTGGATGAAAAAGACACCCCGCATCCTGACAACATGTTCCCGAGCAGGGAAATAAGGCTGTCCCTTAGGTAAACGCTACGGTGAGTGCTTTCTCTCGTAGACCTGGAGCTCAAGTAAAAAGGAGGGTGCTTAACTTTATTTATCTTAAACCCCTAAACATATTGGAGGTGAGAGAAATTTCAGTTCTCGCTGGAAGAAGGTTCTTTGAAGAGTTCAAGTTCTTGTTGCAGAGAACGGTTACCGTAGTTACTACTGATGGAAAAGAGTATGTTGGAAGCCTGGCAGGTTACAATCCTGACACCATGAGCGTGTGTCTCAAAGATGTGAGAGACAAGCAGGGGAACGTGCTAGACCGAATTTTTATCAACGGAAGCATAGTTGCTCAAATTTACGCTGTGGAAAAGCCCTTTGATTTGAGGGGCCTTGCGGATAGGCTCGAAAAAGTTTTCCCTAGAATGGTTAATTTGTACGAGGATCTAGGGGTCATAGTTGTAATGGATAAAATAAGGGTCGGTGAGAAGGGTATAATTGAGGGCAGAGGTCCGGCCGCTGAACGAGTAAAGACAGTGTATGATGAGTTCGTAAGGGAACAACCCAAGTCCTAGACGGGCCCAAAAACCCCTGATTTTCCCTTCTCCTCCCAACCCCTAAAAGATTCCAAAACTTTTCTGGTGCTCTCGGCTGATTGTTCCAACTTGCTTAAATCAACCTTCAACCCTAATATGCTGCATAAGCCTCCAAGAGCTGACCTCGCCGCTACGGCGTCTGGATAGCTCCCCGGCGTTTCGACCAGCAGGCATAACCCGTGCATACCCCTAAGCTTTGCTAATCCAATCAGTATCCCAGCGGCACCAAAGATGCGACCCTGAATTTTTTTTATTTTTTTGCCAAGGGCCTTGTTTAACATTTCGGGATCTGTTGCTGCGCAATACAGTTCAGGAACAGACGCCAGTCGTTCACTTCTCAATCCACCTATGCAAAAGACAGATCTGCACCCAAACTCTTGAGCTACGTCTAGAATTTGGCCGCACAACTCGTATTGACCGTATGTGGTTAAGGCCTGAGTGTTACCGTATAATATTATCAAGTCATGGGGAAAGTTCTCTGTTTTGTGGTAGTAGAGTTCATTCATAGGAAAGCGGACATCACCCTTCTCGGTCAAGATGGCTAAGTTTTGGAAAAACGGAGATCGAATTTCGGCAAACTTTTTAGCCCTTAGACTTTTAATTAGGTGTAAGGCAGCGATGTTGGCTACAAAGCCTATTCCCGGTAACCCCTCGATCAAAATAGGATCTTTGAGCTCCGGTTTTTCAATAATCTGGATAACGCTTTCCAACAATAGTGTGTTTCCACCTCTCCAATTTTTGCCCTCATAAAAAATCCTAGTTTAAACAAAGTATGAAGCACAAAAATAAAGGCTACTATATAATTCAAACCACCAAACTGGGTTTTTTAAATAAAGGGACTCATAGGGATGATAGAAAAAGTATTTATTAACCATCACTCAACTTGCTGGTGACCTTCGACTTCAGTTGAACCTCTCTTTCAACTCGTCTGCTGGTTTAATATATTTCACTTTTTGTCACCTATAATTCCCAACATTTATATCTATTTGAACCAGCTATATGACTCTAATTTAAAGCAGGTTAGAGCCTTGATTAAATGCGTCATATTCGATCTCGATCACACCTTAGTTAGGCTGTCGATCGATTGGAAACACGCTTTAGAATCTGTTAAGGAGATCTATCGTAAACATGGTATTCCAGAAAGCTTGTTGGAGCGTTACAAACTCAGTGTTTTCTCGATGCTGATCGAAATCTACGAAGAAATGTTAAAGTCTTTTCCTAAAAACAGGGCTGAAGAAATACAGAGGAACGTGTGGCAGGTTTTAGAGGACTACGAAATCAAGGGTGTAGCTGAAGCGGAATCGGTCCCTAACTGTAAAGAAGTTCTCATAGATCTCAAAAGTAAGGGGCTTAAGGTCGGAGTCGTGAGCGCTAGCCCAAGCATAGCCGTGACTCAGGCTCTAAAAAAGTTTGATCTAGAAAAATATGTGGACGCGGTTTTCACGCGAGATTCTCCTGGAAGAATGAAACCGTCTAGCGACCACGTTTTGGCTTGCTTGAAGGCGTTGAACTGCGCTCCGCAAAACGCCATCCTTGTCGGCGATAACGTGAGAGACATGCAAGCTGCGAGAAAAGCAGGAGTGCTCGCGGTTGGTTTGCTCGCTGAAGATCACCAATGGATGAAGAAAAGGGCGATCTCATCCGAATGGCAAAGGCGGAGGAAGGAAAAGTTAGAGAAAAGCGCAGACATAACTATTCAAGATCTTTTAGAAATAGAGTCGCTTCTAAAGTTATGTCAGGTATGATCGATCATATTTGTCAGCGGTCCCTACAAATAACTATTAAAAAAATCATGGGACATTTTCTGGTCTCATCTATTTCCAGATTTGCACACATGGTGGAAAATTGCCAAATAATAGGGCTTTTGTAAAAAGAGGGGTTCGTATGATCTTAGGTTGTTACTACTATGTATGGTACTCTAAGGCCGGGCGCCACTGGAATGAGACGTTTGTTCATAATTCAATCTTAGGTCGATATGATAGTCGAGACCCTGATGTTATAAAAAAGCATTTGGAGATGATGATTGAAGCTGGAATAGACTTTGTCATCATAAGCTTCTGGGGATCAGGAAGCTTTGAGGATTTAGCCACCCAAACAGTTGTCAAAGTAATTGAGAAGGAGCAACCACGGCTCAGGTTTTGTCTGATCATAGAAAGAAACAAATTTCTGGATCACGATTATCTTGATCAGAAATACTTCCAATCTCCCAATTACTTTCTGTTTGATGGAAAGCCTCTCGTAGTGACGTATGAAAAGCCACCTAAAGATAACAGAATGTATATGGTCCGCTACCTTTCCTACAACAAGAAGATCCGCCATGTCATGCCCGGGTACGACGAGAGAATGCTGGGGCGTTCAACAAAACATTATCTGCCACGCCTCAATGGTCTCACTTACCGACTCCTGTTTAAGCTTGCCATGTTGGGTAACCCTCGCCTCGTCTTCATCGTCAGCTGGAATGAATATCATGAGCAGACTACGATTTCTCCTACTAAAGAATACGGATTTAAGTACATTGACCTAACGAGGGAATTATCAGGAAGTAAAGTATAGGATACGTAATGAGTTATCTTTTTAGTGCATTGAGAGAGGATGGATATTTTGTAATTATATGCTTCAAAACATGTAGGGTGTCTGTATTTGAAGAGAGTAAAAGTTAGCATATTTTTAGGCGGTAAAGAAGTTGGTTCAAAGGGCTGGAATGTTGTAAGAAATTTAACCCTTGAGTGTGAGAGACTTGGTTACGATTCAATATGGTTGGGCGACCACTTAACTAGGGGTGTTTACAGGCTTGAATGCTGGACGACTCTCTCAGCGTTGTCTACTTTAACGAAGAGCATTAGACTAGGACCTCTCGTACTATGCAATTCTTTCAGAAACCCCTCGCTTCTCGCAAAGATGGGTGCTACTTTAGACATCATTTCTGGAGGCAGACTGGAGTTTGGTATCGGAGCCGGTTGGCATCAGGGCGAGCATGAGGCCTATGGAATACCATTCCCGAAGCTTAGCATTAGGGCTACGAAGCTGAGTGAAGGATTGGAGATCATTAAGAGGATGTGGACTCTGGAGAGGCCAAGTTATAAGGGAAAATACTATCAAATAAGGGAAGCCTACTGTGAGCCTAAACCGCTTCAAAAACCACATCCACCCATAACTGTTGGAGGAAGTGGAGAAAAGATTATGTTAAAGGTTGTTGCGTCACATGCTGACCGATGCAATTTTCAGTGTTCTGTAGAAGAGTTTCAGCATAAGCTAAAGGTCCTAGAGGACTACTGCTCAAAAATTGGTAGAAACCTTCGAGAGATAGAGAAGTCGTTCTTTTCTGATTTTGCAAGCATATATGCAAATAAGAAAGAATTGACGGATGATATGTTGAGTGCGTATAATCTCACTGATAGGTCGGTGCCATTTTCAGATTGGTTGAAGACGGTTAGGTTGAAAAATATACTTGGCACGCCAGAAGAATGCCTAACGAGGATGCGGCAATATATAGATATTGGAGTAACCTACTTTATGCTAAGATTCATTGATCCTCTTAGAAAGAAAGAAGCCCTAAAGCTGTTCGTAGATGAAGTTGTTAAGAAGTTATAGTTAATCTAAAGCTAATCTTGATTTTTGTATAGATGGTGGTGACTGAGATTTCTGACGATTTCAAAATCAAGTTTTTGGGTGGAACCGGAGAGGTCGGTAGGTCGGCGATCGCTGTTAGGTCTGGCAAAACCCAACTCCTCCTAGACTATGGGGTTATGCTGGACCACGAGCCTGGTTTCCCCATGCACGTCCCTCCGCGTGAGGTGAGCGCTATAATTCCTTCCCACGCTCATCTCGATCACTGCGGTTCCATCCCAATATTTCATGTAAGGGGGCATACACCAGTTTACGGAACCCCCCCAACATTCGACCTTGCAAAGTTATTGATATCCGACTTCATCCGTATCTCAGGATACTATCTCCCTTACGAGTACATCGATCTTGAAAACATGTTAAGTTGCTATGTCAAGATTGGGTATAGGGAGCCTGTCAAAATAGGAGATCTGGAGGTTGAGCTTCTAAACGCTGGTCACATACCAGGCGGCGCTCAGATAATCGTCTCAGGCTCTGAAAAGAGGATTCTATACACGAGCGATATTAACGCTGTTGAAACGAGGCTTCTGGAAGGTGCTGACCAATCATATGGCGGCATAGATGTCTTGATCACCGAAAGCACGTACGCTTATAGGGATCACGTTGATAGAAGTGAGGTTGAAAGGAGATTCATGGAGCGGGTCAGGGAGACTGTGGAGGGTGGGGGCATAGCCTTGGTGCCAGCTCTATCGGTTGGGAGAAGTCAGGAAGTCTTGCTTATTTTGAAGGCGCACAATTTTGAATATCCAGTCATCGTTGATGGCATGGCTGAGGACGCAAACGAAATTTTGTTTAGTCACCCAGACTATCTTCGAGATCCAAAGTTGTTTGCTGAGGCGATGCACAAAACTCACTGGGTGAAGGGTTGGAGAGAAAGAAGGCTGGCGGTAAAGAAGCCGTGCGTCATCGTTTCACCCGCCGGTATGTTGAAGGGTGGGCACGCCATCTTTTACATGAATAAAGTCGCTAAAAAGAGGAATAACTCCATATTCTTGGTGAGTTATCAGATTCCAGGAACCCCGGGCAGAAAGCTGTTAGAAACGAAGAAGTTCATACTCGGCGGCAAAATAAGAAAGGTTGAGGCTGATGTGGATCACTTCGACTTTACCTCCCACTCTGGTAGGAAACAGCTGCTTGAAACTGCCAGGAGGTCTGGTTGCAAGAAAGCCTTTGCCATTCACGGAGCAGAGGAGAACTGTCAAGTCTTTGCGTCCCTGTTAAAGGATGAACTCGGCATAGACGCCATCGCACCGAAGCCCGGGGATGTATTCAAAGTCTGACAGGGGGTCCAATCATTCTCATAATGATCCTACCCGTTGGAGGGGTCGATGAAGAGGTTCTGTCGGTCTTACGCACAACGATTTCAAAAACCTTCCCGAACGCAAGAAGCGTCATAGCGAGAGAGAGTGTCCCGATTCCAGAAGAATTTTACAGCTACAGCAGAAAACAATATGAATCAACAAAAATTATAATGAAGCTCCACGAGAAGTTTAAGATGGCTTCCACGGATCGAGTCTTAGGCGTAATCTCAGTCGACCTGTTTGTTCCCAGGCTGAACTTCGTTTTCGGGGAAGCTCAATGTCCTGGCAAAATTGCCTTGATATCTCTCTATAGGCTCAGACCCGAATTCTACGGTGATGCGCCCAACAGAAGCCTCTTCTTTGAACGCGCCGAGAAAGAGGCTGTTCACGAGCTGGGTCATACGCTTGGACTCCGACACTGCGAGGATAGTAGGTGTGTTATGTTTTTCTCCAATAGTATTGTTGATACTGATGCTAAGGGCTCAACCTTCTGTGGTAAATGTGCTCAGCGTCTAAAGTCAAATTTAAGGTGGCTCGGCTTGGACGGATAGGATTTGAGTAAGAGAGAGTTTAAGGCGGATCTATTGTACTTGGCTCCGGTAGCGCTTACGTTGGTAGCGACGTGCGTCTTCACGCTACTGGTCATGATGGCTCAAGCAGAGGTTGTTTCCATCACCTTGTTTCCTGAAGAGGCCGCTGGACCATTGATGAACGCCACCATTTTTATTGCGATGATGGCTATCGTTAGTGTGGCTATATACATGATCGTCAGGCATCGCTTATGGCATGTTCTAAATTTGACATTTAGGGTCGCTGTCGCATTTGTGGCTCTTACACTCGCAATTTTTTACGAACAGCTCTTCACCATGGTGGTTGGAGGAGATCCGAATGAAGATGCTTTGCTAATTTACGCCTCCGCTGTCGTCTTGACGGCTACAGCGACTTATGGAATCTTCAAATGGAGGGGTGTAAAACAGGTGCTCGTCACCTTGCTGCTGGGAGGGGCGTTAGGTGCGTTTCTAGGTGTTTCGATACCAACCACGAGCGCCTTGGTTCTCCTCACCTTGTTGTCGTTGTACGATGTCATCGCTGTGTACTTGGGTCCGGTAGGCAGAATCGCAAGTGAGGCTGGGCCTGAGAGACTCAAGGGGATCAGCTTCACTTTTAAAGAGGTCCATATTGGTTTAGGCGACCTAGTATTCTACTCTATGCTCACCTCACACATGCTTCTTGTCTACGGCTTTAGGGCGTGGTTTGCATCTTCGTTAGGAATCCTAACAGGTGTTTACCTTGTGCTGAAAGCCCTTGAGAAAAGGCGCATGTTTCCTGGTTTACCGATCGCCTTAGCGTTTGGCTTAACAGCAGGATTTACGGCTTTTCACGTCCTCTAGGATGTCGTGCTTTAACGCTGCTAGAAAGCGTCTGCTAACTTTGATGGTTATGAGAGAAAGAAGGGAAAACATAAGGGGAATAAACCCATATTATTGAGAAAATAAGTAGACCCTAAACACTGTTTCTCTTGAAGATGGTTAAATGAGGGCAAAGGTTGCTAAGGAGGCCGCGGCGCTTCTCTATCACAGGTCTGCTCATGAATACAAACAGGCTAAGGAGAAAGCGGCTCAAAGTCTAGGTGTTAGAATCTTACCTAGCAACTTGGAGGTTGCTTTAGAGCTTGATAGGTTAGCTGACGAACTCGAGGGGGTATCCAGAAAGGACTTGATCCTGAGGCTTCGGAGGGAAGCGCTCCAAGTAATGAGCCTTCTTGGGCCGTTTAAACCCAGACTCGTTGGAAGCGTGTGGAGGGGAACGTCGCGAAGGGGTAGCGATATAGACATATTGGTGTTTTCGTCAAGCCCAGAATCTGTTCTTGAGATTCTTCAGAGAAAATATAAGAGCATAAGGACGAAATGGCTTACTAAGGCTGATGGAGGGAAAGCAAACAGGTACTTCCACATCTACTTGACTCTGCCCTCTAAGGATGAGATTGAAATTGTCGTGAGAAGCCCTGAGGACATTAGCAGGAAGACTATATGCGAAATCTACGGAGACACTGTAACTGGGTTGAGCTTTCTTCAGCTCAAAGAGGTGTTGGAAAATCAGTTACTCCAAAAATTTATCCCTGTTAGGAAACGTGTCTAGCTCATTAAGGGATCTTTGTTAGGGTTCCTTCTAAGCGCGTAGTTGATATAAGACCAATGAGTGCGGGATGAACAAAAGTTAAAAGCTTTTGGAAGAATGTAAAAGTTGGTTGGGAGGGTATGCAAGCGGTCGTATTGGCTGGAGGTATAGGGAAAAGGGTTTTTCCTCTGGCCGTAAACAAACCGAAACCTATGTTCAAGGTTTTGGGGAAGCCGTTGATTCAATACGTTATCGAGACGATGAAGGCGGCTGGCTTAAAGGACTTTATAATTGTGACTGGGCACGGATCGGATCAGATCAAACGTTATTTTGGAGACGGCGGCAACTTTGGCGTCGATATAAGGTATACTTACCAGAAAGAAGCCTTAGGGACCGCACACGCATTAGAAACAGCCAAAAATTTGGTGGAAGACAATTTTTTCGTCCTTAACGCCGATGACATTTTCGAGGGTTCGCTGATAAGAGATATGGTCAAACTATTCAAAAAGACGGGTGCGGAGATAGTTCTCTCCTGTAAGCCTGTGGAGGACACATGGAGGTGGGGGATAATCAAGGTGGAGAATGAAAAAGTAACGGAGATCGTTGAAAAACCTCCAAAGGGACAGGAGCCGAGCAATCTGGCGGTCATAGGGGCTTACATAATGACGAAAAGGATTTTTGATTACTACGAAAGGATCCCAGTTTCTGATCATCAGTACGAGGATGCCATTCAAGCATTCATCAAAGATAAGAATGTTGTTAGAGCCGTTAGGTACGATGGTTTCTTTTCCGCTTACAAGTACCCTTGGGATCTTTTTACGATAAACGAGTATTTAATGGACAAATACATCGGTAAGCGGATGATTGAGGACGAAGTAAGCATTTCTGAGAAAGCTCAGATAGAGGGGAATGTGTGGATTAGGCGAGGGACGCGAATTTTGGAGGGTGCCTGTGTAAGAGGCCCGGGTTACATCGGTTCGAGCAGCGTGATCGGAAACAACAGCCTTGTTTGGGACCATTCTTCGATCGGCGACAACTGTGTTGTGGGTTTTTCCAGCGAGATAAAAAACTCCCTGATAGGCGATAACTGTTGGTTCCACACAAACTACATTGGGGACTCGATAATCTCTGGCAACTGTTCGTTTGGGGCAGGCACGATAACGGCAAACTTTAGGTTCGACGAGAAGAGTGTGGTCCTAAAAATAAACGGCAGGAAGATAGACTCTGGGAGAGAGAAGCTTGGAGTCATAATGGCAGAGGATTGTAAAACAGGCGTCAACTCCTGCCTCTCACCGGGGGTCAGGGTTGGCCCGCACAGCATAGTTGGGCCTGGCGTTTGTCTGTATAGCGATCTCGAACCTAATAAAATAATATTGATTGACAAGAAAAGTTACGTAAAAAGGGAAAACAAAATAGCTGCTTCCTTAACGAAAAGACGAGAATTAATGAGAAAATTGATGAAGTACAAAACATAGAGACATTTGGGACGATTAAAAGTATCAAGTCTCAAACTATTTTTCCGATCTTTTCCATCAATCGTTTCTGAGCGAATTCTACGACCTCCCTTAATTTCTTCTCTGTCTTTGCCTCGGCTGTAATCTTCACCTGTGGCATGGTGTTTGATGGCCTTATGAGAAACCACCCGTCAGGCAGGATGACCTTCACCCCATCTATGTCGACGGTTTCGTGTCCCGATTTTTTGAATTCACGCTTCAGCGTCTCAACGACCCTAAACTTCTTTTCGTCGGGGCAGTCGAAGTTCAAGGTTGGCGTCGATGGATACCTAGGTATGGCGTTTACGATTTCTGAGAGCCTTTCCCTCCTCATAGATAAGATTTCGGCCATCTTCAGACTGGAGAACACGCCGTCGTCAAAGCCGTATATTTCAGAAAAGTAAAAGTGGCTGCTCTTCTCCCCTCCAAAAACCGCTCCTTCACTCTTCATCCTGTCCACAATGAAGGCACGCCCAACCCTACTCACAATCGGAATTCCTCCACGCGCCTTGATCGCTTCTTCAACGCTCGAAGAGCAACTGACGTCAAAAATTATCTTTGCGTTCTTGTTTTTTTCCAAGTAATAGTCTGAAAAGACGGTTAGCGTTACATCGCCCGGTACCATTCTTCCTCTGTCGTCGACAAAAACAGCCCTGTCCCCGTCCCCATCGTAACCCACGCCGAAATCCGCTCCCTCATCTGGAATCCTCCTCATCAAATCCGTTAGAGTCTCCTCTTTTGGCTCAGGGAGATGGGCTGGAAACCTTCCATCCGGTTCCAGGTTGATCGGAACCACTTCACAGTCAAAGCGTTTGAAAAGCTCTGGGGCAATTAACCCACATGTACCGTTACCTGCGTCCATAGCCACCTTCAGCGGCTTCCCAATCTCCACTCTGGCTTCGACGAAATCAGAGTAGTCAACCAAAGCTCCATCATACTTCTCCGCCTTCCCCTTTTGACTCGTCTCAAACTTTCCGGAGAACACAATCTTCTTGACATCTTCCATCCCGGTCCCTTGGGCGCAGGTAACTCCTCCTCTTTTGAAAAGCTTGAATCCATTCCACTCAGGAGGGTTGTGGCTGGCCGTGATCATCACCCCACCGTCTCCATCATACCTGACGACCGAAAAGGAGAGAACAGGGGTTGGAACAACCCCTACCTCAAGCACCTCGCACCCCGTAGAGACCAGTCCACTCGTCAGCGCCTCTTCCAAGACCTGCCCACTTAACCGAACATCCCTACCGACCACGAGCTTCTTGCCTTCACCTCCGATGTATGTTCCAAACCCCCTTCCGATCTGGACGGCTGTTTCTGGCGTTATGTCTTTCTCAAAGACCCCTCTGATATCATAGGCCCTAAAAATATGACGATGAATCATACCCACACCTCAAAATAAGTAAGCTATCAAACATCTTTAAGCTTAATGTGAATAAGGTTACCGGCTTAAAGAAAAAACTTTCTGAAACTTCAGACACAACCGCCTTCTACTCCAATCCTATAAGGGCCATAATATCATCACAGAAGCAAAAATCGGAGCATCAGAATGGACCAGAAGACCATCAAACAAAAAACAGAGAGCACTCAAGAATTCCTTCGAAGTTTAACACTTTCAAACTTTGAAACTCGAAAAACCCTTAAAACCTGCTTCAGCCACTCCTCCGAAAAAAGATACAACAGAGTTTAAGCATATGAGTGACAAAAAGGGACGGGAAAAGGACAAGCATACAACGCGAAAAACGCAAAAACCGCCTACCCCCCTGCACACAAAAAAAGAGTCCCCCAAGGAACTAAGCCCTCGCCTTAGCCGAATAGATCTTGACAACATCACCCCCCCTCAAAACATAATCCTCACCAAGTCTCCTCCTCGACCTAACATCCAAGGCGTAAATAAATCCCTCACCGAGCTCAGAGTGTATGGAATAAGCCAACTCCCTCACAGTAGTCCCAAAGGGAACAAGATAAACATCAGGCAAAACACGACCATAATGATCACTCAATCTCTCAACATCCTCAACAGGATAAACAGCAACCATCTGCAACAGCTCAAAGAAAGCCATATTCAAAGCCTCCAGAACACCAGTACACCCCCACACCCTCAAAAGCCTCTCCCTGATAACCTCCAGACCAGCCCTCTGCTTATCAGTCATAACCCCCGCCTTCACATCAAAATTGCAGTCACCAGGCACATAATCAATAAACCCCTTATCAGCCGCCCTCCTCAAAGCCAACTCGGCCTCAGCGCAACCCGGAACAACAGGATAACCAGTCTCCCTCAATCTCTCAACATTCTCCTCAGCGTGGGGCAAATCAATCTTGTTAGCAACAAGCAACATCGGCTTCGCCAATCTCCTCAAAACAACCGCAAACTGAAAAATGTCATCATCACTCCACGACGAAAGCTTCTTAACTCCCAGATCTGTCTTCTTCAAAGCTTCAGTCATTTGCTCCCTGCCGATCGCCAGACCACTCAACCTATCAGACAAAACATCAACCGAAGCAGTCTTATAAGTCTCAGACTTTTGAGCAATCGTCCTCCAATCCCGCTTCATAATCTGTGTCAACCACATAGCGATCTCGTAATCAAGGAACTCAACATCCTTCAACGGGTCCCTCGTGCCAGGCTTACACGGTCTCCCCTCTTCATCGGTGGCGCCAGCAGCGTCAACGACATGAATGAGGGCATCCGCCTTCCTAATCTCATCAAGAAACTGATTACCCAACCCCCTACCCATCCAAGCCCCGGGAATAAGCCCAGCACAATCTACAATCTCAACAGGTATGAGTCGAACTCCCTTCACACAAGCTGAATTAACCGGTTGATCCTCCACATCAAACTCCTTACAGACGCAAGGCGTCCTAAGGTAACCCACCCCTCTATTTGGCTTCACCGTCGTAAAGGGGCGGCTCGCAATAGCAACAGGGATCAAAGTAACAGCGCTAAAAAAGGTGGACTTCCCGACACCAGTCTTTCCAACAACCCCAAC
>Ga0224501_10003354_pt1 | contig 12589 bp, 6 predicted proteins | sample SF_Oct11_sed_USG_4_FD_169105 | JGI IMG/M metagenome (GOLD analysis project Ga0224501, IMG submission 169105) | Sediment microbial communities from San Francisco Bay, California, United States - SF_Oct11_sed_USGS_8_1 | ecosystem: Environmental > Aquatic > Marine > Sediment | place: USA... | reverse complement strand
ACTTCCAAAACACGCTCCCAGAAAGTCACAGACCTACCGATGGATCACTCTATCCAAGCATAGTTTTTCTTGTGGGCACAAGCTACCGCACCTCGACAAAGTTAACACAACCCCTCACACAGATAGTTATTCACTCTGATGTCTGAGTAGATGATTTTCTAGTGTTCACGGTAATGCAATTCTCTTTTATCCATTGAAACTGAAGGTTAGTTTCCATAGCAGATCGCAAGGCTCGCAAGCTTCGCAACAGGCTTGCGTCTGCGATGCGTATTGATATGGAAACATGGTTGGGACTCACTCTTGGAAGTTCGGGGAGGGTCTGCGATATTCGCAGTCAAGTCGCACATATTCAACTTTTGCAAACGCCCACGAAATTCATGAGGTTGTTGCGAGGTATGGAAACAAAAAACGCAGGTTCGCAATGCTCCTTTGTTTTGAAGGTACAGTTTTGGTCGTACTCTTTTATGTGAGAGGTAGCAAAGTGTGACATGCATAATCACGGAATCCTCTAGAAATGCTAGTAGTGCCCACTTTCCCTACCTCCGCAACAAGGGAGGTTCGCAGTGGAGACCCATTAGTATCTGATAATATCCTGCGTGTTGTAGGTTTGATGTGGCTGATCGACAGTTTTATTCCATCCTGGCCTCTTACCAATCACTCATCACTGGGGGTGATTGTAAAGAACTCATCCCCGACTTCTTCTGCCAGCCAGAATTTCTCACCAATCTCAATGGTAGGCCCCCCACATCATACCCTTACGAACCTAATCTCATAGAAGTTCTTCAAAATCGAGTCCTCCTGGTAGTTTTTGAAGTCTGACAGTTTTATTATGCAGGATTTTTAATTAAAAGGAGTGCCACATTCGATATTAGGCATTTTCAGACGAGCTAACGTTTGTTGCGCATTGCCTTGCCATTAATCCGATGCACCGACAACGCGCTGTACTGCCCGAACATACACTTTGGAGTTTTCTGCTCGATTAACCAGGTCGGTTGACCGTGTTTAGGATGAGGCGGCTCTGGGCTAATTTTGTGTTGGCGAGAAAAGTATGTCGACTCACTGTCGCTATTGTTTGGACAGACTAATGCATTGGATTTTGGCTTTTTATTAAGTTGCGAACACGAATTTTCGCGTTCAGATGATTTCAATCTATTTGGCTAACACGTTGGCCATCCAAAATAAAACAAGATAGAGCCCTCTTATACCCAATGTGTGAGGGGTATGTTAGCTTGTCTGAAAACGCTTTATGTTTGACTGAGATTGAAACTTTTTAATCTTTGAAATTGCTGATAGGATTTCAGGTAATAGATTTGCCGGTGAGTGTGAATGCCACTTGAGTTTGTGTGTGCAAATACTTGGGTCCGCATTGTTCCTATTTGAGGATCGTGTTGAAACTCTGCTCTGTATTGATTGAGCAGACATGACTTCTTTAGAGAGCCCTTTCGTTCATTCCAAAGCCTGATCACTGCACCTCATTCACTTGACACACTTCGTGTATTATAGGATTTAACTTGGAGTAATTGCAGGGCAGTGGCGGTCCACGTGATCATAAAGTTATTTGTCCTAACCCTATGCAACTGACACAGCTTCTAGTATGGGATTTGACTGGAAGCATCACCTGGAAAGTGACAGCCATGTGACACAATTTGTGTATTGCAGGATTCGACTTGGGGCACCTGCAGGGCAGTAGCAGCCAAGCTGTGAATGATGTCCTCTTGCCGCCATGGGCAGATAACCCGGATGATTTCATATGGAAGCATAGAAAAGCTTTAGAGTCTGAATATGTCAGTGAGAACCTTCACCACTGGGTCGATCTGATATTCGGTTACAAACAGAGAGGCCCGGCCGCTGAGGAGGCCTGTAACGTATTCCACGCCCACACCTATGAAGGTATTGTGTGATTCCTTCGCATTATTGTTTTTTGTTTTATTGGTCTAAGTGCTTTTATCATGCTGTTTGGCAGTCTGAAAATTGTTCTTGAGAGGTAGGAGGTGGGAATTATGTGAAGGCACTCGCGCATATTTGCAGTTGGAACTTGACTTCACCAGGGTTGCAAACAATGACTGTTGAATCGAGCGCTCTAACCACTGAAGTATCTTACTATCAAAATCAAAATTTTTCATGCGAGCCATGGATGTATTTCACAGCTCTGTTACAAAACCATCGCGCGCTGGAAATATGCAGAGATACGAACATTCAGATAATGGTTAAAGTGATTTGCAGGGGCTTATGACCTCGACGAAATGTCTGAAAATGAGCGCAAGATAGCGGAACGAATTATAAACGACTTTGGTCAGACTCCATCGCAGCTACTAAAAGACCCGCATCCTTCCAGAAAGAGTCATTCTGATTGGTTGGAAAGTCAGCTGAGAGATAACAAGCCTGTCAGTCTGCTCACATTCTTCAAAAAGCTTCGCTGTTACCGAACCGACGTGAGTGCTTATCAGACCGGTAGGGGGTCATTCTCACAGCATGACTATGACTTGCATTCTAGCCATTGAGCTATGCCGCTAACCCAACTTCGATAAGCAGGATTTGTTCCCCACATTTGACCCAGTGTTATTTCATGAAGAATCTGGGACTTGAAAGTGCATTCGTTGCTGTCTTTTGCATGGCTTCCTTCGGTTAGTTAAGTTTTTTGTGTATGTTGGGCTATCCCGTTTTGGTCATCGAGTTAATTCACTCCTGCAAAAGCACTAGGATAGAATGGAACTAGTAGTATAACATTATTAAGGTGGAGCCTTGTTTTCAAAATGATCCGCGATTTATCTAGCACTATTGCTAAATCTCTGTGAATTTTTCTTTGTAGATCTACTCTCATGCATATTCTGGGAATATCGTTTTGGCCTGTGTACCGCACTACCAAACACATACTCCCACAGGAACAAAACATGACTGTCTGGTATGTTTCACTGTTATTTAGCATTCTAGTTGCTTTCAATAAAGCATCAATGTGGATTGAAATGGACTAATTTGTGAAGGATTCTTTTCTATAGCCATAAATATTAACTATTGCCTGGCTATGTTTGGGTTTAGTCAGTATCAATATTGTGTAAAGCAATCCCAGTGAGTTCGATAGATCTCTAACCCGATCACATCCTGTCAATATTTACCGACCGCAAGCCAACTCGCTGTCCTGTATCAGTCTGTAAATCCAATGGTTGTCATTGGTCACAGCCGCATATTTGATCTGATTGGCCGGTATAAGCTCATCATTCTACTGTTCGGATCAATCGCCTGTAACCCAAGTGTTGTGCGAGCGCAATCTGTGCGTAGCCTTGCTAGCTGGTGATTTTTATAGCACTATCTTACCATTTCATAACCCATAGAGTTACCTTTTCTATGGGGAACGCGGGTGTAAGCTGAGAGCCTTCTCATGACATATCTTGGGAAACGCACAATAAAAAACCTCAGTAGGCCAATTTGTGCATACCCCTGACGCGGGTTAGAATACGAAAGATTATTTCATAAATTGTTACAATACCACCCCCTGTTGGTATTGATCTCATCTTTGTTGATGTCAATCTCATTTTTTGGAATCTGAAACCAGTTGACTTGAAACCAATTGTATTTGAATTGAAAAGCACCAATAGAAAACCTGATGGTAAAATATTATTCTCTGTGAGTTTATGTTTGATAAAATAGTAGCATAGAAATTATATATGATCATGTCCTGCATGTCCGCCATGCCAGATCGCTATTGCATCAGTGTTCCCCCGTGCGTGTCAGCTGCTCATTTAGTTGGTTAAGCTCTCGAATATCCGCGATCAGATTGGTTAGTTCACGCTGTCTCAGTTCTTGTTGTTTCACCGTCTTATTTAGGTTTATCTCGGTGCGTCGAGTGCGCCTTTTGCCCGCTGGTGTCGCCGGTGTGCAGTTTATGTCCGGTAGTTGTATCACCAGAGTTCTCCTGCCGCTGGACTGTATGCTCTCCGGCGAGGGTCGTGATGTCTGGGAATCGGTGATACGGGGCAGCGTGGTGAACCTACCATTGTCTTTACCACATTCCGCACAGCCCTCATCTCCATCACAACACAACCTTTCAGTCTGCGCCTTCCGCACGGCATCTAATGCATTGTCTGTATACGTCCCGCTGCATCGAGTCGCTTCTAACACAAAGGTTATATCGCGACTATTTGTCTTTGCCCGGATTGGGTAATTTCCGTACGCCTGGTAAGGTTTCCTCTGTTGACGAGTTGTTGTCTTCCTCTCTGTATCAGTCGGCGCTGACTCTCTCGTGGCCTCCCATAAATGGGGCAGTGCTTCCTGTTTGACACTTGCCTGTATAACATTCTGTATGTACTGGGATGACCTCTGCAGTTGGCTATGCAGTGACATATCAGGCAGTTTCTTCGTGTTAAGCGTGGGCAGGCTACGAGATGCTATTGTTGTGGCTTTCTTCCATAGATCGGCGAGGGCACTATTGTTTGTACCTCTTGCTGTTTCCTTACATTTTGGTGGCGGTTTTGGCTCCTCGGGATGGCCCAGGGGCTTCACATCGATCGGTCGGAGTTGTATCGGTGTTTTAGGTCGGTGTCTCTGCTCCTGTAAAGCTATTCTCTCCTTTTCCAGTAGTATGTGTTTTTCGGGGTCGGTGGCAATGATTACAGACTTACCTCGACTGAATGCCGGTCTAACACGACTCTGAAACGCGGTGGAGATGTTCACCGAATCCCCAGAAGGCATGTTTTTGTATTTATACAGCAGCGGCAGGTAGAGATCTTCCTTGGCTTTCTTGGTGAGCGCCGTGTCCTGAGTAATAAGGTCTCGTTGCGCTCGCCACAGTCGACTTATGTAATCAGAGTCCCCGCTGACGCGGCTTGTTTGTAGCTGAGAGACATTCATTCTCTGCGCTGCAACAAAATGACTCCATTATGTCAACCCTACTGCTGTCCAGTATACCTCAACGAATGGAGCGATATCGTGCATATAAAAGCGCAGGGGCCCTTTTCATGACACATAAAGCCAATTGTTGAAACAGGACGATGAATTAAAAACAATAAAAACAATATAAAATGAGCTAATACAAGCGTAAAACCAAACAGTGAACAAAATGTTCTATACCTGAGAATTGCTTGGACACTGCCAAACAGAAGCAGTCTTCCTGTATAGAAATTCTGTTGCTGTTGTGCCTAGCTACGTCGGTGAGGCCAGAGCGTGACACATAAGACATGTTAATTAGCTGAACATTCAGTTGATTCATCTGCGACTCGATAATCAATTTTTGTAGGGCTGTCACATACTGCTACACCTTTTTTTCATTTAGGGATAAATTCACAAACATCATCCCGAGCACATACGAATGGGGTTTTGGAAAAAGAGAAACCAACCTAGCAATACAATCGACCGAGCTACAGCTGACTATCTTTCGCTCTTTGTAACGTCATCCTTACCCAAGTTTCACTGAATACTATAATGTAATTGCTCTGCAATTGATTTTATGGCCAGGTTAGGTAATGTGTTTTAATCCCTGGCTATAATTGTTCTCATCAGAAATGGCTCTTTCAGTTTACTGATGTGTGTGATAACGAGTGTTGTAAATACACTACGCTTACCTTTGTCTCTGTTGTATCGGTCGTGTGGCGCTGATCTTGCCATCAAGCTAGTGGTGCGCTTTGTGAATGCAGAAAATGGTATAAATCAGATTAGGCTGGGCATTAGTTTGAGTAGGCTACAATGATTAAAACTCATTATGCGTGGCTTATTTGTTGTGCGAATTAACAGATGTATAATGAGCTTTTTATCTTAAATAACCACCAGCATATTGAGGACTGTGATATCATACGAATTGGATTGATAAGCTTCCTTACACAGGTCAATCTATTATAGAATCTTGTCCGAGTCGCGATGCTGCCCCTTCCATTATTGTGCTGTCCATTGTCATATTTTACTGACCGGGTTTGAAACTCTGTGATACGCTGATTGATACAGCCATCTTCACTACCCGGAATAACTGTATTGCAGTGAAATTAACATGATTTCCGTCTTCTCCCTCTCAGGTGACTGTCAGTGATAGGGGAGTGGTAGGACGTCATTCCTGGCTGCCATATGACAAGCATATCACCAATAAGTTTGAGTTTGACAAGGATCACTTGGTGGATGAACCACTAGCTAGGTATGTAAACCTGACCGTTAATTACATCATCAGATCAACAGATGGGTTTGTTCTACCATATCTACACACAATAGCTGGCGTGTCATGCTCATGCTCCTTAAATGATTCAATAAATTTCTAGTAGATGGAATATAAATTCTCTCCAGCTTACTGCATAAAAGTGACTGTTGAAATGATATATCTAATTTGTTTTCATTTGTTGCAGTCATAACCCTATTCGAGGCCTGCACATGAGGACTGTATTTTAACTGACCTGCTGCTATGATTGGCCTATGGAGTGCACTTGATGCTGGGAATTCAGCTGAATGAAAACTGTTCTTTGAATTGAAGTGTCCATGTATCCCTAAGATAAGATTGGATGACATCCGTTGTCTTAACTGGTCATTCATCACTGTCTGTTTGTAGTCAGAAGAAAATGCTGCGAGGTCAGCTGGCTGCAGGCATGAGAATCCACTCTCGGTTGCTAGCAGTGAGCCCGGATGCTGAGGTGATTTTCTCTGGAGGCTACTGGGATAACAGCCTCAGGATTTATTCACCGAAAAAAGACACAACTAAATCCATACCAGCACACAATGGTAGGTTACCACGTAAACCGATACATCTGGGACTGAGCACGGAGAGGGGTATTCCCTCACAGCTGATACAAAACCTCCATTTACTGTAGCTGTTGGCTATGTACAGCCCTCTGTAATGGCACGACATGTTTTCCCTGTGAAAGCTTCCTCCAGTGTTCCCTGCATTTTAATTACTAAATTACTGAACCTACTGTCCCATAGCCGATGAAAATTAATATGTGAACAAATGCTATTAAGTTTACGCCTCATCAAATGTTGAGAGATTTAGGTCTTGCTGGGCATCCCATCAACAGTTCACTGTCGATTTACTCGGTTACCTGTAAAAGACCGGAACTCAGCACCATTGTCTATATTATAGGTGTTGTAACTTGTCTCCACCTGGACCCTAACGGCGAGCAGCTCATAACGGGATCCGCTGACACCACGTGTAAAATCTGGACAGTTTCTAGAACTTCCGGAGTAATGGATCAGCCCACGCAGTGTCTGTATGGTCATGATGATGAGGTGACATGTGTTGTGATCAGTTCTGAGTATGACATGGCTGTTTCGGGCTCTAAGGTGCGTTCCACTCATAACGGGTCAGATGAGCTTATCATTCAATGATGATGGCATCCGCCTGTGTTGAGAGACGATGGTGCAGCTTCTAGTGTACCTAAAAGGCCTGAGCTCGCTTTATGTAGTGCAAGTTGACTTTGCATAGTTCCAATTCTGCTCTACCATGGGTACCTGGTGACTAATTCTGTAGAATTATGCTACACATTGGGCATGAAATCGTGGAAGGTTGGATGAGCAGTCAATTTTGATCATCAGATTGTAACTAGACTCATAACTGATAAAAACACAGCAGTGGGTCGTTGTGGTCGGTGATATGATAAGTTTTCTTGCCAAAGGGGTTTTCACTTTGTTCATTGAACGTGCTGTGAGAGTGCAGCTGTAGTTAGGATGTTATCGTGAATGTGGCCCAACATCATAGTGTGTGGCCAACAACTGGAAGTTTATTGCTCATAGCATTTCCTCATCATTTCAGGATGGTACAATGAATGTGTACACTGTCAGAAAGGGTCTTTTTCTGAGAACGCTTCGACCACCCGGCCCGTGTATAGTGACAGATATTCTCATATCGTACTTGGGTCATATTGTGGCCTATACACAAAACACCACCTCACAACAAAAGGTAGGCTTAACCTTTTACAGCCACCTGGTGATAGTCTCCTCTCGCTTCTCCCCCTGATATATACTGTCCTTGAGTTTACTACCTTCTAGAAATTTATTCTTATTTCAGATTTAGAAAAGTTTTTCTTAAAAATACATGTATACCTAAAGGTCATTATTCGTTCATCCGTTCAGCTGTTCGTCCAGTCATAATGCTTATACTGGTACTAATTGTAATAATATATACGGTATTACGCTCTACCAATGTTGACGTTAGTTCCGTCTGTATAAATGAAACCTGACTCATGGATCTGCGCATCCTACCTAGGACCAGAAAGTCCTGGTTCGGCTCCCACCTTGTCTTTCACCTTCTCCATGTTTAGATCGCAGCTTTAACAAAGTAGGCCCCACCTATAAAATAATCCTTGCTATGCATGGGGCACACCATTGACCGTCCCAAAAGCATCGATGGTGCTATTCATGTTATGGTACTGCCACACTAGTTGATTTTCCTGTTGGCTTCATGCGGCTGCCGGCCAGCTGCTCTGCAGTTGACCTTTTCGTGGAGGTGTCTTCTCTTCTTTAAAGTGTTGCGTCGGATTCACCTTAGATTGAGAAGTTGTTGACTTAGCAAACTAGCGATGTTTTCCTACCACTTCAAGCAGGCATTCATGATGCCTGAAGGCTAGGGCGATGAGATTCCTGTGGTTTATTGCTCATACATACCAGTGACAGTTTGTACACAATAGCCCTCGCTAACGGCGGACGATCGTTGTAACCGGTGCCTTTGTGAGCGAGATCAAGCGGCGGCCATGCTGTCTCCAAATAATTTTTTCATATTTTGCATTTTCATCAAAAATTCACAAAAGATGGCTTACATCATGAATACACTGTACATTGAGTGAATTTTCGAACAAATTGCTAAAACAGCAAAAACAACATTTTCTGTTTAGGTCATACAAGAGTCAGCTGCTTGACTACCGGATCCGTGTTTAGATAGGGACGAAACAGATGGGAATTGCTAAGCTCCGCCCACCATCGTATTGTGTCATGCCTTATCAGGCATTTGAGGCAGCAGGTTTTGAGCAAAATCTTTTTCAAGAAATGAGATCAAGTGTAGATGGCGAGACCTTGTTTTTCAGTATACTTACACTTTAAAACCACGAAGAAATCAGAATTCTGAATTGGAGTGAATCGGTTTAACTGAAATAACTAATAGATAATACCAAATGATTCCAGTTCACTTCAACAAGTTCTTATGACATCTTTTAAGAGTTCAACCAAAGTGGGGGATCAAGTCGGCACTGGCAACGGCTATGAAGTGTTTCTGCATTTTCATCTCCGTTGCCAGTACCGACTTGAGCTACAACTTCAGCTAAATTCCGAAAAATGACATCAAAACTGGTCAAATTCTACTGAAGTCGGTGTTATCTATTAGTCGTTTTCAACTAAAGTGGTTTATTTCAGTTCATAACCTAAATTTCCTAGTGCTGTGCCCATTTTCAAAAAAGAGAAGACAACTCCGTGGCCAAGAAGGCGGCGAAGCAGTGACGATTACTTGGCTGGCAAGTCGGCCAGTGTGGCAGTACCTTTGGACACTCCTGATTTGCTCCTATTTTATATTCACACACGCTGAGATCATGTTTGCAGACTGGCGGCCGGTTGAACTTGTATTCAATTAATGGACGTGATTTGGGTAGTGATATTGTTGATGCTGAGATCTCTCAGATGGTTCTGGCTGAGGAGTATGTTATCTATGGTACCATTACTGGCTATCTACGCATCAAAAGTCTCCATGGGTATGTTAAATTGCTGTATGGCTATCAATGTGTATACTGAAATCCAGTTCAGTCACTTGGTGAAATTATTGGCTTTCATCGGTTGGAAACTCGCGCCAGCACTATGTTTAACTCCCTTCTCAGGGTCAAATTTATGTTCGCAACCTATTTAGTCAAGTGACAATGTTAAATTAAGAAAAGTAGGCTAACCCCCATCTGCTTTCGAAAGCTTCGCCCTAGCTTCAGCGTTGCTGCTGTAAACTCAATAATACGCCTTTCATACCCAGTCAATTAAATGGAATACAAAATTACATCCTTGCATTAGTTTTCAATTTTTCAGTATTTGGTATCAATAAATCCTGAATCATTTCAATACATTCGATAGCCAGTCACAACATTTAACCTGCCTGGAAATAAACAGATGCATCGCTGTATTTTTGTTGAGTTTGTTAAATGTTTGTGAAATATTTGTTTGACCTTGATATATGATTTTGTACTTTTTATAGCAACTCGTTTGCTGAATAACACCTTTTCCTATAATGAAATTGATGATGTTCATTCTGATTTTCCACCTTTATATAAGAAAAAATTACAATCTCACCCCTTCTTGTTACAGATTCCATCCCGTAACTTCGCTATATTTGGATGAGCCCATTGGTAGTGTCAGCATCACTAAAGGCTACACACACATTCTGGTGGGGCTAGTCGGCACTCCTAGTAAAATGATAGTGGTCGTAAGAGACTCTGACGCTCAGCTTCGACCTAACATAGTACAGAATGTCTCTGCTAAACTTCTCTCCGGTTCTAGCTGATCAGGGCCGGGTAACCACCTCCCTTCTCTACAGTGCAGCTCACGTAACATTCCATACTTATCACGATAAAATTACTCTGACATGGCTCGGGATCCGGGTAAACTGGATAATACACCTTAAACCTCCCACCTGCCTCCCTCTGGAAGCCACTTCACTTGAGTATTGAGTATCCTGCTCTCAAAGAGAATAAACTGTCTCAACTCGCCCGAAAGCTAAATCACCTAGGTCAGTGAGAATGAACTTTCTCACCCCACCTGCAGGTCGAATCATCTAGCTGTGGTTTTAGCTCGCAGAAAATGAACTTCACATAAAACTTTTGTGTTGATGACTTATCCATGAAGCATTCCCATTTTAGTTGCTGTGCCAAATCGCAGCATAATTATGTTATGCAAACTGCAAATTATAATGTGATCATTTTTTATTATATTTATATTATATGGTTGATATCATCCCATAATGAACTTGAGCTATTATACTTATTCTATGTATAAAAATATTTTTTGAGATTCAAATAATCACCAGTACAGGGTGAAATCCATGCTTTGCGGGAAGTGAACATACAAAAAGTACATTACCTGTAAATGTGGTAATGGAGCTACACAAACCTTATGGGTGGGCCATTAATCTGCTCAATTTATGCCATAATTCCTACATAATTTGTGTGTGATACTAAGTGAATGAATTCTGATTCACCCAAGACATAGCCTGTCTCCATTAGTACAAGACTGTTGCCCTCGCACACATTCTCACACATTCTAATAACCTCCGTTGTCAAACGATGACCAAACCGTTCGTTTGTTCAGACTTTGAATGCACCTGAAGTTATCGGATAGAAACCCGTCATCTTTAGGACTGGTCGGTGGAGTGCTACGCGAGTGATTTCTCGTTCTGCGGAGTTCCTCTATCTGGGAGTTGGAGATTGTCATTGGATATCGGTAAATACACCATAACACATTTTCTGTACAGGGGGGATGAGTCAGTGATCCGTCATATGTCCAATAGTCTCGCAGCCTTTCATCTGTCAAGGTCATATAACCATGTGATAGAACAGTTACAATAGATAACAACTGCTACATCGCAATGCAAGGGCTGCCTAGGGAGCAGCCATGTGTCAGTGTAGAGGGGTTCAAATCGCTTAAAAGTCTGTCTATGCTGATGCCAGGAAGGGCATTCAATTAATCTCTTAGCTTATTAAAGACTCTCTGCATGTTAACCAAAGAGCAAACTCTACATCTCAGCACAGAGAATAATAATGTGGAGTCAGACATTCCACCGCGCAAACCATGAAGCATCGCATTGGGACAAGAGCGGGGGACACAACTCCCAACATAACTCTTAGAGTTTACTTAGATTGCCGGTGTTCCCCTCTCCACCAGATCACCAGTTGACTTTCGGGACACATCAACGGCAGCTGCAATCGACTTATCAATTAAAGGACATGTGAACCTTACCAGGTAAAAGAGACTCGAAATTGTGGCTAGCCGTAATACTAGTGATATCGCCTTTATATCTAGCATTATGTAAGCTGTCTATGAAGGGTTTCACAGCTAGGTTCTCTTGAGGAGTGACTTGAACTAACATCGCTGAGATTATCAAACCATTACGATGTCCATACGCTTCCTCCACAGTGTTATATCGTGTGTTCAAATGCACAAACTGGACCTAAAAGGAAATAAAACCAAATCAAACCAAGGGTGGTCCTTCATTCCACCTTGTGGTCAGAATCGGGTTGGTCGCACGAGATGATAGCCCAACACACCTAATAGTGAACTGAAACAGTGCGGCTTAGTTCGTCTCAATTGTCTTCCAGACACCCTTGACCAATCAAATTGCTCAGCCATGGATTGAACACCAACTTCGGCTTCCACCACAATTTAGTACTAAGATAGCTAAAGAACTAACCAGGATCTTGACAATTTGATGGAATTGTGAATGAATGTCATTATGTTCATTAGAAGCTTATGTTCAGCGCCGAAGTGATTACCAGGAAAGTAGTATGGATAGTGCATCTCGGAAAATGGATCATAGAGTATGACAGATCAGATTCAGATTTCGGTCTGTCAACAAGCAGTCTTGTTGGTCAATAGATGGGGTATCTGAGTCGAAAGTGTTTTTCTAAAAGAAATACACGCTCAGTCCACTTACACCCCAAGGTAA
>Ga0224501_10003353_pt1 | contig 12591 bp, 12 predicted proteins | sample SF_Oct11_sed_USG_4_FD_169105 | JGI IMG/M metagenome (GOLD analysis project Ga0224501, IMG submission 169105) | Sediment microbial communities from San Francisco Bay, California, United States - SF_Oct11_sed_USGS_8_1 | ecosystem: Environmental > Aquatic > Marine > Sediment | place: USA... | reverse complement strand
TGTTTGAGATCTTCTCACAAGGTCTCTTTGAAGGAGTCAAACCCATGATGATCGCCCGCGATCACCTCGTGCGCCATGCCGACCGTTGCACCCACAATGGGATCTGCATCCCCATCTGTCCGACCAGTGCCTGGCTCTCCACACCGCCGTATAAATTCGACCCCTCGCGCTGTCTCGAAAGTTGCCGCCTCTGCCTGGACGCCTGCCCCTCGCAAGCGATTTACGGCGTATTCAAGAAGGGCGATAAACTGCTGGAACCGCAGAAGAAGTAAGAAGTGAGGGCGTCGTAGCCGATCACCCGTGCTCGCTGACCGCGCACACAAGAATTAATCAAATTCAGATTGAAGGCGGTGCTCGGTCAATGCGCGCAGTGGGTGACCAGCCACGCCACCTTCACAAGTGGAGAGAAAGAAGACATAGCAGACATGCCGTCGCCTACTAACCCGCCAAGCTAACGCCCCTCATAGGGCTCGATGTCATTAATTTTTGCGCAAGATTCACTGCGATATTGCAGTGCCGAGAAAGACAGGATACCCCAATTCCACCTTCCGACAGCAGGCCGCTAGTGCCTGCTGTCAGAAGTCATTCATTCATGGAGTCATATCAAACGTCAATGGCTGGGGAACAGTAGTAACATCCACTGCAGGCAAAGGAAGTGGGACCTGTGTTGCGTAATTAGTTGTGTCTGTCTGGGCTGACACGTAAAACGCGTACTTCTTTGCTACAGAGGATTGTCCTGAAGAATCCGGAGCGATGGCTGGAGGAATCAAACTATAAGGAGCAACCGCAGGCGCGCCTGTGGGCAGCATCATATTGAATTGATAGTCGCCTGCCGAGCCACCCCCTACTACCGCCGCGACTAATGACTTCACAGTCACGACAACTGGCGGAGTTAACTCTAATGTTTGCTTTGCCTTTACAATAACAAGACCTTCATCATCCGCAGGATCCAATGTCACAGTACCATCGACACTCTGCATTGAAGAGTCCGCTAAGTGAAACGGAGTAGCATTCGTACTAATGTGTGTGACGCTTGTCTCCGTCTGAACCGGTACCTCAGTAATCACCGTCGTGGCATGATTATCTGCCGTGATGACAACATCATAGCTCCCTGGGTCTAGACGTGGGAGGAAGAATTTCCCCCTGAAATCTGGATCCGTACTTGAATTCGGCACAACGGCCCTGATGACCTCTCCACCATCTTGAGCCGACACAATGACATGCTGCCCAACTAGGGACGCATCAACAAATCCCTCAATACCGTTGAGCTCATAGGGGATGACCTTGATCACTGGCTTCAGTTTGTACTTGCCACTTCCCGTCTGAACGATTGAATGGCAGGCATCAAAGTCGAACAACAGATCGACCCTCTGGCCTGACCCAACAGTGAATTGATGAATCAGTTTAATACCGGTTTGAATTCCGCTCGGCGTTCCAAGCTTTATTCTCTCGCTTGGATCATGAGTATTAGGGTCCCCACTCTCTAGAACAATATAGTTGGACCACATCAAAGGGTCGTTGCCCTTATTTTCCTCCAAAACCAGCCTCAATTGCGTATAGTGCCCGGCCGTCACCTGAGTCTCTCCAAGGTAATCAAGCCCCAAACTCGTTTGTGTCGGGTCATTGAGCTCTAACAGATTGATCGAACGCGGAGGGTCCAGCGTAATATCCTTCCACCCGGCTGCATTCTGATCATTTTCAGTACTACTTTGATGAATGCGTACCTCTTTCACCGTGACGACAACCGCCTCGTACCCGCACGCCGGGGCATCTGTAAGCGACACACTGACCGTCCCAGGTCGTGCGACAGGCGTCCCTCCACCGCCCCCTTCACTCCCACAGCCAAGGGCGACCAAAGCCATCGCCCCGACAGAACACAACATAAGGTTCTTAAAAATGCTTTTCATGTTCCACCCTTTTGTTCCTCTGCGCACAGTTGTAACCTCCCCCTCTTCTTGCACATCCCTGCAGTCTGATCCATCCACACTCGCAATGATTTTTTCGTAAAAGAGCAAATATCACGCCCCCTTTCAACGTTCTGGATCAACATCACAACCCACTCCCTAGGGAACACAGAGAGACTCCATTAGGAGTGAAACCCCTTGGTTGGATGGGGGCATGACCACTTTCCACGATATGGCCACCAGAATCTCGCATTGATGTATGCGAGGGCAACAGTACTTTCGTAGGTGAAGGTTCTGCAGGCTATTGCCTACAGATCGCCGGGCTCCATGAAAATAGGCCCAACGTTCTTGTGGATGGGGTGGAGCCACACGACTACCCAGCCGTGGCTTCCTGCGAAGGTGGGTGAACGGTTGCAGAACGTCACGCCACAGAGAATTCTTCTCATCGTTTCTTACGTTTCACGGATTGCGAGGACGACATTGCGGACTTTTTCAACAGCCTGGCTACGCAATCTGTTTGCGCAGATGCCCCCAATAGGCAGTTCCTGCGTACCCGCAGGCGGCGGTACCGGTCGTCATCGCGAGGATTTGATAGACCTTGCTTCGAGGGATTTTTACTTTGACGGCTGGATTCAAGATGTCAGGTGAATGAAGCACTGATTTCAACGACTCGCCGGCAGAAAGGATCGGCCACATACAGGAGAGCCGCAACCGCGTTTCATAGCGGGGAATGGCCATCGTGTAGAGCCAACCCTGGTCCAAATGATCCACCGCCATGCGTACCAACTTGGTCAACACCGGTCTTACTCGCGGGAGATTGGACTGATCCAAGAGATCCTGAGGCGTGAGCCCCGCCTCCGCCAACATCGGCTCAGGAATATAGCACCGCCCCTTCTGCAGGTCGTGGGCGACATCCTTAATAATGTTGGTCAACTGCAGCCCCTTCCCGAACCGTATCCCGACCTGCGACATTTCCGCGACATTCCATGATGCCAGCGCCTTCCGATGGGCGCACATCAGATCCGTCCAGAATTCACCGACGCACCCCGCTACATAATAGGTATAGCGATCCAGCTCATCGGCGGTCTTCAGGGCGGTCAGCTCTTCGACGGACCGGCCGGGGAAGACGCGCAAATCCATGTCCATCCCCTGGGTGAGTGTTGTCATCAACCGCCGCACCCGCTGCCGATCATCCGGCGAAAAGTCAAGAAACAATCGGAAGCAGTCATCCAGCCGCTCCAGTAACGTACGTTCGGCTGAATCCTGTTGAAGCGGCGCGACCGCCCGTTGGATGGCCTGAACCTGCTCCCACACGATCTGATCACCGGTAAATTGTCCCTTGAGCAGATTGAGAAACTCAAGACGGCTTGGCCGATCGATCAAGTCCGTATCCGCAATCGTATCGGCGGCACGTGCGAATAAATAGGCGAGACTGACTTGATCACGCACATTCGCCGGCACCACAACCAATGTGGTGTAAAAGAGCCGCGAGACCTGCTTCAGGAGGGCTTTCAATAACTCAGGCTTGGATACGGTCCTACCGGCAGGATCTTGTTCCGACGGGACTTCAGCCGTCCGGCTATGCTGTTCATCCAAAACAGTCGATTCGTGCGCCACCGTTCATACCTCTTCAGGGATCTGTCCCTGCATGGTATCCCAAGAGCCGGACTAACACCAAAAAGCTTTATCTTTTGTGATCTTGTAACAGGAAGGGCTCAAATGGGTCAACCGACCCTCCTCCGCATCTCAGAGACCTATGAGCCTTGACTTTTCATGACCAGGTCTTATGTTCTCCCAAATGGCAGAGAACTCCGGTGTGGGATGTCCCTCACGGAAAGAGTTTGTGTATAATGCCATATTCCGCTCGCATGTAGATGAGAGAGAGTGCGAGTATCTAATCTCGCCAAGGAGGATGCCGATGAAATGGATGAAGGGAATGGGACTGTTACTGATCTCCAACATTCTCATCATGATCACGCTGTCATTGACCGTTCCGATTGTCATCAACGTGATTCTACCGATGTTCGGAGTCGATGTACGAGGCTCGGTCGATCTCACCACGCTGGTATGGGCCGGGATGTTTGGATTCGGCGGAGCATTTATCAGCTTGGCTTTTTCCAAGCAAATGGCCCGCGCCATGCTGGACTGCCAGCAGATCACTCAACCTCGCTCACAGGCTGAGCACTTGATTTACGGATCCGTACAAGAGATCGCTCAACGCTTGCACATTAAGATGCCCGAAGTGTGGGTCTATAACTCGCCGGATCCCAACGCATTCGCCACCGGCCCCAGCAAGAACAATTCCATGGTGGCTGTGTCGACCGGATTGCTCCAGAATCTTCGAGAAGACGAGGTCAAGGCGGTTTTGGCCCATGAGATGGGTCACGTGTACAACGGCGACATGTTCGCCACGACTATCCTTGCAGGGCTCATGAATACCTTCGTCTATTACATTGCCATGTGGGTACGCCGATTTTTTGCGGAGCGAGATCAGGCGGCCTTGGGGTTCGGCCTGTCGATCCTGGTCCAGATCATCGTGAGTATTCTGGCGTCGATCGTGATCAGCTGGTTCTCGCGGCGCCGTGAGTTCGGAGCCGATGCCTTTGCGGCGAAGGTCTATGGAAAAGATTCCATGATTGCCGCGTTGCGGGCCATCGATCGCTGGGTCAACCGCGCTCAGTTCCAATATGCGACACAAGATGCGCTGGCCACGATGAAAATTTCAGGCAGAAGCGGAGGGTTCATGAGTCTGTTCTCCACACATCCGCCGATTGAAGCCCGTATTGCGGCGCTTGAAGAGCTCTAATAGATTACGAACAACTGAGGGAGACACAGCGCCTATCACAATGCTCGACATGTGAGAACACAGCAAAGAGCCATGCAGGATGCTCAAAATGGCCGTCCAGCAAGGCCGCAGCGAGCGACGCTGAACAGGCTGAGGTTTAGGTTAAGAAGCGCTTGTACATTTACTCAACCTTGACCTACAAGAAGCTGGTGGACTTTTTCAGCATCCTGCGAAGAGGTTATTTCCAGAATGAGATATGGGCGCGGTATTCCTCGATGGCCGCGCCCAATGCCGCCCCGCCCCGCGGGATATTGGCCTCTAGCGTCGCTTCAATCGCCGGATCATCAATCTCCACATCATAGCGATCTTGAATATTGGTTCTGACGGGACCGGCATTCGTCTCTCGCGGCATAAAAATCTCTTTCCAGACTTCCTTTTCTACCAGACACACATCGCGAAATCGCTCGTAGAGCAAGGTCAACTTCTCGGGGTCGGTAATCCTCAGACGCTTTTCCATCACCATCGACTCCTTATCCCATCATAAAACGGAACGCACCGATCACCTGCCGGAGACACCGGATACCGGTCATTCTCCGCAGAGGAATTAATACATTGATCCCCCGGACTCGGATGCCGGACGCTTCTCCTCTTGCTTCAAACTGTCGAACGCCTTGTCTGCATGGCCTCGCACCTGATCGCGAGTCCCCGGCTTGGCAGACGGCATCGGCTGGTCACTTGCGCATCCTGCGAATCCGAACAAGGCAAGTCCCATCACACCAGCCCAGAGACCATGCCATACTGTATTCTTCCATGACATTCGATTATCCATCTACGCCCTCCACTATCTGCAACTGACCATCCGTTCCTTGATTACCTGAATCATCACCGATGAGCGTTGTGCGGTGATTATCATACCCAGAGAGTCCTGTGAATACCATGTCGACTCGTCTCGTTGACTCGACACAGACCGGAGCGTATGCTGCCCGACACATATCCATTCACCATCCCATTCAGTGAGGCTGCCATGTCGTTGCGTGATCGCTTATCGGAAGATTTGAAACAGGCCATGAAATCCAAGGATCAGCTTCGGATGGATGTCATCCGGATGATCAAGGCTGCCGTCCTGAACAAAGAAGTCGAACTCAAAAAAGACTTAGACGATGCCGAAATGAGTCGGATCATGACCACACTCATCAAGCAACGCCGAGAGTCGGCCACCCAGTTTGAACAGGCGCAACGCTTGGAACTGGCGGAAAAGGAACGAAAGGAAATCACGATTATAGAAGCCTACCTGCCGCAAGCCCTTACCCCTCAAGAGCTTGAACACATTGTCTCCTCGGTCATTGCTGAAACGGGAGCCGGCACCCTGAAGGAGATGGGAGCGGTCATGAAAGCCGTGATGGCCCGCCTCGCAGGACAACCCGCCGACGGCAAAGTAATCAGTGACCTGGTCAAAGCCAGACTGGCCCGGCAATAATCCCGATCACCTGCTATACTTACTGAGTTGATCGCATAGTATCGAGTAATATCGGCGTGTTCCTGCACAACCTTCGTAGAATCCGATGGCAATTCTTATCGTCGACGACTCACCTGCCCAGCATCAATTGCTCCGGTCTATTCTGTTCAAAGAAGGCTACGCCGATGTCGTGACGGTTGATTGCGCACAAGCAGCATTTTCAGCATTATCCCTCGACGGCGGCTCTCCGTCCGTCTCCTTCGATTTGATTCTCCTGGACATCCATATGCCGGACCTCGACGGCATCACGGCCTGCAAGCGGATCAAAGAACAGGATCATCTTCGTGATATTCCGGTCGTCATGATCACGGGCGCACAGACACCGAATAACTTGAAAGAAGCATTCTCAGCCGGAGCCACGGATTTCATTAAAAAGCCGCCGAACCCCATCGATCTACTTGCCCGCGTCGGCTCGGCATTGATGCTGAAACGCGAACGCGACCGCCGGAAAGAGAGGGAGGCTGATCTCCGACGCAGCAACGAGGAACTCCAATATGCGCTCCAAGAAGTGAAGAGTCTCCGTGGCCTGATCTCCATTTGTTCCTCGTGCAAAAACATTCGGAACGATAGCGGATTCTGGCAAAGGCTTGAAGAATACCTGAGTGAACATTCCGAAGCTCAATTCACCCATGGTATCTGTGAGTCGTGTATTAAAAAGCTTTATCCTGGTGTTCACCCCGACTAACTGCTACGATTCCGCCAGCATCCATTATCAGGAACATGGTTGACATGAGTATCCTTCTCGTCGATGACTCGTCCGATGACCGTCTGCTCTTACAGACGATTTTATCGGCCGCAGGCTATGAAGATATCCTTACAGCGGACTCCACCGCTGCCGCGTTCACACACCTTGGTCTCGATGAAAACAAACAGGCTCCGGGACGGATTGACCTCATCCTGATGGATCTCTTGATGCCGTTGACAAGCGGCATTGAAGCCACGAGGCAAATCAAAGCCGTCAATCGCTACCGCGACACCCCCATCATCATGATTACGGCCAAAACCGATCCGGTCGACTTGCAACTCGCTTTTGCCGCCGGCGCGATGGACTATATCGCCAAGCCGATCAATAAGATTGAATTACTGACCAGAGTACGTTCGGTCCTCCGCCTCGTCCATGAAATCGAACGGCGACGCTCTCGCGAGCAGGAGCTGTTGGAAGTCATGCGCCAATTGCAGGAAGCCAATCAAATGTTGCTTCGACTCTCCTGCTTGGACGGATTGACCGGCATTACCAATCGCCGCCAGTTCGATGACTTCCTCGACCAAGAATGGCGGCGAGCCGTGCGCGAATCCACTCCCCTTTCTCTTATCATGTTCGATATCGATCGCTTCAAAACCTATAACGACACCAAAGGCCATACGGCAGGCGACGAGTGCCTTAAACTCTTATCTTCGGCGATCTCAGCCTCCGTCAATCGTCCCGGTGACCTCGCAGCACGTTACGGGGGTGATGAATTCGCCATCGTCCTCCCTGGCACCACCGTCGACGGCGCAGCTCAAGTCGCAGAGAGCCTCCGTCGCCGAGTTGAATCACTGGGAATTACGCATTCGGACGGAGAGTTGATCACAATCAGTGTCGGATATGCCTGCATGATCCCGCATAGAAACACCTCCCCCACCGATCTCATCAAGGCCGCAGATCAGGCCCTCTATCAAGCGAAACAAGACGGACGTAACCGTATCAAGCCGGCCGGCATCCTTTCACTAGTCCGGGATTTTCAGGACGACTGAACCGCTCAGGAAAAAGCACGAGATCGGCTGACGACGCACTCACTGACATACTCACTGACAGCGCAGCATCACGCATGACACAGGGTTTGTCGTCATCCAACACGGGACCTCTTGCATTACGACGATAAGCCGGAGACATCCATGGCCCGCTGACAGCTATGATTCACCAGAAAGATTCACAACAATTTTCCCATCGGGAATCCTCTCCGTTTTCGGCGCACCCGCCGACGCCTGAGAGGGGCAATTGCACGTATTGCGAATACCGACTGCCTCTGATCGTATTCATCCTTACGATCATCATCGTGACCGCAACCGGATACGTGACGCTCCGATATATCCAATCTAAACTCGTGGAGTCGGCCGGGCAGACCCTTGCCACGACAGCAACCAACATCGCCAACAAACTGGACACACTCCTCAATGAACGGTACGGCGATATTCAGCTGTTGGCCAATGCCAAGTCCTTCCGAGAACAAGATCGGGAAGCCATGAAGATGCAGTTGCTGTCGATGTTCGATTTCTACTCGACCTATGAATGGCTCGGCGTCACCGACAAAAACGGTCGCCTTATCGTGTCAACGGACCAGAGCGCAGTCGGTCAAGACAGAAGTACTCGGGAGTGGTTCCGATCCGTACGAGACCATGGTGGTATTCACATACGGCCTCCACAACGCTCTCAAGATTCACACGAGACCATGGCAATCGCCTTTACGGCGCCGATCTACGATCGAGGCGGACAATTCATCGGCGCAGTCACCTCGCGCGTTTCCATGCCGGTCCTGGAAGACTCCTTCAGACGCGCCATGACCGCACTGCAGGAGCAATGGGGAACCAGCACCCGTCTTGAGTATCAGTTTATAAGACTAAACGGAGATGTCATTGCCGACTCTGTTCTCCACGAAGAAGGCGAGTCTAATTTAATAAACCTGGGGGTGCATTCGGCTAAATTGGCCGTTTCTTCTCCTGCTGATTACATCCAAGAAAGACACGCGCGCCTGAAAAAGGACGTGGTCACGGGCTACGCCCGATCGAAAGGACTGAACGGCGGCGATGCGCTTCAATTTGGGGCACTCCTCCGAGCGGATTACGACGACATTGCCGCTCCGATCCGGCATACCATGTTCCTTGTCGGGATGGCAGCCCTCGCCATGGTGCTGCCGTTAGGCCTCGCGCTCCTCTGGAGCATCCGCGGGTTGAGACAGTCCGTTCTGACAGTGACATCAGAGCATGAGCGGGCGACCGCTGCAGAACAGAAATTTCGACATATCCTCAACTCAACGCCCGACGCGATAATTATTGTAAACAGTGATGGAAAAATCGTCTTGAACAATCCACGCGCCGAGACTCTTTTCGGCTACTCGCCCGGCACCCTGCTCGACCAGCCCATGGACATCCTGTTACCCGAACGGGTTCGCAAGCGGCACAAGAAACACAATGAGCTTTTTTTCGACCATCCCGCCACCAGACCCATGGGCGCCGGTCTTATGCTGTCGGGGCGTCTCCATAATGGAAGCGAGTTTTCCACGGATGTCAGCCTGAGTTTCATGGACACACCGGAAGGTCGCTTTGCCATTGCCTCCATCCGCGATGTCACGCTACAGAAACAGCACGAACAAGAGCTGGAAGCGGCCAAGATGGAAGCCCTCTCCAGCACCAGGGTCAAGAGTGAATTCCTCGCCAGCATGAGTCACGAAATCCGCACCCCGTTGAATGCCATCATCGGCACGGCCGATCTGTTGTGGGACACGCCTCTCTCCTCGGAACAGAGAAAATATCTACGGGTCTTTCGACGAGCGGGGGACGCACTGCTCGGCTTGATCAGTGATATTCTGGATCTCTCGAAAATCGAGGCCGGCTATATGGAGCTGGATTCCATCTCGTTCAATCTTGAAGAACTCATCGACAAGATCATGGATATGTTGGCGATGCAGGCCAATGAAAATAGTCTGGAATTTGCTTGTCGCATCGACCCTGATGTCCCCCGCCATCTCATCGGCGATCCTGTGCGACTGACACAAATCTTGGTCAACCTCCTCGGCAATGCCATTAAATTCACCGAAAAAGGTTCCGTCATACTCCACGTGACCAAAGACATGAGAGCAAGCATGGCCGGTGCGATTCACTTTACTGTCACCGACACCGGCATCGGCATTCCCCCCGACAAGCTGGAGGTCATCTTTGAACGATTCAGACAGGGAGACTCATCAAGAACCCGGCAATACGGAGGAACAGGGCTTGGCTTGGCTATCTCGAAACATCTCGCCGAACGCATGCACGGCCGGATTTGGGTGGAGAGCACCGTGGGAAAAGGTAGTCGTTTTCACTGCACTGTCACGCTCGATGTGCAGACGACGATCGATCCCCCCCAACCATCTCCCATCATCGAATTGAACGGCCTCAAAACCCTCATCGTCGATGATCACTCGATCAATCGGCTGATCATTCGGGAAATGCTATCTGAAAGTCATGCGGATATCACCGAAGCCATGGACGGTCCGTCCGCGATCCGTATACTGGGGGAAGCGGCCGACCAAGGCCGGCCCTTCGAGCTGCTCCTCCTGGATTGCCGAATGCCGAATATGGATGGATTCCAAGTCGTAGACCACCTCAAACAGAACGCCCTGGATACGGGATTGACGATCATCATCCTCACCTCAGACGACTGGGCCAACGACATCGCACGCACCTACGACCTCGCACTCGGTGGCTATCTGATTAAACCCATTCGCCGAGCGGACCTTATCAAAACCATCGAAATTGCCTGTCGCCGAATGAAAGAAGCCGTCGCCCGAACTCGGAAGGTCCATTCACCGCCTCATGACGACATGCCCGGACCTCCTCGCAAAATTCTTCTGGCGGAGGATTCTCCGGACAATCAAATGTTGATACGCTCCTACCTACGAGACACCGATTACCAACTTGACATTGTCGACAACGGAACTCAGGCGGTGGAAAAGATCAAGGATACCCGCTACGATGTGATACTCATGGACATGCAAATGCCCGTGATGGATGGATTCGCTGCGACGGGAGCTATCCGTCAATGGGAAGATGACCATCAGCTGGCACCGGTTCCGATCATCGCCTTAACTGCGTTAGCGTTGAAGGAGGAAGCCGCCAAAAGTCTAAAGGCAGGATGCACCGTTCATATGACGAAGCCTATCAGAAAAAAAACGTTGCTGGACATCCTCAAGCAGCCGATGGGCAAACAGGCGGCCTAACCCATGCAGAACTCTCAACCGGAGTCGCCGAATCGTCTTATTGTCCGGATTGACCGAGACTTTGAAGACATTGTTCCCATTTTTTTGGCCAATCGGCACAAAGATGTGCAGATCCTCCAGCGAGCTCTGGCTGATGCGGACTTCACCACCATCCAGATGCTCGGACATCGGATGAAAGGCGACGGCGGGGGGTACGGATTTCATCGGATCAGCGAAATCGGGGCGGCCATGGAACAGGCGGCTGAACAACAGGACAATCCTGTTTGTGCGCAACAGCTTGCGCAGTTAGAAGAATTTCTGGCCCTGGTCGAGGTCGTCTACGTCTGACAAATGGAGCCCCACGGTTTCCAGTCGGGCCCCCTTTTGAGTCTTCGGCGGCATCTACTGCATGTCCCTCCACGGCCCTCAAACCATGGCTTCATGAGAAGACGAGTGAATTGTTTCAGTAGAGTCTGAACGGCGTCTTGTGTATAATGCTCCTCCACGGAGACGCGGGCGCTGCATCCTCCCCGTTCTCTTTCGCGGCATATGCACCCAGGCAATTCAGCCTTGGCAATCCCCGCGATGTTTTTCAAACAGCGCCCTGCCTGTCTCCTGAGTTCTTGGTGCGACAACTCTCAGCACTCAGAACTGTGACCTCAGCACTGGATATGGAGTGGGGGGCTAGCTCAGTTGGGAGAGCACTACGTTCGCAACGTAGGGGTCGGGGGTTCAAATCCCCTGCCCTCCACCAAACCAAGCTCGCTCGTGCCGGCGCCTCTTCAAGCGTAGCTTCTCTTCATTGTTGGCGCCGGATACACACCTCCAGTAGACTTTTCCTTCTCTAATTCACTTCGTGCGTGCCGACGGCCTTCTCATCAGGGCCGGCGGATACACACCACCGGTAATCTTTGCTTTTTATAAAACCGCACTTCGTGCGTTCCGGCGGCTCATCAGGCGCAGCCTCTCTTCATGACGCCGCCGAATAAACACCACCAGTAGACTGTGCCTTCTCTAATTCGCTTACTCGTGCCGAACACCATCGCTAGAATAACTTGCGGTCTGGATGGAGCCTGCGCAACGCCACCTCGCAAGGGACACAGTGAATCCCGTCAACTTTGAGTGCTTCGTCGCCCCGATACCACAATGCACACTGCGCTTCCGGATAGTCTTGTTGGAACGCTTTGAGACCACGTAAATCTTCAGGTTTGACACGCGCACTGTTTTTGACTTCAATCGCCCAGATCCCGCCATCTCCATAGACCACAAAATCGACCTCCACACCGGAGCGCGTACGCCAGTAATACAACTGATGGGATCCTTTCGCATAATCGATCCAGGCACGAAGATGTTGAACCCGGCACGTCCGAAAGCGCTTTACGTTACTGACATTCTTGTGTACAAGTCGTACTGCAGTCAGCACAGACCAGGTTCGTTGTCGATCATTCACTC